>WBZV01000939.1_pt2 | contig 13676 bp, 11 predicted proteins | sample 5204221 | NCBI WGS metagenome assembly WBZV01 (sample SAMN12344360, study PRJNA552823) | activated sludge metagenome | biome: Activated sludge suspended growth; feature: Nitrification reactor; material: Wastewater; isolation source: activated sludge from nitrification reactor of wastewater...
ACAAGCTCCCTCATCGCGTCCTCAGTGGGAAACCCGGGCTCCGTTGTCCTAAAAATTATTTTTTTCGTACCATCGGGGAAATTTGCCTCAACTGCATTGACGTGCTGTTTGTAATCTCCTCGATGCCAATCATCTTTTGCACTATACTTCAGTAATTGGCTATGCAGATTTTTTATATTACTCTCGGTCACATCAATCTCCAAGAAAGAATCGCTAATCAAGTCCAGCACATTGAAGTATCCGACTACCTCCTGGGAATCTCTGTCCTCAATTTTACTCAGCCCAATATTGCTCAACAGTTCCTCAACCTCTTCATCGCTCAGTTTTGAACCTTCTATTCGAGTAGAAGCTCCGACGCTCTGAATAGTTGCAATCATTTTGAGTTGTCTAAGGCTTTTACCTTCCAAACGCTCAACTGAAGACCATGAGGCATCAAATCGGTCAATCCGGCTTATTACGCTCAATATCTTCCAACTCAATTTTAGATCAAAATGGTAAACTTTTGCTTTCATAGGGGTAAAGTTAAACCCCAGCAATCAAATTTGAGCCAATTTGAGCCGATTATTTTGTTTTTTGAGCCGATTATTTATTCTAGTCGATCCTTAAAAACTCATTCCCAAGTTATCAATCCCCAACTTACCGGGTAAGTATCTATTCCAGGTCAACGCTTCCAATGCCAGAAAACCCCTTTCCCGATGATCTGTAATTTGTATTACATCCGGAGCAAATAAATTCGTCTGCTTCTGATCCCTGAGGCGCCCTTTCATAATTTGCCTTGTTAATTTTTCTTGTTAAACGTATAATCATTCTCGTTTTTATCTGGCTTAATGTTAGTGACTTGTGAAGTTTTCAGAGTCGACTACCATCAAGTTCGTCAAAAGGGCGTTGCTCCGTGAACCGCCGTGTACGAGGTCCGTACCCATTGCCTGCCCCGAAGAATTCGGGAGTGGCGTGAGAGGGCTGGGGTGGGCTTAGGGCTTGCCTCTCCCTGCTCGATTGGGGGCTGGCGTTCTTGTCCACCGTGTCTGTAAACCATTGTCGTTGTTGAGTTTCACCTTCATTGTCTGTGACGTATTGGTATGTGCGGTTGCGCATTTTTTATTTTCATAAGGGGAGGAGATTTTTTTTAATTCAATTTTGTCTGCGTGGGAAAGGTGGAAGCTCTTTTGCAAGTTTTGGTCTGTGCTTGGGCTTGTGCGGCTTGCAAATGTGCTTACACCTGTGCGTAGGCTATTTCTTTGTAACTCGAATTTCTCCATAATTTTTTCTTTCAGGTGAAGTATAGTAAATCCCGGTCAAGGTTTTTTGTTCTTTGTTCAATGTCAATCGGGTTAGGCCTCTATGTATTGTCAAGTTAGGATCTGCTACTTTTCGGTGGTCATTTATGAATTCGTAAATCAACAAAGGTCCGTCTGGTTCGTCAACGATTAACGCAGCCATTTCGCTCTTTGATGTCGATTGACTTGTGTGTAAACTGATTTTGATTTTTGTAAGTGTCTGTTTGATTTTGATTTCAATTTTAGTGGGTGTTTGTTTGTCATCTCTTGAACTCAAAAGCTCTCCTACATATTCCCCGCTAATGTTCGGTGTTTCAAACCAAAAATTGCAGTTTGAAAACCACTTCCAGATATACTTGTCAAAGAGTTGATAATAGATGGCAAAAAATGCAAGACCGGAAGAGGGGACGTCAACAATCCAAGAATAAGATTGGTAAAAGTCCAAGTTTTTTAAAATGCACTCGTTTGTTAAGTAACCGCATAGCAAACTTAGTGGAACTACTATCCAATATACTTTTGCCTTGTCGTTGATATTTATTGAGTATGGATGCATTACCAGTTATTCCAAAGTTGTGCTATTTGTTCTAAAAATGTATTTGCGTCTACCTGATTCCAGTTTTCAGTTGTATCACCCCATAAAGGACGAATTCCGTTTAAACACATAAATCCGTCTTTGGAATTGTTTGTTAGATAGTTGTGGCAGTTTATAATTGTTGTTTGAAAATTTGTACCAAATTGATTGTGAGGGATGTTAGCAAGCATACACTCAATGAAGTAAGATGGAGCAACCGATTTTTGAAAGCCGTAGTTATTTACCAAATGATTTCGCATATTCTTAAAAATCCTAACCGTAGGCTTAAACCATTGATTAGTTGCTTGGTGTTTTGCAGTTCCGTTATCAGAATGTTTTTTAGGGAAGTTAATTATTTTATGAAATGTGTTACGAGTTGTAAATACAACTCCTTTGTGATGATTATTTGCATTGAGAGTACCATAATAAAGTCTGTATTGAGAACAAACCAAAACATCTGCATCAAGTCTGTTAGTAGTGGGGCTTATCTTGATGACTTTATTTTCAAGACTTACATTATTTGCTCCATAGTAAGTTCTTAGGCAAGCATCAACATCATTTCTAAAATCTGAAAAGCCATAATCAGCAGATGTAAAACCTAATGATGTTTTTTGTTCCTGCGTTAAATTGTTCTGAAAAGATGAAGTCAACTCAACAACCACATCAACATCGCTTTCACCATAAACATTCGTGTCATTTTTGTATGAACCTTGCAGGTAAACATTAAATGAAACGCCCTCTGGAAAGCCAGTGTATGTATCTAAAGCATTCTTTACAGAATTACCTGTGTTCGCTGAATTTATTATTGAACCTTGATGGCTCCAAGTATTTCTGGTATTGCCATATTCTTTCTTTTACGCTGCCGTTCTGAGAATTTCTCTCAGCATTTTGTAGGCACTTTGGTTGATAAATCCTTGAATATTTTCTTGTGTCAGTTCTATATAGTGTTGTGGTGAATGATTGATGATGTAGTTGGTATATAGTTTGTCCATGATGCCTCTAATCACCAAATCATAAACCTGTCTTTCGTCTTGGGTCAGGTTGTTTTTGATGGTTGTTTTCAGGTCATTGTCTTTTTGAAGGGCTTGTAAATAGTTTTCTACTACCGCAACGCCTTCGGGTGAAACTCTTTCTTTGAAACGCAAATTGATAGCTATTACAACTTCTTCTACAGTGGCCATTGGTCGGACACTGGTAATGTTTCCACCACCCCCTTGTCCACTAACGCTTTCGCCTTCATCATCATCGTAAACGCCTTCGGGTTCCTGAACACCTTCCGATATTTTTTCAATGTCAAAGGTTTTCAGTTTTACGTTTTTGATTTCTTCTTCCAGGTCTTCAGCGCTCATTGTTGGGTCGAGTTTCTTGTAAAGGAGTGTTGCGAAGATGTTGAAGTCTATCAGTATTTTGTCTTTGAAACGTAAACGGAACAAGGCACGGATAAAGCCAAACAAACTCACATAACGAGCTAGCAAGGTTCTGAATTCTCTTTGTTTGGCGCTGTCTGCTTTGGCTTGCAGGATGCCCTTTATTTTGGTAAGCAATACGGAAAGCGGAACTACATCTGCAGGATTTTCACTGTTGAACAACCGCACACATTCTTCGACATCTTCCATTGTGAAAATGCCACGCTTCAATAACTCGTCTTTAATTTTATACAACTCGTCGGGATTGGCTTCTTTATGGCTTTCTACATTGCTTTGATACTTACGAAATGCCTTAATGATTTTGTCATACGAATTGGTAAAATCAACGGTGAGTGTATCGAATTTCTTTCCCGGATAAATTCTGTTCAGGCGGCTGATGGTTTGCACAGCATTTCGGTCTTGTAGGGCTTTGTCCACAAACATTGTGTGCAGCATTTTTTCGCTGAAGCCAACCTGAAACTTATTTGCCACAATCAGAAAACGAATGTCATTGCCTTTTTCAAAGCATTCTTCAATCTTCACATTTTGCGGATTGTTGCTTTTGTTCATTTCATTTTCGGAATAGAACGCGCCGTTGTAGTTAATTTGTCCGCTAAAGGCAACCAAAGATTTCCATTTCAAACCACGCTTTTTCAGTTCTGCATCCAGATAGAGTTTGTATTTCACGGCACTCAAACGGCTGGATGTAACAATCATTGATTTGGCTTTGCCTTCAATTTTATCGGCTGTGCGGTCTTTGAAAATGGAAACAATGATTTTACATTTCTCTTTGATGACTTCATCATCTTCAAAGGCTTTCAGTTTCAATGCACGGTAAACCTGCAAGGTGGGATATTCATTCTGCTGATGGTCGCCAGGCAGTTTGTAGTTGAGTTCGTAAAGCGTTTCGTAAGTGATGATGTTTTTTGCCACGTCCATAATGTAGCCTTCGGCAATGGCTTCATCCATACTGTACACATCAAAGGCTCTGCCTTCTTTGCCAAAGTGCAGAATGGTTTTGTCGCTTGGTGTGGCTGTCAGGGCTACGAAGCAAAGGTTTGGAAATTCCTTTCTGGCAATTTCATCCAGCAATTCTTCCTGCACGTCATCTTCTTCTTCAATTTTCTGCTTTATGGTTTGACCTGTAGCTTCATCAAACACATCCACCATTTTTTCGTGCAGAGTGCCTTCCTGATTGGTGTGTGCTTCGTCTATGATGAAACAGATATTTTTCCCTGTTTGGTTGGCAAGGTCTTTTAGGAATTGAAACTTGTGAAGAATGGTTACAATGACTGGTGCATTGATAGGAATTTCAGGATTTCGGTAGTTGTCTAATCGCTCGCCTAATGCTAAACGAACATCATTGCTCTTTTTACAATACGCTACTACTCCTGTTTGACCGATGGCTTTAATAAAGTCTTTGCTGATTTGGTCATCAAGGTTGATGCGGTGCGTTAAGATGATGATGTGGTCGAATACTTTTTGATTTTTTACGTGCAAGTTTCGCAGGTTTTGCACCAGCCAAACAATGGTATTACTCTTTCCGCTACCTGCACTGTGCTGAATGAGATAGCGCAGGTTGAGTGCTTTCTTTTTGCGGTAATGTTCTGTAATATCATCATAAATGCGTTTTACGCAACGCTGCTGGTGATAGCGTGGAAAAATCCAGCCTTGGGTGCTTCCATACAAATAACGTTCAATAAAATTGAGCACACTTTCGGGAGCCAGAATTTCATTGTACAGGTATTGCACGGAATAATCATCACCTTTTATTTTCTCATTGAGCAATCCCGTGTTAAACTCCCTGAAATCGTCTTTGTTTGGTGGCTTGCTGAATGTGGTGGCGATTTTTGCTTTTTCGTCATCGGTGGCTATATGCACAAAGGCACGGTAAAAAATGGGACGTTCGGTGTCTCTTTCGCAGTATTGTTTTACTGCATCCAATACATTTTGCTTGGCAAGGGTGTGTTTCAGTTCAAGGGTTATGATGGCAAAACCATTCAAACAAACTACCACATCAATACTTTGGCGGTCGTCTTCTTCCTGACGGGCATTGGCGGCACTGGTAAAATGATACTGACGGATAACACTAAAGATGTTTTTCTTAGCAAGTTCTTCCTGATGCTTGTTGTCGCTGCGTTCGGGTTTGAAATAGAGTAAATCCAAGGTGTGCTGACTGTTTACTTTCAGTCCGTCACGAAGCAATTGGAACAAAGGTTTTTCCTGAAGTTGTTCTGAAATCTTTTTGCCTAACTCCTTTTTCCAGTCATAACCTAATTCTGATTTTACGGCTTGTAGGGTGGTGCGTTGGGTATCTTCCCAAAACTGCTCAAGCCTATCCCAATGGATGCAGTTTTCTTTGTCCACCGTTATTTCACTATCACGGAAAATTCGGTAGCCCCATTTCGTATCCAACTGATGACAAAAATGGTCTTCAAATATTCGTTCCCAATCTTTACGCTGTTGTTTCGACATAAGCGTTTACTTTTATCTTGCCTGTTACGGCTTCATATATCTTAATTTTTCGCAGCTCTTGCAGTTTTTCAATTTGTACTTCAATGTTTTTAATGAGTTGGTCAATGGCAGAAGTGCGTTTTTTCAAATGCTCAACGATTTGTGATTGCTCGTCCTTAGGTGGACAAGGAATTCTTAATTGTTTGATTGTGTCTTGACTGATGTTCGGTTGACCACCCCCATAACTTAAACGAATGATATCTTCTCGAATACCAATAAAGAAGTAAAACATATAATCAATGTTGAAGCGATAAGAATTTGCCAATGCACAACAAGCCTGATTTGTTGTTGCCTCGGTTTTCAAAATACCAACCTTTCCGATGGTAGCTCCATACATTGCAATCAATAAGGTGTTGACTGGGAATAATTTTAGACTAGTAAATTTGGCAAATGCTTCGTCTGTTATTTTCTTATCACAATCATATATTTCGCAATCCTTCAAATCACCAGTATTGACGAAATAATATTTACCTAATTCATCATAGTATTCTTCATTCCCTGCATCGGGAGTTGTTCCGCTTCCTATGATTTGAAAATTTGTGGCAATTTTTCGCTTTTCCCAATGTTTCGGAATTTTCCCCAACCACTCAATACCGCTGTCTTTCATTTCGGCATTGGGATTTAGCCCTTTGGTAACGGCATTGTTGATTTCAATTTGCCGGAGTTCTTTTAACTTTTCTGCCTGTGCTTTTTTGTTGGCTATCAGGCGGTCAATCTTTTGGGTTTGGTCATCTAAGTAGTTGGCGATGGTGAGTTGATCGTCAAGTTCAGGTATTGCTAAACGTAACCTTTCAATTACACCCATTCCAATATTTGGTTGTGTACCAAAAGACCAAAAATTTTGAATTTGTCTTTGAATGCAATCTGATGAAAGGAAGTGAAATAAAAATCGAGATGAAGTTTTACTGTTAGAACGAACTAATGCTAAAGGTGACCAGATATTGAAATTCAAATCTGTATCTACGTATCCAATTCTACCAGTTGTAGAACCTGACTTAACTATAAAAATATCATCTCTTCTGGGCTTACATTTAAGTGAATAAATTTTGTCTTGCTCTACAGAAATGTTACCGCCCCTTGCTTCGTAATTAATTCCATTTTCAGTAATTGCTTCAGCTGAAATAAATGGCACACCGTCTTCATCATCAACTAATTCTGGTGTTTCGTGAGGACCATCAGTGATTTTTGGGTTAACCAAATCCTTTAAACGCTTGACCTTCCATTGTTCTGGTATGTCACCAATCCAAACAACCTCACTTGGCTTATATGTTTCGTATTTGCTCATAAGGTAATGCCCAAGGTTTTCATTAGTTCCAAATTTTCACTTTCCAGTTCTGCCATTTCATTCACCACTTTGGCTTGTTCACGCAAGGGCTGGTACACATAAAAATGTTTGGTAAAAGGTATTTCGTAACCCTTTTCCTCTTTGGTGATTTGCCATTTCTTTTCTACCTCCTTTTTCAGGAATGCTACTTTGTCGTTTTTCCATGGAATGTATTCGGTGTCTTTTACAATCTTAGGTACGTTAATGGTGGCTTTCAGCCCCAGTTTGTTACCGTCCAAAGTTTTGCGGATGGTGATAGTTGTATCAGCTGTTTTGTGTTTGGTAGCCACTTCGCTTTCAGGGTTCAGGTTAAAGGTAAATTCGCCATCCTTGCCTTTTTTGTCTTTCAGTTCGGCTAATCGTTTTTTGTCATCGGCTGTTTTAATCAGCAAAGTGTCATCCAGTTTGTTTTGGGCAACGGTTACTTCTTTTTCTTCGGTTATCGGGTTGCCGTTTTCATCGGTTTCCTCCAAATCCAAAAACACTTTGCGGAAAGCAAAATCTTCCAGTTCAAAAATCTTGCTGTGCGGTCCCGGTGCAAAGTCTTTATGAATGTCAATGATTTGTTTTATCTGGTCGTTGGCCTCCACATAGCGTTCGTTTTCTCCGCTGCCTTCCATTCCGTTGTGTATACGTCTGCGTTTGTTGCCCAAACTGCGTTTCATTGGTTTCCAAAAACTCGAAGCATCAATCAACTGAATTTTGCCTTTTCGTTTTTCTGGTTTATTGTTTCGCAACAACCAGATGTAGGTGGCAATACCCGTGTTATAAAACAATTCGGTGGGCAGGGCTACAATGGTTTCCAGCCAGTCGTTTTCCAAAATGTACCTGCGTATTTCGCTTTCACCGCTTCCTGCATCACCGCTAAACAAAGGCGAACCGTTGTGAACAATGGCAATAGCAGAACCACCCAACTCCGCAGGTTTCATTTTGCTAATCATATGCAGGGTAAAGAGCAACTGTCCATCACTGCTGCGGGGTTGCCCTACATCAAAGCGTCCGTTGCTGTTGGCCAGCACTTTCTTTTGAATTTTCTTCCAGCTTTTGCCATAAGGTGGATTAGAAAGCATAAAGTCGAACTGCTCACCTGCTGCACCATCTTCATAAAGCGTATCGCCTTTGGTTATATATGCCGTTTCACCTTTCAGCATTAAGTCGGCTTGTGCCACTGCCCAGGTTTTGTCGTTTACTTCCTGTCCGTACAGAACTACTTTAGCGTTGGGATTTATTTTTTCTTCAATAAACTCTTTTGCTGCCGAAAGCATACCACCGCTACCGCAGGCAGGGTCGTAAATGGTAACGAGTTGTCCGTCTTTGATGGCTTTCTCGTCCATATCGAGCATATGCGTCATAAGGTCAATCACTTCACGGGGCGTGTAGTGTTCTCCTGCTTCGGCATTGTTGGCTTCCGAAAACTTGCGAACCAATTCCTCAAACAAATACCCCATTTTTATATTGCTCACCTTTTTGGGGCTTAGGTCTATCTCCGAAAAGTCCTTGATGAGTGTGTACAGGATTTTTTCTTCCGCCAGTTTATTGATATGTGAACGAATGCCTGAACGGTCAATAATGATTTTGATATTGTCGGTATAACCGTTCAGGTAAGCAATGAAGTTATTCTTGATACTGCTTTCGCCTTCGTCTGCGAGTGTGGCAAGTGTCTTACCACTGGTGTTGTTAAATTTAATTTCCTGCAAGACCTTTCCATTTAGGATTTGCTCTTGCGTTTTCTTGTCCACCTTGGCCAGTTGACTTTCCAATTCCTTTTTGAGTTGCTCTATCTTGGCAATCATCACCCCTTCAATCCTGCGGATAAGCACCATTGGGTAAATAATGTCGGGGTATTCTGTCCGCTGGAAAATGTCTCTTAGAACATCATTCGCGGTATTCCAAATTAGCGCTACTTCCTGCGAAATGTCTGTATCTCTTTTCATTGTAATTGTCGTGATAAATTCGGTTTCTAAATTATTATTATAGTCAGTACGCTGGCAAAAACGGTTAGTTCATGGATACGCTGCGAATATGAAGCTTTCGCTCCTTAAAACCAGCGATCTAAAAAACGCCGCGTCCCGGCGAGAAGGCCTTTTTTTACCATACCGTTTTGTGCCCGATGGCGGCTAATACCGAGCCCACTTTGACCAGGTCGAGCGAAACCGGGTCTACTTCTCCCCGGGCAAGTTTTTTAATTTCCTGAAGGTCGTCCGTCAGTTGCCCCAGGGTGAAGTGCGCGGGGTCGGTGTATGGGTTGTAGAGTTCGTCCTTGTCGATCGACCAGTAATAATCCGCAGGCTCCATATCGATGACATCCCCTTTCTGACTGCGGAGCTCTTCCAGCACCTTTATCAGGGCCGTTTCAATTTCGTTGATATCCACTCGCAGCTTCATATCAGTTGATTATTTTGATGATGTTGTTGTAAAAGGTCTGGATCTCCTTTTCCAGGTGCGCCACTCTGGATGCAACGATTCTTTCCCGCACAGCATTGCTAGGCGCGTTATTAAGCAATCCCAAATTATCATATTTTAAGGGATTTCGCTGGTATTTTTCGAGCTTTTCCACATGTTCGGCCAGTCTCTTGTAGTTGGAGAGTGCCGCCTTATAGTCTTTCTTGGAAATTCGGCTCCTCGCCTGCTCGATTTCTTCCCTGATGCCCGGTTTGTTCTTTCCTCCTCCGCCGTTAGACGATAACCTGGAACTTTCCTCTTTCATCTGCTCGATAATTTGCCCGGAAGTTTCGAGCGAAGTCACCGAGTAGACTATATGCCCCGACAGCCCTTCAATGAGGGCATTCAGCGACCAATACCCAATAACCAACAAAATCAGAAGGAAAATAGGTCCGACATAGGCTATTCTCTTTTTCTTATAAGCCAGCTCCATAAGGCAGTTTAGTTTAGATCAACTGAATTAAATGATTAAAAGTACGATTCTTTTTTTTAACAGTCAACATTCAAAACACTGCACTGACCCTTGTATGCGTGGACATGCTTGAAAAAACTGGTTTTTTAGGCTTACGCTGAACATGGAAAGGAATAGGGGGCCACTGATGTTTTAGGGACTTGACTTTTTAAATATTTTGTATTTATTTTGGAGAATAATAAAGGGCTTAAAATTTTATTACTTATGATTGTTTTTGAGTTCTTCATGTTTTTTTTTGGCAGAAACTGCATTGTATTGGATGAAACCATTTTTAGGTAATTTGGAAAGCTATTGAGATGGACAAAAAAAAGACAAAGGGGTCACGCCCACAAGAAGATCTGGTTCAAGAATGCCTCAAACCCAAGCCGAGCATAACTCCTAAAAAGAAGATCCAGCCAAAGCGCCCAAAACCCCAGTTGTTTGGGTGGCTACAATACCTTGCTGACAAAGACATTTTTTAACTCCTATTTGGCTTGTAAAAGCGGCAACGGTTGACGTTGGCGACGTGCCCAGCTTTTGCAGGGCATGACCGCTGGAGCAATGTTAAATGTAGCTTTCAATTTCGCTTTCTTTTCTCTAAGTCAATTTTTCCTAAAATCTTTAATCCCCTTAATTCAGTGGCTTTATTCAAAAATTTTTTTTCCAATGCTTCAAACATTTCATCAGTTATTATTGCTGCTGGCATGTTCTCAACAAGGTAACCTAATTCTGTTAGATAATCAACTATTGTTGATGTTCCGATATTAAGTTCACGGGCTACCTTAACAAGCCTTCGAGTTGGCGAATATGTTTCTAAAATCTCATCTCTTTGTTCGGTTTTTAAATCTATCTTGTCAAGGTTTGCTATTGTCTTTTTCAATAGTTCTACAATTTCTTTATGAAGTGTTCTCAATTTATCGTAATCAGACTTGTTGATGAATCTGTTATGTGCTACATCATTTCTTAAGTCGTATAATTTTTCCCATTTTTCCTTCAACAATTCTTCACTATATTCTATAATCTTTGAAAAATATCTTTCCCAATTAGATACGGGAAGTATTTTAGAGATTTGCTCTATGTCCAAACCTCCTTTAGTTTTTCCCTTAAGAATCATGTTGTCTAATTCAGATAAACTAATGCTCCGATATTTTTTGAACAGCACATCAGATAATTGTATAAAATCAGCGCTGTATAATTCATCTGTTAATTCAGGATTATTTTTCGATTTTCCTTTAATCTTTTCTTGTAAGTCATCATGAATGGCAGTGCCTGACCAATCCATCCCAACGTTAATTAATAGAAATTGTGATATTAATTTACGCATAAGATTCTCAACCTCATTTATTAACGGATAGGCTTTAATTGCATATTCTCTTCCTATATCATCCCAAAGGGTATTTATTCTTATATTATCAGGATTTATGCGGCGAACAATTTTCTTCATTTTGCGACATAAATTGGAAAAAATCTCAACATTTGATGTGTCTTCGTGTGTCAATTCTACCTTAAAATATCTTTCATTTTTTTCATCTAACAAACCTGTATTTATTTTAATATTATTTTCATGCTTTTTGCCAGAATTAACTTTGAAGGCAATTTTGTCTCCTTCGATTGTCAAATCATCATCAACAGAAATGAATTTCTTGAATGATTCTAAGCTATTACAGAACTTGTCTTCTTGTTTTAGAATTATCAGATACTCTACCTTCATGGTTAATTATTTTTTAAGTTACCCTCAACGTTTGGCTTGCTGCCGTGCCGCCGTGCGTTGGGTTTGTGGGCTGGCTGCTCGGCGGCATGGACAGCAAGCCTTTGTTCGTGGCTAATTTTATGTGATGAGGTTTATTATTTTGTTCTTCAAATCTGCAATTCTTTGTGGTTGTATTTGCCTGCTTCGATAATGTTGAATAACGTTAAGGGGTTTTAAGTCGTTTCTATCTCTACTTGGTTTGGTAATTCCTAAAAAATCTTCCAAATCAACAGAAAATGTATCGATCTTGTGGGTGAAAGAGTTTTGATGCGAATGGATAAAGTCGTTTACTTCTGATTGAATGTCTGGGTCATTATCACAGTCCATCAAAACCGAGTGCTTGATTCCCAGCTCTCCGAATAAGTTCATGTAACGATGGATGTTGAATTTCCCAAGTGCATCCAAAAAGTATATATGTCTCTTTTTAAGTTCTTTCCATTCTTGATGAATAAGCAAGTCTAATAGTATTCGTTCACTTGCGCCTTCACAAATAATTATGTGCTTTGCAAAAAATAAAGATGCTCTTTCAGTGTCAAGCCATAAAAAGTATCGTAACGTTTCTTCTTCTAACTTTTTGACAGGATTAGGTGGATTATCACCAAGTTTTTGGTATTTTCTTATCAATGCCGGGTCAGATGTTTGTGATAGAAGGTTACAAAAATGAGAATATAGTCCCATGTTATTATCGAACAAAGTCTGCATTTTAATCCTGTCTAATTGGAACAACTTTGAAATGCCACCTTCCTTATTGATTCTAATAATATTAGTAATGTCACTTGTATTTTTACTAACAAAAGTACTCGAATGGGTTGTTATCAAAACTTGTTGTTCATCCTCGTTTCCGATTTCAACGAGGCTAATATTGAGTTGCTCTTGTTGAGAAGGATGTAAAAATGCTTCTGGCTCCTCGAAAAGAAGCAAGGTGAAGTCCGGCTGAAACTCCTTCTTTTTTTCTTTTTTCTTATCCGAATATTTAACTGAAAGCCTGATAAGGGTGTAGATTAGGTGTCTTTGGACGCCTTGTCCCAATGTATTCACATCTTCGATAGTCGTATTTTGCAGGTTCTCATCCACAAACCTGTGGGTAATCAAATTTTTGATAATGTCACTTGGCTTAATCTGATTTACACCTATTAATATCCCAAGACCAAACTGTTTCAATTCTCCATTTACGTCACCAGCCAAGTTTGAAAGCGAGAAGTCCTCTTCGGCACTTTCTTTTGTTACTTCATCATTGAAAGTTGAAAAAGCGGTTTCAAGACTTGCAAAGGATTGGTTTCCTTTTATCCCTTTTTCAAATACAAAATCAATCATGTTGCGCAAATAGGAAGGTCCAGACATTTTTAAACCTTCGTCCGTTTTGCTCAATGCAGGGATATAGAGTATCTTCCCCAATTTTGATTTTCCAACATTAGTTTCTCCGTAAAACTGGTTTTCGTGGGTAAGCACACCATTGATATATGCGTATAAATTTCCATTGTAGGGCTTGTGTGCGGATTTGAAATACTTCCTAACTTTTAATAGTTTGTCCGTTGTTTTGTATTCTTCCTTTAAATTATCCTGTTCATCATCAGTCGTTGAGTATGTTACATCCATCCAACTTTCGACATCAGAAACAGTCATTTTTGGAAAGTCTCTGGTTTCAGAAAATTTCGTACCTCCGTCTTCATAAAATGCACGGATTGCAGTGATTATTGTAGTTTTTCCTGCATTGTTTTCGCCAACTAAAAGATTATAGTTGTCAAGATTGAATTCAGCATCTTCAATTGACCGAAAATTGTGGATATGTATTTTATTTATTTTCATATTTTTTTTATCTTTTAGTCGCCACGAACTATTGTATTAGCGAAACCTCCCAAAGTAAACCCCAAAACGTTTCGCCTTTACTTTATTGACTCCTATTGCGCCTATATCACTTATCTGTGCGGTTTTTTCCTATTT
>WBZV01001055.1_pt1 | contig 13661 bp, 7 predicted proteins | sample 5204221 | NCBI WGS metagenome assembly WBZV01 (sample SAMN12344360, study PRJNA552823) | activated sludge metagenome | biome: Activated sludge suspended growth; feature: Nitrification reactor; material: Wastewater; isolation source: activated sludge from nitrification reactor of wastewater treatment...
GACGTTAACGTCATCGACAACAGCATGACCGGCACTTTCGAGTATGAAAAGGGTGACGTGCGTAGCGTTCCCGACTTCAACGTCTTCTTCCGCTACAACGCGACCTATCCCTACTACTCCGACGCCATTTGGTACCTCACCCAGATGCGCCGCTGGGGCCAGATTCCCGAGTTCAAGCCGGACAACTGGTACAAGGACATGGCGAAGAAGGTCTACCGCCCGGATATCTACGCCGTTGCCGCCAAGGAGCTGATTGCCGAAGGCAAGATGAAGGCCGCCGATTTCCCGGATTTTGCCAAGGAAACGGGCTTCAAGCCGGTGACCAAGGATTTCATCGACGGCGTGGCGTACGACGGCAGCAAGCCCAATGCCTACATCGACAGCCTGAAGATCGGCCTCAAGGGCAAGGATCAGGTCAAGTAAGCGCGTGGGGGCCGGTTGGCGCCGGCCCCTCGCGCCTGTCGAGCAATGACGATAGGTGGTTCAAATGTTTATCAAACTCGCAAACTTTTTCAGCAAGACGGGCTTTACCTGGTTCGTCCCCTTCATGCGCTTGGCGGCCGGGGAAGATCCCCGCGAGCAACTGCGGGAGATCATGCTCCAGATCGGCGTGCCCGTGATTGCCTTTGCCCTTTTCCTGGGGATCTGGAACGCGCTGGCATCCGGCGTTCAGACCAGCCTGGGCGAGATCCCCGGGCCAAAGCAGGTTTATATGGAGGCCAGCGGGCTCTTGGAAGAGCATCAAGCGGAACGGGAAAAGCGTAGTGCCTTCTACGAGCGACAGGCCAAGCGCAATGCCGAGGAACTGGCAGGGAATCCGCAGGCCGACGTCTCGGTCCGCAACTGGACCGGTAAGCCCACCTACCTGGATCAGATCTTCACCAGCCTCTACACGGTGTTTACGGGATTCGCCATCGGCACCCTGGTTGCGATTCCGCTGGGCATCCTCTGCGGACTTTCGCGGACCTTTCAGATCGCCCTCAACCCCTTGATCCAGATCTTCCGGCCGGTGTCACCGCTCGCCTGGCTGCCCATCGTGACCATCGTCGTCAGCGCGGTCTATGCCAGTGCCGATCCGATGTTCCAGAAGTCCTTCATCGTCTCCGCCATCACGGTCACGCTGTGCTCCCTGTGGCCGACGCTGATCAACACGGCGGTAGGCGTCGCGTCCATCGACAAGGACCTGATGAACGTCTCCAAGGTGCTTCGCCTTTCAACCTGGACGAAGGTGACGAAGATCGTTCTGCCATCCTCCCTGAAGCTGATCTTCACCGGTCTGCGCCTTTCCCTCGGGGTGGGCTGGATGGTGCTGATCGCTGCGGAAATGCTGGCCCAGAATCCGGGTCTGGGCAAATTCGTTTGGGATGAGTTCCAGAACGGCAGCTCCCATTCCCTGGGGCGAATCATGGTCGCCGTATTCACCATCGGTTTCGTCGGTTTCATCCTCGACCGCATCATGAATACGCTGCAGCAACTCGTCAGCTTCGGCGAAGCCCACTAAAGGAGAATCGCCATGGGACTCCCTGCTCTCAAGGAAGAAAACCTGACGTCGACTGTGGCGACGTCATCGGCCTTCCTGGAAATCCGCGGCCTGACCAAATCCTACGGCAGCGGCGCCCGCGCCACCTCGGTGCTGCGGGACATCAATCTGACCCTGGCCGAAGGGGAATTTGTCGCCATCGTAGGTTTCTCCGGCAGCGGCAAGACGACGCTCATCTCGCTTATCGCCGGCCTTCTCCAGGCCGATGCCGGAGAGGTACTGCTCAAAGGGGCGCCTGTCCGGGGTCCCGGTCCCGATCGCGGCGTCGTCTTCCAGAATTACTCGCTGATGCCCTGGATGACCGTGCGCCAGAACGTGGCACTGGCCGTGGATCAGATTTTTCCCGATCTTTCCGCCGCCGAGCGCCGCGCCCGGGTCGACAAGTACATTGAAATGGTCGGCCTTTCCCATGCGGTGGACCGCCGTCCCGCCGAGCTCTCCGGAGGCATGCGCCAGCGGGTCAATGTGGCCCGGGCGCTGTCGGCCAACCCGGAAATCCTGCTGCTGGACGAGCCGCTGTCGGCTCTGGATGCGCTGACCCGCGCCAATCTTCAGGACGAGATCCTGCGCATCTGGGAACAGGAACGGAAGACGGTGGTTCTGATCACCAACGATGTGGACGAAGGGCTCCTGATGGCGGACCGCATCATTCCGCTCAATCCAGGCCCCGGTGCCACTTTCGGGCCGGAATTCAGGATCAACTTGGCCCGTCCGCGGGATCGCACGGCGATGAACCACGATCCCGAATTCAAGCGCCTACGCAAAGAGGTCACCGAATATCTGATGCGCGTCGGTGCCGAGCAGTCCTCCGACGACAACAACGTGGTCGCTCTGCCCAGCGTGCTGCCCAATACCAGCGCCGAATTCGAGGCCGGCCTGGCCAAGGGCTTGCGGCCGGGCGCTGCGCAACCGGGAGAAGCAGCGAAGTTGCCGCACTACGACCGCTACGTCGAGTTCTCCCAGGTCTCCAAGGTCTATCCGACCAAGAAGGGTCCCCTGACCGTGGTCGAAAAATTCGATCTTCGGATGCGCAAAGGTGAATTCGTCTCGGTCATCGGCCATTCCGGATGTGGAAAATCGACGGTCCTTTCCATGGTGGCGGGGCTGAACGACATCAGTGACGGTGTGGTGCTGCTCGACAACCGAGAAGTCACCTCGGCCGGTCCCGACCGCGGCATCGTCTTTCAGGCCCCAAGCTTGATCCCCTGGCTGACCGCCTACGAGAACGTGCATCTCGGGGTCGACCAGGTCTATCCCCATGCCACCAAGGGCGAGCGCCGCGACATCGTGACCCATTTCCTTGCACGAGTCGGGTTGGCCGATGCGATGCAGAAGAAGGCCAGCGAACTGTCCAATGGCATGAAGCAGCGCGTGGGGATCGCCCGGGCTTTCGCGCTGTCGCCCAAGCTGCTGCTGCTCGACGAGCCCTTCGGCATGCTGGATTCGCTAACCCGCTGGGATCTCCAGGAGGTGCTGATGGACGTCTGGAGTCGCGAGCAACTGACCGCCATGGTCATCACCCACGATGTGGACGAGGCCATCCTGCTGGGGGATCGGGTGGTGATGATGACCAACGGCCCACGAGCCCGGGTGGGAAAGATCCTGGAAGTCGATTTGCCGCGTCCGCGTTCGCGCAAGATGTTGCTCGAGCACCCGGACTACTATCGCTTGCGCGAGGAACTGCTGAGCTTCCTGGGCGAGTGCGGGCACTGATCGCTCCGCTCAGCCGCTCACCCGGTGGGGATTGCGCGCTGCAGGGGACTGCTCCGATCGGGACGGTCCTCTGCAGCGCGGTTCTGCGACCACGTGTCGGTTCCCTCCGGGGGGATGCGTTGAATCCCTCAGCCAAGAGCGCGTGGCGCCGTGGTTCGCGCGGCATTTGACGTTAAGCGCGCCCTCGCCAAGAGCGGTCGCGCCAAAGAAAATTATCCCTAAGCGCAGGTTTCTGCAGCCGTACCTTGCCCGCCAGTCTACTGGCGGGCTTTTTCGTTTACGCTGCGCATAGGAGCAAGATTTCCGGCGGTTTTCCCTCTCATTCCCACGTAATTTTTCCTGAGGATGTCAGCTTTTGGCTTTCGGCGCATTTGCCAGAAATTGATCTATCCGATTGTTTTGTTGGTTATATCTGGGAGACTCACAACCATTCCTTTCCTTTGGCGAGCCATGCTCTCGCGGTTCAAGAAGCTTTCCACCCAGATTATCGGCATGCTGCTGATTTTCTTCGTCGTCGCCCTGGGGGCGATAGGGATGACGCTTGCCCTCTCGTGGCAACTCGAGGGGGGGTCGGCGGCGATCAACGATGCCGGCAGCGAACGCATGCGTTCCTATCGGTTCAGCCATCTCATGGCGCTGGGCCTGGAACCGGGAGCGGACCGGGTCCGGGTCGATGCCGCCCTGGCGGAAGAGATCACCCTCTTTGAAAAGCTTCTGGCGGACATCGGCCGCGGCGATCCCGCCCGGCCCCTCGCCCCTCCGCGCACTGCCGAGGTCAAGCGTCGCATCGGCCATCTGCATCAGGTCTGGGAGTCACGCATGCGTCCCGTTCTCCGCACTTATCTCGATAGCGGGGAAGATGCCCGGCGGCGGGCGGCTTTGGTTCGCTATCGCGACGAAGTCGAGGGGTTCGTCTCCGGAATCAACGATCTCGTGCTGGCGATGGAGCGCGACTATGCCTATGGGACCAATCTTCTGCGGACCTATCAGATCGTTCTTGTTCTCTTGGCGGTCGCTGGTACGGTGCTGCTCATCCGTTTCTTCCTACGTCTGGTGATCAGGCCGGTACGCATCCTGCACGACGGTCTGCGGCGGATGGCCGGCGACGACCTCGGGGTACGGGTTCCGGCTGAGCAGCAGGACGAATTCGGCATGTTGGCCCGGGGCTTCAACCGCATGGCCGAGCATCTCCAGACGGTCTATGCCACCCTGGAAGAGCGCGTCGCAATAAAGACCAGAAACCTCGCGGAGCGCAATGACGAACTCGGCCTCCTCTACGAGACGACCGCCTTCCTCAACGAGCCGACGCCCCTGGATGGGCTTTGCGACGGGTTCTTGCGTCGAATTCTGGCAGCGACGCGGGCCGATGCCGGTGCGGTGCGCCTCTACTCGCCGGGGACCGAGGAACTCATCATGACCAGCCACGTCGGGCTGTCGGAAACCTTCGTCGCCAACGAGACTGCATTGCGTTGCGGCGATTGCCTCTGCAGCGACGTCATGCACGGTGCGGAACCGATCGCCTTCCAGCCTGCCCACCCGCCGGCGCCCCTGCGACTCAATTCCTGTCTGCGCGAGGGTTTCGCAACCGCCAGCGTGTTCACCATTACCCACAACAAGCGGCGCCTGGGGGTGTTCAACCTGTATTTCAAGACACCTCAGGAACTCGGCGAAAGACACAAGATCATGCTGGAAACCTTGGGTCAGCATCTCGGTGCAGCCATCGAAAACCTGCGGCTGCGCTCCCGGGAGCGGGAAATGGCGGTCTCGGAGGAGCGCAATCTGCTCGCCCAGGAACTTCACGATTCCATCGCCCAGGGGCTCGCCTTCCTCAACATCCAGGTCCAGCTCCTGGACGATTCCCTCAAGCGGCATGACGTGGGCGAGGCCGAGGCCACCGTGGAAAGTTTGCGGGAAGGCATCCGGGAAAGCTACGACCACGTTCGCGAACTCCTGGTCCATTTCCGCACCCGAGTAGGGCAGAGCGAACTGGAGTCGGCCCTCGCCGACACGCTCGCCAAATTCGAAAGCCAGACCGGAATCGCCACGACGTTCGAAAAGCTGGGCAGCGGACTTCCGATGCCCCCCGAGGAACAAATCCAGGTGATCCACATCATCCAGGAGTCCCTGTCCAACATCCGCAAGCACGCGCGGGCCAGCCAGGTCTTGGTGCGCGTCGAGCGCAGTCTGGCCGGAGTCGCCATCCGGGTCGAGGACAACGGCGTCGGGTTCGATCCCGCAGGGATTTCCTCGCCCCATGCCGAGCGCCATGTGGGGCTCAAGATTATGAAGGAAAGGGCTCACCGCGTCGGTGGGCGATGTCAGGTCGATTCGCAAGCGGGCCAGGGGACGCAAGTGTCCCTGTGGTTGCCGCGTCAAAAAATGGAGGTTGCCTGAATGGCACAAATGATTCGCGTACTGATCGTCGATGATCACGCTCTCTTTCGCAGTGGAATCAAGTCCCTGCTCCAGAGGCATGACGATTTCGAGGTAGTGGATGTGGCGGGGGACGGCCTCGAAGGGGTCAAGCGCGCCAAGTCGCTCAAGCCCGACGTGGTGCTCCTCGATCTCAACATGCCGGGGGTTTCGGGGCGCGACGCCGTCCGCCTCATTGTGGAAGACGCTCCCGAGTCCCGGGTGCTCATGCTCACCGTCTCGGAAGACGGGGAAGATCTGGTCGAGACCCTGCGCGCCGGCGCTTCGGGCTATCTCCTAAAGAACATCGAAACCGAAGCGCTGGTCGATGCGATCCGTCGCGCGAACGCCGGTGAATCGGTGATCTCGCCCCAGATGACCGCCAAGCTCGTCCAGGGGGTGCGAGGCCAGACCCGCGAGATTCCCGCTGCCGAGCACGACAAGCTATCGCCCCGGGAGCGGGAAATTCTCGGTTGTTTGTCGCGGGGTGACAGCAACAAGGAAATCGCACGCGCCCTGTCCCTCGCCGAGAGCACGGTCAAGATTCATATCCAGAACATTTTCAAGAAGCTTGGCCTCTCGAGCCGGGTTCAGGCAGCCCTCTATGCTGTGGAGCACGGGTTCAGCCAACGTGCTTAGCCGCTTAAGTCGATAGAACTAGTACCCTCGGCCATCATCGGTGGCCGTTCGGCCATGTCGATGGCCCTATAGGCTAGTCCAGTGGCTGGCGAAAGTCCCAAAGGCTTAGTTCGTCTCCCCTAGGGCGCCCCCCCTCCGATGCCTCGCTGCGCCCCTACCATTGACGAATGGGCGTAAACCCTTGCTCCCATTACTCTTCCTGGCGCCGGACGAGGTGGTCCGGAGCGTATTTGGGGGACAGCGATGGCAAGCCAAAAGACCAAACAAATGTCGGTTCTGATCATGAGCACGCTGGCGTTTACCGTGTGCTTCATGGTGTGGATGATGTTCGCGGTGATCGGTATTCCGATCAAGCAGCAACTTGGATTAAATGAGACCCAATTTGGCATCCTGGCGGCGATGCCGGTCCTTACCGGTTCCCTGATTCGCCTGCCTCTCGGCATGATGACAGATAAGTTCGGCGGTCGGCCGGTGTTCTTCGTCATCATGATGGTCACGGTCATCCCCATCTACCTGATCGGAAATGCCACCCAATACTGGCAATTGCTGGTGGCCGGACTCTTCGTCGGCGTCGCCGGAGGATCGTTCTCGGTCGGCATCGCCTACTGCGCCCGCTGGTTCGAGAAGCAGAATCAGGGTTTCGCCATGGGGGTCTTCGGCGCCGGCAATGCCGGGGCGGCATTGACCAAGCTCCTGGCCCCGTCCATCGTCGTCGCCTACGGCTGGACCATGGTGCCGACGGTGTTCTCGGTCATGATGCTGGTCACCGCGCTGGCCTTCTTCTTTCTCACCTATTCCGACCCGGCGCACAAGGTCGAATCCCACGTCACCATCGGTCAACAGCTGACGGCGCTGAAGGATCCCAACGTCTGGAAGATCTGCCAGTACTACTCCATCGTCTTCGGCGGCTACGTGGCGCTGGCTCTATGGATGACCAAGTACTACGTCCAGGAGTACAGCTTCGACCTGAAGACCGCTGCCTTCCTGGCCGCCTGCTTCTCGCTTCCCGGTGGCGTGCTGCGGGCACTGGGCGGCTGGTTCTCCGACAAGTTCGGCGCCCACAAGGTGACCTGGTGGGTGCTGTGGGTCTGCTGGATCTGTCTCTTCATCCTCTCCTATCCGCAGACCGAATTCACCATCAAGACCGTGAGCGGCCCCCAGACCTACCACATCTACCTGAATGAGTACGTCTTCACGGCGCTGATGTTTACCGTCGGCGTGGCCATGGCGGTGGGCAAGGCCTCGGTATTCAAGTACATCTCCGACGAATATCCAAAAAACATCGGCGTCATCTCCGGAATCGTCGGGCTGGCCGGCGGCATGGGCGGTTTTCTGCTGCCCATCATGTTCGGCGCCCTGGTCGATCTGACCGGCGTCCGATCGTCCTGCTTCATGCTCATGTACGGCGTCGTCTGGGTCTCCCTGATCTGGATGTACTGGACCGAAGTCCGCGATGCCGACGTGATGCGGGGCAAGCATCCCCTGGCTGCGGCCGACAACCTCGAATAATCGCACCATCCAAAGGAGCAGCAATGAGTACGAACCAAACGGCCGTCAAGGCCGGCAGCAGTGGCGAAATCGCGGAGTGGCGCCCGGAGGATGATGCCTTCTGGGAATCCACCGGCAAGCGTATCGCCAACCGCAATCTCTGGATCTCCATCCCCTGCCTCCTGTGCGGCTTCGCCGTCTGGCTGATGTGGGGAATCATCACGGTGCAGATGCTCAATCTGGGCTTCCCGTTCACCAAGGAGCAGCTCTTCACCCTGACCGCCATCGCCGGCATCTCCGGTGCGACGATGCGGATTCCGTCGTCCTTCTTCATCCGTATTGCCGGCGGCCGCTACACCATCTTCCTGACCACCGCCATGCTGATGGCCCCCGCCATCGGCACCGGCATCGCCCTGCAGCACAAGGATTGGCCGCTGTGGGCCTTCCAGCTGATGGCCCTGTGGTCCGGCGTGGGTGGCGGCAACTTCGCCAGTTCCATGTCCAATATCAGCACCTTCTTTCCGAAGCGGCAGCAGGGGACCGCGCTGGGTCTGAACGCCGGTCTGGGCAATTTCGGCGTGACTACCATGCAGGTCCTGATTCCGCTCGTGATGACCATGGGGCTTTTCGGCGCCGCAGGTGGCGAGCCGATGACCCTGGTCAAGGATAGCGGCTGGATCTTCGGCAAGATCGCGGCGGGAACGCCGACCTATATCCAGAACGCCGGCTACGTCTGGATGCTGCTCCTCATTCCGCTGGCCGTCTTCGCCTGGTTCGGGATGAACAATCTGAAGCCGATCTCGCCGGAGGCGGGCAATCCGATCACGGCCTTTGCGAAGATCACCTGGCTCTACACCGTAGCCTTCATCCCGTCGATTCTCGGCCTCTACCTCTACCTGCCGGCACCCACGGGACTTGGCCTGATCAGCATGTGGGTGGCAATTCCCCTCGACATCATCTCGGCCCTGCTGATCATGCGCCTGGTCGCCTTCGGTACGATGAAGGCGAATATCCAGAAGCAGTTCGCCATCTTCGGCAACAAGCATACCTGGTCGATGACGGCGCTCTATGTGGTGACCTTCGGTTCCTTCATCGGCTTCTCGATGGCGCTGCCCCTGTCGATCACGGTGATCTTCGGCTTCCAGCACGTCCTCGATCCGGCGACCGGTGCCTGGGGTCACGCGCTGAAGAATCCCAATGCCCCCTCGGCGCTGACCTACGCGTGGATCGGCCCCTTCGTCGGCGCTCTCATCCGTCCGGTCGGTGGCTGGATCTCCGACAAGGTCGGAGGGTCCATCGTCACCCAGGTGATTTCCCTGGTCCTCGTCATCGCCTCCGGCGCCACCGGCTACGTGATGTTCCAGGCCTACCACTCGGCCACGCCGGAGCAGTACTTCTTCGTCTTCATGACGCTGTTCGTGGTGCTCTTCGCGGCGTCGGGTATCGGCAACGGTTCCACCTTCCGTACCGTCGGCGTCCTCTTCGACCAGGACCAGCGCGGCCCTGTGCTCGGCTGGACTTCCGCGGTGGCCGCCTACGGGTCCTTCATCGCGCCGGTGGTCATCGGCGACCAGATCAAGGCAGGTACCCCGGAAAACGCCATGTACGGCTTCGCCGTTTTCTACGCCGTCTGCGTCGTCATCAACTGGTGGTTTTATCTGCGCAAGAACGCCTACGCCAAGAATCCCTGATTTCCTGAGCTCACCTCAACGAAAACCGACTGTGGCCCGGCGGACGGGCCACTCACCTAGGAGCAAACAATGAGTCATTTTCTTGACCGCCTGAAATTCCTGAACAAGGTCCAGAGCAGCTTCTCCGACGGCCACGGCATCGTGACCAACGAAGACCGCCAGTGGGAGGATTCCTACCGCAACCGTTGGCGTCACGACAAAGTGGTCCGTTCCACCCACGGTGTGAACTGTACCGGCGGCTGCTCCTGGAAGATCTTCGTCAAGAACGGTCTGGTGGCCTTCGAGATGCAGCAGACCGACTATCCGCGCACCCGCGAGGATCTGCCCAACCATGAACCGCGCGGTTGCCAGCGCGGCGCCTCCTTCTCCTGGTACCTCTACTCGCCGCACCGCATCAAGCACCCCATGATTCGCGGGCGGCTCCTCGACCTCTACCGGGCCGAGCGCAAGACCGGCAAGGACCCCGTCGAAGCCTGGGAAGCCATCCAGAATGATCCCCAGAAGCGCATCAAGTACGTGGGCGTGCGCGGCCTGGGCGGCTTCGTTCGCACCACCTGGGAAGAAGTGACCGAAATCGCCGCCGCCGCCAACGTCTATACGATCAAGAAGTGGGGCCCGGACCGCATCTACGGCTTCTCGCCGATTCCGGCGATGTCCATGATCTCCTACGCCGCCGGCTCCCGCTATCTGTCCCTCATCGGCGGCGCCTGCGGCTCCTTCTACGACTGGTATTGCGACCTGCCCGCCGCCTCTCCCCAGACCTGGGGAGAGCAGACCGACGTGCCTGAAGCGGCCGACTGGTACAACTCCACTTACCTGATCATCACCGGCGCCAACCTGCCGATGACCCGCACCCCCGACGCTCACTTCATGACGGAAGTGCGCTACAAGGGTACCAAGGTCGTCTCCATGGCCCCGGACTATGCGGAGTACGTGAAATTTGCGGACCTCTGGATGCCGGTCAAGCAGGGCACCGACTCCGCGGCCTTCATGGCCATGGGCCACGTGGCGCTGAAGGAGTTCTACATCGAAAAGCAGGATCCGTACTTCCAGGAATATGCCCGCAAGTACACCGACCTGCCCATGCTGGTTCTCCTGCGCAAGCAGGGCGAGGACTGGTTTACCGATCGCAACCTGCGCGCCTCCGACTTCGATGGCAGCCTGGGCGAGACCAACAACCCCGACTGGAAGACTGTCGCCTTCGACAAGAAGAGCAAGGGCTATGTGGTGCCCAACGGCTCCATCGGCTTCCGCTGGGGCGAGGACGGCAAGTGGAACCTGCTTGAGAAATCCGGCGCCGGCGCCCAGACCGAGCTGGCCCTGACCTGCATCGAAAACCGCGACGATGTCGCTTCCGTGGGCTTCCCCCACTTTACTGAAGGTGAGCCCAATCTGCTCTTCCGCAATGTGCCGGTGAAGAAGCTCAAACTGGCCAACGGCGAGGATGCCCTGGTCGCTACCGTGTTCGATCTGCAAATCGCCCAGTACGGCATCGACCGTGGCCTGGGCGGCGGCAACGTCGCCACCTCCTACAACGACGCCAATGTCGCCTACACCCCGGCCTGGGCTGCCAAGCAGACCAGCGTCAAGGCTGCCGACCTGGAGCGCACTGGCCGCGAGTTCGCCGAGAACGCCTCCAAGACCCAGGGCCGCTCGATGGTCATCATGGGTGCCGCCATCAACCACTGGTATCACAACGACCTTGCCTACCGTTCGATCATGAACCTGCTGCACATGTGCGGTTGCGTCGGCCAGACCGGCGGCGGCTGGGCGCACTATGTGGGCCAGGAAAAGCTGCGGCCCCAGGCCGGCTGGGCGCCCATCGCCTTCGGTCTCGACTGGCACCGTCCGCCCCGCCACCAGAATTCCACTTCCTACTGGTACTTCCACACCGACCAGTGGCGCTACGAGACGGTCGATGCCGATGCGCTGCTCTCCCCTGCCGGCAAGAACCGCAACAAGGGCTACACCCTGGCCGACTACAACGTGGATGCCGTCCGTATGGGCTGGCTGCCGGGCGCGCCCCACTTCAACCGCAATCCCATCGAGCTGCTTGCCGAAGCCGAAAAGGCAGGCGCCGCCGATGAGGCCGCCGTCGGCAAGTACGTCGCCCAGCAGTTGAAGGAAGGCAAGCTCGACGTCGCCTTCGCCGACCCGGACAACCCGGTCAACTGGCCGCGCAACCTCATCGTCTGGCGTGGCAACCTGATCGGTACCTCCTCCAAGGGGCACGAGTACTTCCTCAAACACCTGCTTGGCGCCCAGAACGGCGTGATGCAGGAGGGCACCGCCGGCGCCGCCTGCACCCAGGTCAAGTATCTGGAGGAAGGCCCGGCCGGCAAGCTGGACCTGATGGTGGACATCAACTTCCGTCTGAACTCCACCGGCGCCTACTCCGACATCATCCTGCCCACGGCGACCTGGTACGAGAAGAACGACCTCAACACCACGGACATGCACCCCTTCATCCATCCCCTGGGCGAAGCGGTCACCCCGGGCTGGGAGTCCAAGTCCGACTGGCAGATCTTCCGTACCCTGGCCAAGGTTTTCTCCGGCCTGGCGGCCAAGCACCTGGGCACCAAGAAGGATCTGGTGGCGCTGCCGCTGCAGCACGACTCCGCCATGGAGCTGGGCACCCCCTTCGGTCAGGTCAAGAACTGGAAGAAGGGCGAATGCGACCCGATTCCGGGCAAGACCATGGCAGCCATCAAGGTCGTCGAGCGCGACTACGGCCAGACCTACAACAAGTACATCGCCCTCGGCCCCCTAATGACCAAGATCGGCAACAACGTCAAGGGCATCGACTGGAATACCGAGCACGAGTACAAGGAACTGGCCATCCTCAACCGCACCGTGCAGGAAGAGGGCGTGTCCAAGGGCATGCCGTCCCTGGAAGAGGACATCGCCGTCTGCGACTCGGTGATGCGCATGGCGCCGGAAACCAATGGCGAAGTGGCCCACAAGTCCTGGACCGCCCTCTCCAAGAAGACCGGCATCGACCACCACCACCTCTACGCCGGCCGCCACGAGGACAAGATCACCTTCCGCGACATCGTCGCCCAGCCGCGCAAGATCATCACCGCGCCCACCTGGTCCGGCATCGAGTCGGAGACCGTGTCCTACACCGCCGGCTACACCAACATCCACGAGCACATTCCCTTCCGGACGCTCACCGGCCGTGCCCACTTCTACCAGGACCACGAGTGGTTCCTCGACTTCGGCGAAGGCTTCTGCACCTTCAAGCCGCCGGTCGACCTGAAGGCACACCACGTGGTGCCCGCCAACGTGAAGAAGAAGCCGCACCTGACGCTGTCCTGGATCACCCCGCACTCCAAGTGGGGCATCCACTCCAGCTACCAGGACAATCTGCGCATGCTGACCCTGTTCCGCGGCGGCCCCTACATCTGGGTGGCCGAGGACGACGCCAAGTCGGTGGGCATCGAGGACAACGACTGGGTGGAAGCCATCAACGCCAACGGCGCCACCATGGCCCGGGCGGTGGTTTCCCAGCGCGTTCCCCGCGGCATGGCCCTGATGTACCACGCCCAGGAGAAAAACGTGAACGTGCCGGGATCGCCCTCCACCAAGAAGCGGGGCGGCATCCTCAACTCGGTCACCCGGGTCGTCGTGAAGCCTACCAACATGGTTGGCGGCTACGCCCAACTGGCCTACGGCTTCAACTACTACGGTACTGTCGGCTGCAACCGCGACGAGCAGGTCGTCCTGCACAAGGTCGAGGACCAGTCCATCGACTGGCTGGAGCGCCCGCTGACGCCGGAGCGCGAAGCCCAACGCAACCCAGAGAGTATCGGCAAGCGCTGACCGTCACGGTAACCGACATTAGGAGAATGAAATGAAAATTCGCGCTCAATTCGCGCTCGTGTTCAATCTGGACAAGTGCATCGGCTGCCATACCTGCTCGGTCACTTGCAAGAACGTGTGGACCAACCGCAAGGGGGTCGAGTACGTGTGGTTCAACAATGTGGAATCCAAGCCCGGCATCGGCTATCCCAAGGAATGGGAGAACCAGGAGAAGTGGAAGGGCGGCTGGACCAAGATCAACGGCAAGCTCGAGCTCAAGGCCGGCGGCAAGTTGAAGAAGCTCATCCAGATCTTCGCCAACCCCAACATGCCGCAGATCGACGATTACTACGAGCCCTTCACCTACGATCACGCCC
>WBZV01001057.1_pt1 | contig 13639 bp, 9 predicted proteins | sample 5204221 | NCBI WGS metagenome assembly WBZV01 (sample SAMN12344360, study PRJNA552823) | activated sludge metagenome | biome: Activated sludge suspended growth; feature: Nitrification reactor; material: Wastewater; isolation source: activated sludge from nitrification reactor of wastewater treatment...
CCCGCTCGACCCCTGGGCCTTCGCCCTGCCGGCCCGCTCCCTGGCGCCGGGCGAGCACCTCCTGGTCTGGCTGGACGGCGACCCCCAGGAAGGCCCCCTGCACGCCCCCTTCCGGCTGGACCGCAAGGGCGAGACCGTGATCCTCAGCAGCCGCCAGGCCATCCTGGACCGGGTGGATTTCGGACCGCTGGACGCCGACCAGAGCCTGGGCCGGCGCCGCTCAGGGGCCGACGAATGGCTGAACTGCGGGCGTCCATCGCCCGGCGCGGCCAACGTCTGCGACGGCCTGCCGGACGCCACGGCCACCCCGGCCGCCGCCTCGCCCACCGCCCCCTCCGCCCCCAGCTCCACGCCCGAAGCCTCGCCGACCCCTGGATCGGGCGGTCCGGCGGTCCGGCGGATCTTCCTGCCCTCGGCCGGGGCCTGAGGGATCGGCTGCAGCCTCGGGCGGGTCCGCCGCCCGGGGCTACCCTTACCCCGCCCGGAGGCCCGTCCGGCCCCGCCACCAGCTCCTCAGGCGGCCCACGGTGTGCAGGACGAAGGCCACGGTGACCAGGCCGGTGAGGAGGGACAGGGAGTAGAGGATCGGCTTGAACCAGGGGTTGAGCGGGATCACCTGGAGCGTGACCTGCGATGACGCCTCGGGCCCATCCCCCTCGGCGGCGTAGATGGTGAGCTGGTAGGGGCCGATCTCCTGCAGCTCGACCACCGCCAGGTGCAGCTCCTCCTGCAGGTTGCGCTCGGAGAGGGTGGTCACCGGCTGGGAGGGCAGCTCGATGGGCGGGGTGTCGTGGTGGCCGCCCTGGTAGACCAGCTCGTAGCGCAGGCGCATGCCTTGGACGGCGTCGCCGGTGGCCGGGTCCGAGACCAGGCCCTCCAGGAGCGCCTGGCCGGGCCGCAGGACCGAGGGCCCGGTCCACAGGCTGAGTTGGCGGCCGCCCGCGGTGGGGACGCGGTCCAACTGCAAGGTGTGCAGGCCGCCGTGGGCCAGGGCGGTCCCTGCGGGGCGGGCCGCCAGGAGCAGCCCGACGGCCAGGGCAAGGAGGATCGGGCGGGGAGGGCACCGGAGGCTGCGAGCGGACCGACAGGGCGAGCCTTGGACCGGGTCCGGCGGCTGAGCGGTCGCCGGGCGGTGTGCTGGAGAGATGGATGTCATGGCGTTCAGCAAGATCCGGGGTGGGTGGCCGCGCGGGCGCGCGAAGTTGGGCGGCGGGCGATACCGCCCGAGGCGTTGTCCCTCAATGGTGGCAGCACCCAAGCCCTGCGCCAAAGGGGCAATCGGGGAGGGGCAGTTGGGTTCCGATAGGGGTTAACCCTAGGTCGCCCTGCGGGGGAGTCCCGTGTCCTCCCGCCCGATGCCCGTCTATCCTCCACATCCTGCACGTTCTGCTTCTGAAGGAGCCATGCCATGTCCACGATCACGCAATCTGCCTCGGCCCCCCGCGAGTCGCTCATCGATCGCCTCAACGGCCGCTGGCACGAGCCGGCGCTCTGGGCCTATGGCGCCATCGTCCTCTTCCACTGGGTGGAGCACCTGACCCAGGCCTACCAGATCTGGGTGATGGGGTGGCCGCGGCCGCAGAGCCTGGGCTTCCTCGGCCTCTGGCAGCCCTGGCTGGTCTCGACCGAGATCATGCACTTCGCCTATGCCCTCTTCATGCTGGCGGGCCTCATGCTGCTGCGCCCGGGCTTCCTCGGCCGCTCGCGATTCTGGTGGAACCTGAGCCTGGCCATCCAGGGCTGGCATTTCGTCGAGCATTCCATCCTGCAGCTCCAGGCGCTCATGGGCCGGCCCTTCTTCGGCGCCAAGGCCTACACCAGCATTCTCCAGCTCTGGTTCCCGCGCCCCGAGCTGCACCTCTTCTACAACGGGGCCGTCTTCCTGCCCATGGTCGTGGCCATGGTCTACCACATGTACCCCCCGGCCGACGAGCGTCACCTGACCGGCGGCTGCTCCTGCGCCCGCGTCCCGCAGCCCAAGATGGGTGCCCACGCGGCCGACTGAGGCAGCCACCACGGGGGCCTTCACCCCAAGTTCACGATCGCGTCATGACGCGCGGGCTACCACTGGCCGGCCCGTCAGGCGCAGCCTCCTTCAGGGAGCGAAGGGCGTTCGACCCAGGTCGAGCGCCCTTCGCTGCTATCCCCGGCCAGGACGACGGCGTTAGGAGGGGGGCATGCTGGTCAACGCGACGACACCATCGACTCCTGGACCACGGGGGCGAGCCTGTTCCGGTAGGCTGAGCCGCGGGCGCCCGGCCACGGTCCGTTGGTTCGTGCTGGGCATCGTTCTGGCCGCCTGGGTGCTTGGCGCCCTGCTCCGCCGGCCGGAGGCGGGCGCGGCGGCCCTGGCCCGGGGCATCGTGCGACCGAGCGCGGCCTGCACGGTGAACGTGGACAAGGGGGCCGCGCCGCCTGTCCTGCCCTTGGGTGCAGCCGTCACCGTGACCCTCAGCGTGGGCGGCAGCTGTCCCAGCGCCGAAGGTCTGGCGGACGTGGTGCTGGTGATCGACCGGTCCCTCAGCATGCAGGACCCCGATGCCGGCGGGCAGCGGAGCAAGCTGGAGGCCGCCCAGGAGGCCGCGCGCGCCTTCGTCGAGGCGGTGAGCCTGGGACGGGTGCGGGTGGGCCTGGTGGTCTTCGACGCCGGCCCGGCCGTGGCGGTGGGTCTCAGCGCCGACAAGGACGCGCTGCTGGCGGCCATCGACGGGATCCAGTTGGCGCGCGGGACCAACCTCGTGGACGCCCTGGATGCGGGCGGCAGCCTCCTCGAGCGGGAGGCCCGGCCGGGGGCCTCTCGGACCATCGTCTTCATGACCGACGGCCGCCATTCAGGCCGCAACCCGCCCATCGAGGACATCGACCCCATCATCGCCCGCATCCGGGCGGCGGGCATCAGCACCTGGGCCGTGGGCCTGGGGCGGCCCGAGGACCTGGACGAGGCCGTGCTCCGCCGCGTCGCCGACGACGAGGCGCATTACCTGCGCGGCGCGGACAGCCAGACCTTGACCGCCATCTACCGCGGCATCGCCGGCAGCATCAATGCCACGGTGCTCCTGCGCCAGGCCACGGTGGTGGACCTGCTGCCGGCCGACATGGCCTATGTGCCGGGCTCGGCCCAGCCGCCCGCCGTCTGGGACAGCGGGGCGCGCAGCCTGACCTGGCTGCTGCGCGATGTTCCCCTCGCCGGCCTCAGGCTCAGCTTCCTGGTGATTCCGCAGATCCCCGGACAGCGGCCCACCAACCTGGGAGCCACCCTGGACTACCGGGACGGCCTCGACCAGCCGGGCAGGATGGACTTCCCCCTGCCCGCGGTGCTGGTCCTGGCGCCGACGGCCACGCCCAGCTTCACCCCGACCCTCACCGCGACACCCACCGCAACAGCCACCGCGACCCCCAGACCCACCCAGCCGCCCCGGCCCCTCTACCTGCCTCGCCTGCTGCGCCAGAGCTGCCCGGAGCGCCTCCTGGACCTGGTGCTGGTCCTGGACGCCTCGCTGAGCATGCAGGAGGGCGCCCCCGGCGGCGGCAGCAAGCTGGAGGCCGCCGTGCAGGCCGCGCGCGGCCTCCTGGCGTCGCTGCGCTGGGGGCCGGAGCGGGCGGCCCTCGTGGGCTTCCACCGTGTGGGGCAGCGGGTGCAGGGCTTGACGGCCGATGCCGCGGCGATGGACGCCGCTCTGGGGCGGCTGGAGAGCGGCAGCGGCACCCGCATCGACCTGGGCCTGCGGGCGGCCGCCGAGACCTTGGCCGACAGGCGACCGGCCGCCCGCGGGGTGGTCATCCTGCTGACCGACGGACGCCAGGAGGACGGCCGGGTGGGGGCGGTGCTGGCCGCTGCGGACCGCCTCACGGCCCTGGGCGCCACGGTCTACACCATCGGCCTGGGGCAGGACGTGGACGCAGGCCTCCTCGGCCTCGTGGCCGGCCGACCGGAGCGGGCCTACCTCGCCCCCAGCGCTGCCGATCTGGGCCGCATCTACCGGGAGATCGGCGGCGCCCTGCCCTGCGAATGACCCGCGCCCGGACGCGGGAGCGCCAGGACGGCCTCAGGAAGGACGGCGCTTCGGCAGCCGCGCCAGGTGCCCCCGCAAGGCCTCTTCCGCATCCAGGCCGGCGTCCTGCGCCCAGGAGGCCAGGCGCCAGAGCAGTTCGGCCAGGTCTGCGTCCCGGGCGCCGGCCAGGGTCCGCTCCAGCAGCGCGGGCAGGTCCTCGACGGAGGCGGGGGGCAACTGCGCGGCCAGGACGGGCTGGCGGCGGGCCTTGCGCAGGATGAGCTGGGCCCGTGCGAGGGCCGGCATGGCCTTCGGGATGCCCGCCAGGGCCGACCAGGCGGCGGAGGCTTCATCGGCGGGGGGGGCGGTGGCCCCGGATGCGTCCGGCGCCGGTGTGGGCCCGACGGAGGGCCCGGCGGAGGACCCGGATGTCAGCGCTCCGGCGGGCGACTTGGCGGCGCGCTCGGCCCGCTTGAGGGCCTCCCAGTTGACCAGGACCTCCGCGGCATCGGCCGCGGTCGCGTCGCCGAAGACGTGGGGATGGCGGCGGATCAGCTTGTCGGTGAGGCCCGCGACCACGTCGCCGATGGCGAAGCGCCCGCCCTCCACGGCCACCTGGGCGTGGAGGACCACCTGCAGCAGCAGGTCGCCCAGCTCGTCGCAGAAGGCCGGCCAGTCCTCGGCGTCGAGGGCCTCGGCGGCCTCGTAGGCTTCCTCCAGGAGGTAGGGCCTGAGGCTCTGGTGGGTCTGCTCGCGGTCCCACGGGCAGCCGTCGGGCGCCCGCAGGCGGGCGACCACGGCCAGGAGTTCGGTCCAGGCGGTCTCGGCATCGGGAATCGGGCGCTGCATGGCCGGCGATTGTAGCAGGGAGCGCCGGGCACCTGCGCTAGGCCTCGACCAAGAGGCCTGCCACCCGTTCCCTGAGTTGGGACAGCCGGAAGGGCTTGGCCAGGGTGGCCGTCCCGAAGCGCAGCGCCACCTGCGGCAAGGCCCCGTCCGCGGCGCTGAGGACCAGAACCCGGCCCGGCACGAGCAGGCGCGCGTCCTGCAGGCGGCCCAGGACCTCGATGCCGCTCCAGCCGGGGAGGACCAGGTCCAGGATCAGGAGATCGGGCACGCCGCGATGCATGCGATCCACCGCCTCGGGCCCGCTGCGGGCCTGGTCGACGGCATGGCCCTGGCGTTCCAGGCAGGCGGCCAGGGCGGCGCGGACCGGCGGATCGTCTTCGGCGATGAGGATGCGGGGCATGGGCGGAGGGCAGTGTAGGTGGAGCCATCCGCGGGCGGCGTCTCGGTCCGGTTTCAGGACGAGGACATGCTTGACCAGAATCTGGTGTCGGATCTACAATGTGACCACTATGCGTACGCGATTGATCGCCATTGGAAACTCGCGCGGTATTCGCCTGCCCAAGCCACTCATCGAGGAGGTTGGCCTGGTGGAGGAGGTTGAGTTGCGCGTCGAAGATGGCAGCATCGTTGTCACGGCTGTACGCGAGCCCAGAGCCGGCTGGGCGGAAGCAGCGGCGCTACTGGCCGAAAGTAAGGAAGGGGCGTTGCTCGATCCAACGACCCTCACCCGCTTCGATGCTGACGAGTGGGAGTGGGAGTGAAGACCACGCCGCGCCGAGGGGACGTGTGCCTGGTCGGTCTTGACCCTACCTTGGGATCCGAGATCCGCAAGACCCGACCTTGCCTCGTGGTATCGCCGGACGAGCTCAATTTCCATCTGCGGACGGTCATCGTTGCTCCCATGACCACCGGTGGCCGCGCGTACCCCTTTCGCGTTCCCTGCCAGTTCGCGGATCGGTCAGGACACGTGGCTCTCGATCAGGTGCGAACGATCGATCGCGAGCGCTTGGTCCGACGCCTGGGCGCACTGCCCGATGGCACCCTGCAGCAGGTACTGGATGTCCTTCAGCAGATGTTTGCGCCTTAGGCATCGCGGGGCGAGGTACGCGCTGGCGTCGTAGCGCCGGACCTGACGCCGGCACGGTCACTGTGCCGGCTCGTGATATCATCCGCTCATGAGTGAGCAGCCAGCAGGACTGGACGGCCTCAGCCCTTCCGCCCCTGCCCAGGATCCTTCCCCCCTGCCCCTGCGTCCCTACCCGCCGGTGGAACGCTGGGACGACTGGGTGGAGTTCGACGCCCGCGCCTGGCCGCGGCGGCAGGAGCGGCGCTACAGCCTGGTGCCCACCGTCTGCTTCAACTGTGAGAGCGCCTGCGGCCTGCTTGCTTATGTCGATCAGGCCAGCCTGGAGGTGCAGAAGTTCGAGGGCAACCCCCTGCATCCGGGCAGCCGGGGGCGCAACTGCGCCAAGGGCCCGGCCACCCACAACCAGGTCTATGACCCCGAGCGCATCCTCTATCCCCTGAAGCGGGTGGGCGAGCGCGGCGAGGGGAAGTGGCGGCGGGTCACCTGGGACGAGGTGCTGGACGACCTGGGCGCGCGCATCCGTCAGGCCTTCCTGGAGCAGCGGCACAACGAGGTGATGTACCACGTGGGCCGCCCGGGCCACGACGGGCTCATGGAATGGGTGCTCTTCGCCTGGGGCTGCGACAGCCACAACAGCCACACCAACGTCTGCTCCGCCTCGGCCCGCGCCGGCTACGCCTTCTGGACCGGCCTGGACAGGCCCTCGCCGGACCACGCCGAGGCCAAGGTCATCCTCCTGATCAGCAGCCACCTGGAGACGGGCCATTACTTCAACCCCCATGCCCAGCGGGTGATCGAGGGCAAGCTGGCCGGGGCCAAGCTCATCGTCTGGGACACCCGCCTGAGCAACACCGCCAGCCGGGCCGACCTGCATCTCTCGCCCTGGCCCGGCTCCGAGGCGGCGATGCTGCTGGCCATCGCCCGCCACCTCGTGGCCAGCGGGCGCTACGACCGGTCCTTTGTCGAGCGCTGGGTGAACTGGCGGGACTGGCTGGCGGCCGACCATCCCGCCGACCCGCCCAGCTTCGATCGCTTCGAGGCCCGCTTCCTGGAGCAGTACGCCGACTACACCTTCGACTTCGCGGCCGCTGAGTCCGGCGTGCCGGCCGAGCAGATCCTGGCCGTGGCCGAGGCGGTGGCCGCCTGCGAGGGTCGGCTGGCGGCGCATACCTGGCGTTCGGCCACGGCCGGCAACCTGGGCGGCTGGCAGGTGGCACGCTGCCTGTGGCTGCTCTCGGTGCTGACCGGGTCGGTGGGGGTGGCCGGCGGCACCTCGATGAACACCTGGGACAAGTGGGTGCCGCGGCCCCATCACCTGGCGCCGCATCCCGAGCGCTGGAACGAACTCACCTGGCCCCAGGAATACCCCTTGGCCTTCTTCGAGATGAGCTTCCTCCTGCCGCATTTCCTGGACCAGGGCCGGGGGCGGCTGGACACCTACTTCACCAGGGTCTACAACCCCGTCTGGACCAACCCGGACGGCGCGATGTGGCTGGAAGCCCTCTGCGACCCGGCCAAGGTGGGCCTGCACGCCTGCCTGACGCCCACCTGGTCCGAGACGGCCTGGTTTGCCGACTACGTGCTGCCCATGGGCCACGGCTCCGAGCGCCACGATCTCATGAGCCAGGAGACCCATGCCGGCTGCTGGATCGCCTTCCGCCAGCCCGTGCGGCGGCTGGCCATGGAGCGCCAGGGGCGGACCGTCCGCTACACCTACGAGGCCAATCCCGGCGAGGTCTGGGAGGAGACCGAGTTCTGGATCGAGCTGAGCTGGCGCATCGATCCGGACGGCAGCCTTGGCATCCGGCGCGCCTTCGAGTCGCCCTACCGGCCCGGTGAGAAGCTGACGGTCCACGAGTACTACGGCTGGATCTTCGAGAACACGGTGCCGGGCCTGCCGGAGGCCGCGGCGGCCGAAGGGCTCAGCCCCCTGGCCTACATGCAGCGCTACGGGGCCTTCGAGATCCGCCAGGGGGCCAAGGCCAGCTTCGAGGAGACGGTGGACCTGGCGGGCCTGGAGGACCTCCGGACGGACCCGACCAGCGGCATCGTGCGGACCAGCAGCCCGGCGACCCCCTCGCCCAACATCACCCCCCACCCGGTCTTCGCCCCCACGGCCGAAGGCCGGCCGGTGGGTCTGCGTCTCAGCCCCGAGGATGCGGTGGTGCGTCGCGGCTTCGACACCCCCAGCCGGCGCCTGGAGTTCTGGTCCCCCACCCTGAAGGACTGGGGCTGGCCGGACCTGGCCCTGCCCACCTACATCCAGAGCCATGTCCACCCCAGCCGCCTGGATCGCGCGGCCGGCGAGATGGTGCTCATCCCCACCTTCCGCCTGCCCAACCTCATCCACACCCGCAGCGGCAACAGCAAGTGGCTCTACGAGATCAGCCACCGCAACCCGCTGTGGATCCACCCCGAAGACGCCGCCCGCCTGGGCATCCACACCGACGACCTGCTCCGCGTGGCCACCGACATCGGCCACTTCGTCCTGCCGGCCTGGGTGACCGAGGGCATCCGGCCCGGCGTGGCGGCCTGCTCGCACCACATGGGCCGCTGGCGCCTGCAGGAGACGGCGATGGAGCGCTGGTCCTCCAGCCTGGTGGATCTCAAACGGGATCCCGAGGGCCGCTGGGACATGCGCCGGATCGAAGGCACCCGCCCCTTCGCTTCCACGGACCCCGACTCCAGCCGCATCTGGTGGACCGAGGTGGGGGTGCACCAGAACCTGACCTTCCCGGTGCACCCCGATCCGGTCAGCGGCATGCATTGCTGGCACCAGAAGGTCACGGTCCAGGTAGCTCAGCCGGGCGACCGGAGCGGCGACGTCCACGTGGACACGGCCCGCTCCCGCGCCGTCTTCCAGGAATGGCTGGCCATGACCCGCTCGGCCCGCGATGTCTCGCCGGACGGCCTGCGGCGGCCGCATTGGCTGCTGCGGCCCTTCCGGCCCAGCCGAGAGGCGTACCGGCTGCCGTAGGGGTCAGGTGAGTGGTGTCCGCTCGGGCTGGTCGCTCCTGGACGGCGCCCCACAGGATCTGTTGTCCCGGCAACGTCATCCCGGCGGACGGCGGACACGCTTGAGTTCGCCTTCGAAGCGCTGGAGCGGCGCTTGTGGTGATGTTGCGCCTCGCCTGCGACCACCCGGCGACTGAAGTCGCGGGCTAGTTAGGACCAAGTCCACTGGCGTGGACTGGCTTCAGGCGCTACATCACCTGGATGTCTGCGCTAAGGGCTGCTGGGTCATTCTCTAGGCAGAACCGTGGAACGATGCACAGTACTGGTGGGCACGTGAACCGTCTCTGCGCCACTCCATCCTGTGCCACGTTCGACAAGGCTGCTTAGGTTTCGTCATCGAACCGCCACACCTGTTCACCCCCCCCGCCCCAACGCAACAGCCCCCCCACCGTGTGGTGGAGGGGCTGTTTGTTGGCCTCGTCAGCGATGTCGTCCGACCGAGGTCGGATGGCACCGCGTCAGGGTCACGGCTGGAGCTGGCGGTAGGTGCAGGTGCCCTTGACGCCCCAGGCGTTCAGGTAGGTGGGATCGCCGGTGGCGGTGTCCGTCAGGTTGAGCGTCCAGGCGCCGGCGGCGAACTTCTTGTCGAAGGCGTTGAGGGCGGTGCCGGCCTCCGTCTTATAGGTCCCTGTGGCATTGGTCGGTGCCAAGCAGGCGCCCATCGGGCTGGTGCCGCTCACAGGGTTGGCAGCATCGTCGTCGAGCGTGACGCTGAGGTTGTCGTTGCTGCCGCAGATGAAGTCGAAGAGGGTCGACGTGGTGCCCGAGTGGGCCAGGGTGGCCGTCACGTCACCCATGAAGGTGGTGGTGAGGCTCAGGTCCACGTTGACGTCGGAGATCTTGCAGTCGGCCGGCACGCCGGAGACCGTCACGGTGCGGCTGAGGGTGAAGGGCGTCACGATCGGCAGCTGGGTGCCGAGCGTGCCCACGCCCAGGGTCTCAGAGGCCGCGAAGTCCGCCTGGACCACCGCGTAGATGGGCTGGCCGGGGCAGCGCGGAATCTCGCCGCCCGGGCACCAGTCGTCGCCGATCTCGGCAGCGGCGAAGGGGATGCCCCGCTCGCCCGCGGCCTCGTCGCCGGGGATGTCCTCGCCCAGGCGGGTGCCCGTGCGCTCGACGGAGACGGCGCCCAGACCCACCAGGTTGCGCACGAAGCGACCGTCGGGATCGAAGACGTCATGCTCCCAGAAGGTGGCCGAGATGACCGCCGAGCCCTTGAAGCCGTTGTTCACGTAGCCCCAGGTCTGGAGGTCGATGTACTCCACCTGGCGGTCGTGCAGCTTCTGGCAGACGAAGTCCAGCAGGCCGTTCTGGTCGTAGATGTAGATGGCGAAGTCCGTGAAGCCGGGCTTGGCCACCAGGTTCATGATCGAGAGCTCCGAGGTGACGCCCGAGCCGTCCAGGTCCTTGAGGAGCGAGGGGATGGCGATCAGGCCGACGCCGCTGAAGAGGTTGCCCTCTCCGCTGCCCACCTGCCAGATGTAGCTCTTGTGCTCCGGCAGGAGGTTGTAGGCGATGGCCTGCTCGGCGGCGGTGCGCGCCACGTCCGAGTACTTGACCAGGACGGCGCCGCCGGCGATGGGCGGAGCGGCGATCGGGCCGGTGCCCGGGGTCCACCAGATCTGGCTCTCGATGCGCATGGAGCCCACCCAGTTGCCCGGGAGGTCGGCGATGACCGGCATCCAGAAGACCTGGTTGCCGCGCGGGCAGATCCAGTCCACCAGGGTGGTGATCACGTCACCCGAGCGGTCCAGGAAGTAGACCTTGACCTTGGCGGCCGTCACCGGGGAGACGTTGACCACGGTCACGCCGGTGTCCCAGCCCTGGTACTCGGAGTAGATCAGCGGACCGAAGGCCACGTTCTCCCACTGCGCGAAGACCTCGTCGATGGGGTCCGGGTAGACGTAGGCATCCGGCTCGCCGATGTGGGTGGTCAGGACGTCGGCGCCGTAGATGTCCACCGCCAGGCCCATGGGCTCGGAGGCGCGCACCCAGGCCGTGCCCTGCCAGTCCGGGCCCACGCAGTCCGAAGCGTCGAACTGGTAGGTCTCGCCCGGAGCCAAGGTCGACACGTCACAGATGCGGGCGCGGAGGCAGTCGTCGGTGGCGCGGAACCAGAGCTCCAGGGAGGAGCACTCCAGGCCGCCGTTCTGGATGTAGATGATGGTGTTCAGGCCGCCCTTGTTGGCGTAGACCAGGGGCACCCAGTAGGCGTAGCCGCCGAAGACCGGATCATAGCTGCCCAGGTGGGCGGCGGCGATGCCGTTGTACTTGGAGGAGACCTCGACGCCCGGGGTCACGTCGCCCGGGCAGTGGCGCAGCACTTCGACGGCCAGGAAGCCCGAGCCCATGGCGATGCGCTGGTTGATGCCGGCGAAGTCCAGGCCCTCGTTGTAGGCCTTCTTGAAGCGGCGGTAGTCATCGGCGTCACCGACCACGCCGAAGAAGAGCGTCTCGCACATCAGGTCGGCCACGATGTCGTCGAAGCCCAGGTCGATACCCACGTCCGTCAGCTGCTGGGCGGTGAACTTGAAGAGCATGCCGCCCTTCGAGCCGGTGGGGATCTGGGCGCCCATCATGATCCAGCTGCTGCCCGGGAAGAGGAGGCCCGTGCACTCCACCTTCAGCGGGCCGGCGGCCTGCGGCGGGCAGAAGCCCGGCTCGCCCCAGGTCACCAGGACAGCCTTCGAGGGCTCGCAGCCGATGTACTGCACCTCGATCATCGAGCGGCAGACGTCGTCCTGGCCTTGGAAGTTGAGGATGGGCAGATGCACCTGGCAGCCCAACTGGCGGTTGGGATCCACGCCGGCGGCGCCGCCGGCGGCCTGCTGGCAGCTGGTCACGCCCGGGGGCAGGTAGTAGACGGCCTTGGGCAGCGGGGTGCCCCAAGCCGTGTTGCAGGCGTACTGCAGGGCCACCGTGCCCGTGCTGTTCTCGAGACCGGCCGTGGCCGAGGTACCCGTCTGGGTAAGGGTCTGGTACTGGGTCTCGATGACACCGTCTTCGTGCAGGATGATCTGGAACGTGACCGTACCGCCGCCGCTGAAGTAAGGAACGTTGTTCCACTCGGCGATGAAGCAGGCGCCGGGCCGGCCGCCGGGGCACTGACCCGCAGCGTAGTTGGCCGCGTAGACGTTGCCCGCGCCGCTGGGCAGCAGGTCATCCCAATGCCCGTAGATGGCATTGTTGGGGGTCAGGGTGTTGGGGATGGGGCAGTCGTTGCTGAAGTCCGTCCCCACGGAGCCGAAGTGCAGGTAGCCGTTGGAGGCCACGCCAACGGACGCCTGCGGGGTCCCGTAAAAGGAGAACGGGAAGTTGAGGGTCTGGGTGGAGTTGGAGTCGTCCGTCAGGTTGAGGTTGACCCCGCCGTTGCCCACGATGGACACGAAGTTCACGGGACAACCGCCCTCGTTGCTGTCCTTGAAGGTGTAACCGAAGCCGTCCGGCCCACCGGTAAGGTCCAGGGAACTCACGGCGTCCACCGCGTCCGCAGCATCCACACCGTCGGTCTGCGCCATGCCCATCGCGACGCTCGGGTTGGGATCGGACGGGTTCAGCGGCAAGCCGCCCACCTGGCCGGGATCCAGCAGGTGGTTGTCCTGGCGGCAGGCCTCGCTGTACATCATGCGCAGGAAGGTCAGGTAGTCATCCATCTTCTCGATGCTACCGTTCTCGTTGAGGTCGGCCAGCTTGGAGCCGTCCTCCATCCAGCGCTCGAGGATGTCGCGATCGGCCTCGTCCACCACCTCGTTCTTGTCGAGGTCGTAGGTGAGGTCGCAACCCTCGGCGCGCTGGGCCCGGGCCGTCTCCGGCTTCCCGAAGAGCAGCCCTGCCGTCACCGCCAACCCCAGGAGAGGGGCCACCAACAGCAGTCGTCTCATGAGCGATTCTCCCTTGTCCTGGCCGCCCCCCCAAAGGGCCGGTCTACCCCCCGGGATGGCCAGCGATCGATTGATACGGACATGCCATAACCACCCCCACCCGCAACATGGCGGATGAAGGCATCATGAGTAACGTGCGCATGGATGCTGAGATACGGCTTGGGGTCACAGTTGGTCAAACTCGTCAGGATGGCGTGCGAACATGGCTTTCGGCGCGCACGGTCAGGGCCGTCGCATCCGGCAGCGCCGGGTCCGGGACAACGCAAAGGGGCGCGCCTCCCGAAGGAAGCGCGCCCCTGATGCGGCGTCGATCAAGCCCTGCTCGCGGCGGACGCCGGGGCGTCCGCCGGTCGCAGGATCAGATCAGGGAACCAACCGCTTGTAGCGGCACTGGCCGGTGACGCCCCAGCTGGTCAGCGTGCCGGAGCCGTTGCCCGTCTGGAGGTCGTCCAGGACGGTCAGGGTCCAGTTGCCGTTGGCCGGGAGGCCGTTGAAGCCGTTCAGCGCCGTGCCGGCCTCCGTCTTGCGACGGGTGGTCGGCGCACCGGAGAGGTTGGTGCAGGCGTTGACGTTCGTGGCATCGTCGTCGTCCAGGATCTGCTGGTAGCCGACGTTGGAGCTGCAGATGTCGTCGAAGAGCACCGCGGTGGTACCGTTGTGCGCCAGGCTGACGTCCAGCTCGTCCATCCAGGTGTGGGTCAGGTTGATGGTGACATCCACGTCGACGACGTTGCAGTCATCCGGGTTGCCCGACACCGAGACCGACTGGCTCAGAGCCGTCGTGCCACCGGCGACGTTGGGGATGGCGGCAGCCG
>WBZV01000419.1_pt2 | contig 13629 bp, 3 predicted proteins | sample 5204221 | NCBI WGS metagenome assembly WBZV01 (sample SAMN12344360, study PRJNA552823) | activated sludge metagenome | biome: Activated sludge suspended growth; feature: Nitrification reactor; material: Wastewater; isolation source: activated sludge from nitrification reactor of wastewater treatment...
GCTTGGCCTACGCGCTCGTAGAGCTTTTGCATTCCGTCCAGTACGACGGCCAGCGCCTTGGCACTGGCACGGTGCCCGTCGTACCTGCGGCCTTGCAGAGCAAAGTCGACGAACTCGGTTTCGCGGGCGCTCATCAGTTCGGCGAGTTCATGCTCGAGCTTGCGTTGGGAGCTGCGCAGGCTATCGATGGACAGGAGGTAGATCTCCGCAGGGCCGTCGGCTGCAATGATGCGCTGCTGCGCCGCAATGGCCGTGTCGGCAGCGATCAACTGTTCGCGTAACCAGCGCACCCGCATTTCGGCGTGTTCGGCGTTGGTATTGCCCCGCCAGGAGCGCGGTTCAGGCAGTCGTTGCATCACTTGAGGTCTCCATGGGTTCAGGCAAGGGCGTAACCGAGCGCGCGACAATGCCCTTGGGGCGGCCGTAGTTGTCGTGTCCGAGCAATCTTTCCCAGTACGAGCGCACCAACAGGAAGTCAGCGTTTAGTCTGTGACCAGCAGGGGGAGAGGGGACGAAATATGAATCGCAGTGGCAATGACGTGCGGTCTCTTGGCCTTTGAAGTACGCCTTGATCAGTGTGCGAAGTTCGGGCGTGAGTGCCTCGAAGGCATCGACGTCGCTGAAACTCACGAGATCCAGATCGTCGGGCCCCGCTTTCGACGATACAAAACTCCCCCCGATCCACTGCTCCGCGGGTAGGCCAACGAGCACGAGCGCTTCGATCAGTCGTTCATAGCCCTTGAGGATATCTTCACGGGTTATGGGTTCGCCGGTGGCAGGCCTGATCTGGAGAAACGAATCGTACTGAAGGCGCTGGGTGACGAAGCGCTCCCGAATCTCATCGTGGGTGGCGCGGTGAATGCCTGGGGGCAGGTATCCGGAATCAGTAAAATCGGGCAGTGAGCTCAAAGCTTCCCTAGCAAGGCGCGGATTGATCGGGCTATGCGCGCGCCTTCTCCGGGATCTTTCTTGTAGGCCAGCACGAGGTCGGCTATCGCGATACGCACGTCATTATCAGCGTTGCAGATGTCGTCAGGCAACAGTGTCACGGGGGTTTCGACGGTCTAGGGGCGCTCTTCGGCTGCAAGTGTGGCGCTGGAGAGTTCCACGGCCTTGGCCGCGAGTCGGGGGCTGATAGTGTCCAGCTAAACTTCGAGCGCACAGCGCAGCAACCTATTGTCATATCCTGACTTCTCGGTTGAGGTCAGGATATGACCAGATTCAGGCCGCTGTGAACAGCCCCCCCCTGCCATGCCGTTAACTGGAAACGATTTTTCGGCATTGCTCCCAATTGGGATGTCTCTGGATCGACAATTGAGAACAGACCCAAGCCATGTTCGCATCAGGTAGGTAGTCACCATCGCAGGCCCGCCAGGATTGGTGAGCCTCACCCGTCGGGGCGACAACGCTTTCCACCCATGATCGCTACCGACACCAAGGCGCCGGCACATCAGTGCTTGTCGGGTGCGCCAAGTCCATGCCCGGGTATCAGGCTGGCTCCAATATTGAAATTTTTTCTGCCCGCCTTGTATTTTCGTGATGAATATCACGTCTACCTACTCACCGAGGCAGATTTGCCATCTTTCAGACGGCCCGTGACACGAGGTGAACACCGTGCAGACACCTGTTTCCGAAACCACCGATTTCCCGCCTTCCGCCTCGAACTGGCTGTCTTACATTACGGACATGCTGGGTGCCGAAGCGGGCGGCATGCTTGTGGTTCGGCCGGACGGCAGCCACAGCGTGCTGGCCATCGGCCATGACGAAAGCGCCATCAGCCAGTATCAGGATCACTTCAGCCGCCTGGACCCCCTGACAAGGCTGCTTGAGGAGCGTCCGCACGGACGTGCATTGGTGATCGATACGACGCGCCATCCGGCCTACCTTGAACGCCCTGAACTGCGCAATGACTACCTCCGGCCCCACGGCATCGACCACGTCATCGCCACCCAGTGGCGCCACCCCGATGGCACCCTGCACATGGTGGGTGTCCAGCGTTTTACGGGTTCGGAGCCCTTCTCGGTCGCCCAGGGGGCCGAGCTGGACCGCTATGTACATCACTGGCGGGTGGAGGCTGCGGTTCCGCCGCAGGAGGGCCTCGACGCCCGCAGTGCCGATGCCCGGCGCAGTTGCGACATTGCCGCACAGATCACCGTTCCCCTGGCCGTGGTGGACAGCCGCCTTGTCGTCGCATGGGCCAACGGGGCGGCGAGACGAAGTCAGGGCGCGCCGTGGGTCGCGCTACTGGAAAAGCGCAGCGGTGGGGCGCTTCAGTCCGGCGTATTGCGACACCTGCAGGAACTCGTTGGTACCTGCCTGCGCAAGCACACTTCGGCAGAGGCGCTCGTTGCCGCCAGTGACGACACCTGGTTTGCCTGTGCCGCACCGATTGCCGGAAAGCCCGAGCTTGCCTTGCTGCGCCTGACCGGCATGCATCACCTCGCGCCCGGCATCCGGAACCGCCTTGAGCATCTGTACGGCCTCACACGCGCCGAAGCCGAGATCACCATTCAGCTCGCCCAGGGCGATGGCCTGGACGCCATTGCCGCTTCCCGCGCAGTCACGCTGGAGACGGTGCGGACCCAGCTACGAACGGTCTACAGGAAGACCGGCACGCACCGGCAGGGCGAGCTTGTCTTTCTGGTTGGCGTGTTGGGCAACGGTTAGCGCGGCGGCGGGCCTCCCCATGAAAATGGATGCCCGCCAGCCACCCCTTCCCGAGAAGCATCACCGCCAGGGCGCTCCCCTCCTCCCGCCCGTCCACATCCAGCCCCTCCCGCCCCGTTCATCCCGGGCGCAATGCGCCCATCCGCAACGCCCACCCCACCTCGCCCCCGCACGCCGGAAACGCCCGGAAATGGCGTTTGGATACTCCATATGGGGGACGCGAGGGCGGATTGATCCCGATACATTGGGCTCCGGGCGTATGAAGAAGTCGTAGCGAGCGGTTCGGGTTCGCGCCGAGAAACGCGGCCGTACAGGGGTACGGCGAGCATCGCGGGCACGAGATCAGACCACGCAATGGATCCCTTCACACGCTCCTGGTGGTTCAGGCAGACAAAGCCGGTCCTTCCCTGCTGACTCCCCCGTTTTCCGTCAATGGCACGGCAAACAGCGGGGCGCGCACGGCCGGCCAACAACAGAGGCGGTGAGGTTCCAGTGAGCAAGCAATCCAATACTTCGCAGGCGGCAATCAGTCTTCCCAAAGGGGGCGGAGCCATTCAGGGCATTGGCGAGAGTTTTCAGGTGAACGCCTTCAGTGGCACCGCCAACCATACCGTCCCCATTGCCCTGTCCCCCGGGCGCAACGGGTTCGGCCCCAGTCTGGCGCTGGAATACAGCTCCGGCCACGGCAACGGATTGTTCGGCCTGGGCTGGCAGCTCGCCTTGCCACGCATCACCCGCAAGACCGACAAGGGGCTGCCGCAATATGGGGCTCAGGATGTGTTCGTGCTCTCGGGCGCGGAGGATCTGGTCCCCGTGCTGAAGTCGGTGCTGCAGCCGGACACGGGAAAGACGGAATGGATTCCGGACCCGCCGCTGGAGAGGGATGGACACCTCATCCATTTCTATCGCCCCCGCACCGAAGGCCTGTTTGCCCGCATCGAGCGCTGGGTGGAGCAGGCCAGCGGGGAGATCCACTGGCGCACCATCACCCGGGACAACGTCACCAGCGTATTCGGCCAGACCCGCATGGGGCGTGTTTTCGACCCGCGGAATCCGGCGCGGGTCCATGAATGGCTGCTGGAAGAAACCTGGGACGGGTACGGCAACCACTCCCGGGTCGAGTACGCCGCCGACGATCCCGCGCTTTACACCGCCCCCACCAACGGCGGTGGATTGCCCGACGTCTTCGAACGAAGGCGCATGCCCGCCCAACGCTATCCGCGCCGTATCCACTACGGCAACTTCCCCGACGCCATGGTGGATGCCAACGGCAACCCGCTCACCTACCCCGACGGCCAGCCGGTCGGCCCCCTGCGAAACGGGCGGCGCTATGCCTTCGAAGTAGTCTTTGACTACGGCGACTGGGATCCGACGGCGGATCTACCGAACCCCCAGCGCCCTCCCGAGGATCAAGCCGAGCTGTTCGGCCGACCGGGCGGCGGGTCCGGCCGGCCGGTGCCCCTGCGGCCGGATCGCTTTTCCAGCTCGCGGGCAGGCTTCGAGATCCGGACCCTGCGTCGCTGCGAACGGGTGCTGATGATCCACCATTTCGCCGAGCTGGGCGGCCCCACCCTCGTGCGCTCCACCGATTTCACCTACCGGGTCGATCCCGACACCCGTCTGTCCCTCCTGACCGAGGTCACGGTGACAGGGCATGAAAGGCAAGTTGACCACAGCTACCGCTCCGTCAGCCTGCCCCCGCTGGCGTTCGACTACAGCGGCTTCTCCCCTGGAACCCAGCGCTTCCAGCCCATCACCGTGGCGGGTGGCCCACTGCCCGGTGCAAGCCTGGGCGATCCGGGCATGGCGGTCGTGGACCTCCATGGGGACGGACTGCCGGGCTTGCTGCAGACCGGGCCGGGGGGCTTCCGCTTCTGGCGCAACCTGGGTCAGGGCGTTCTGGAACGCCCCCGAACGCTCGACCAGATGCCCGCCGGCCTGTCCCTGGATCAACCCGAGGTCGGCTTTGCCGATCTGGCCGGCAATGGTCTTCCGGACCTACTGGTCCACTCCGGTGCCCTGCCCGGGTTCCACGAAACGACACCGGAAGGCGCATGGAAGCGCTTCACCCCCTTTGCCCGTCAACCCGGGTTCCTGCCCGGGGATCCCCATGTGCGCATGCTGGATCTGACGGGCGATGGCCGATCCGACGCCCTGATGACCACCGACAGCCAGTTCCTGTGGTTCGAGTGCCTGGGCGCCGAAGGTTTCGGTGCGGCCCGCGCCGTTGCCCGGATCCATGACCTGGACCAGTTTCCCGACCTGGATTTCAATGATCCGGCGGGCCGCGTCCGGCTGGCAGACATGTCGGGTGACGGCCTCAACGACATCGTGCTCATCCACGACGGTCGCATCGACTACTGGCCCAACCTGGGCTACGGCCGTTTCGGCAAGCGGGTGAGCATGGCCATGGCCCCCCAATTCGATGCCGATTTCGACCCCCGGCGGCTCATGCTGGCCGACCTGAACGGAACCGGCTGCGCCGACCTGGTGTATGTGGATTCCCGCCGGGTGCAATTCTGGTTCAACCAGTCGGGCAACGCCTGGAGCCCCCGCCAGACCATCCTGGGCACACCCCGGGTGGACGACAGCAGCGCGGTCGAGTTTGCTGATCTGCTGGGCACGGGCACCGCCACCCTCGTCTGGAGCGGCAACCCGGGCGACACGGAAGGCAGCCACTACAAGGCGCTGGACTTCTGTGGCGGGGTCAAACCCTATGTGCTGCAGGGAACGGACAACCACCGGGGCATCACCACCCGCCTGCGCTACGCCCCTTCCACCCGCTTCTTCCTGGAAGACCGGGCCCGGGGCCGCCCCTGGCTCACGCCGCTGCCCTTTCCCGTTCAGGTGCTGCAAAAGGTGGAGACCATCGACCACATCAGTGGCAACAAGCACGTCAGCACCTATCGCTACCACCATGGTTACTACGACGGCCGGGAGCGCGCGTTCATGGGCTTCGGGCGGGTCGATCAATTCGACAGCGAGACCTTTGCAGACTTTGCCAGGCCCGACCTGCACGGCGACGACAGCCCCTTCGGCAATGCCAGCCCGGCCCATCACATGCCGCCGGTGGAAACCCGCACCTGGTACCACACCGGGGTGTACTTCGACAGCCTGGGTGCCCGGCGCCTGGACTACCGGGATCTGGCCCAGCGCTTCCGGCAGGAGTTCTATGCCCTCGACACCCTGGCGCCGCCCCTGCCCCCCCATATGGTGGAAACCGGCGACGCGCCGGCGGAAGCCTACCGCGCCCTGCGCGGCGCCCCGCTGCGCAGCGAAATCTATGCCCATGACGGCAGCGAGCGGGCAGCCCATCCCTATCAGGTCAGCGAAACCCGCCACCGCGTCAAGCAGCGACAGCCCCGGGGTGGCAACGCCCATGCGGTCTTCCTGGTCGATCAGGCCGAAGGGCTCAGCTACAGCTACGAGCGCGACCCGGCCGACCCGCGCATCACCCACACCCTCTCCCTGGCGCTGGATGCCTACGGCAACCCCCTGCGGACCCTCAGCGTAGGCTATGGGCGGCGCCAACCCGATGACGACCTGCCAAGCCCGGCGGACCGGGAGCAGCAGACGAAGACCCATATCACTTACTCGGAGATCCGCTACACCAACGCCATCGATGACCCGCTCACCCATCCCGACAGCCACCGCCTCCCCCTGCCCTGCGAGACGCGGGATTTCGAGCTCACCGGCTTCGCACCCGCCCGCGGCGGCCCGCGATTCAGCCTGGAAGAATGGGTGGAAAACGACTTTGCCCGCCTGGACAACACGCCCACGCTGCCCTACGAAGGCGTGGCGGATGGTCAGGAGCCCCGGAAGCGGCTGGTGGAGCACGGACGCAGCTACTTTCGCCGCGACGATCTCGGCGGTCTCCTCCCCCTGGGCAGCCTGGCGCCCCTGGCCCTGCCGGGCGAAACCCGCAAGCTCGCCTTCACCAGCGGGCTGCTGGCGAGGATCCATGCAGGCCGCGTGACCCCGGCGCAACTGGCGAGCCACGGCTACCTGTCGGACAACCCCGACCATGGCTACTGGATCCCGTCCGGCCGGGTCCATTACTCCCCGGGGCCGGCCGACACCCCCGAGCAGGAACTGGCCTTCGCCCGGCAGCACTTCTTCATGGTCCATCGCAACCTGGACCCCTTCGGCACCACGGGAACGATCCGCCACGACCCCTACGTGCTGCATGTCGTCGAAACGGCGGACTCACTGGGCAACCGCATTGTCGCCGCGCATGACTACCGGGTGCTCCAGCCCCGGCGCGTGACCGATCCCAATGGCAACCGCAGCGAGGCCGCCTATGACACCCTGGGCCTGGTGGCCGGCAGCGCCGTCATGGGCAAGGTGGGCGAAAGCGCGGGGGACAGCCTGGATGGATTCTCTGCCAACCTGACTGAAGCCCAGATCACGGCCTTCCTGACCGACCCCCTGGCCCATGCGCCGGCCTTGCTTGGCAGGGCGAGCAGCCGCTTCCTCTACGACCTGCATCGCTACCGCCGCGAGGCCCAGCCGGGATTCACCGCCGTCATCGCCCGTGAGCGCCACGCCGCGGAAACGCCCCCCGGAGAGGCCACGGCCGTACAACTCTCCCTGAGCTACTCGGACGGGGCCGGTCGGGTCATCCAGAGCAAGACCCCCGCCGAGCCGGGGCCGCTCACCCCGGAGGAGCCCCCCCTCGCCGTCCGCTGGGTGGCCACGGGCTGGACCGTGTTCAACAACAAGGGCAAGCCGGTTCGACAGTACGAACCCTTCTTCGACGACAGCCCGGTCTACCAGCCCGGCAAGCGGGTCGGCACGAGTTCCGTGCTGTTCTACGACCCCCTGGGCCGGGTGGTGGCGAGCCTGCAGCCCGATCACACCTGGAGCAAGTCCCTGTTCAGCCCATGGCGCAAGGAAGAGTGGGACGTCAACGACACGGTGCTGATCAGCGATCCCCGCACCGATCCCGACGTGGGGGCCTATTTTGATCGCCTGGAGAGCGCGCTCTTCCTTCCCTCCTGGTACGACGCCCGCAAGGACGGCGCCCTGGGAGAGCACGAGCGCGCGGCGGCGCGGAAGGCGGCCGCCCATGCCGCCACCCCCTCACGCCTGTATGCCGACGCCCTAGGCCGCCCCTTTCTCACCCGTGCCCAAAACCGCCATGAACGGCAGGGCCGGATGGTGGAAGAGACCCTGGTCGGCCGGATTCTCATGGACATCGAAGGCAACAAGCGCGAAGAGCGCGACGCCCTGGACCGGGTGGTCGCCCGCTACGACTACGACATGCTGGGCAACGCGCTTCGGGTGAGCAGCATGGAGTCCGGCGAGCGCTGGCTGCTCAAGGATGTGGCCGGGCGCGCCGTGCGGGCCTGGGATGGGCGCGGCAACGTGTTCCGCAATACCTACGACCCCCTCGGACGCCCCCTGGAATCCTGGCTTGCGGGCGCGGACGGCAAGGAAAAACTCATCGGCCTGCAGGTGTATGGCGAAAGCCTGCCCAACCCCGAACTGCGCAACCTGCGGGGCACGCTGGCCAGGCTGCATGATCAGGCCGGGATCGTGGAGAACGAAGCCTTCGATTTCAAGGGCAATCTCCTGTCCAGCCGCCGTCAGCTCGCCGTCGACTACAAGGCCGTCCTGAACTGGAAGGGCCGGCCCCGACTGCTCACCAAGACCTACGCCAGCAGCCATCGCTATGACGCCCTCAATCGCCCCGTCAGCGTCACCACCCCCGATGGCAGCGTGCTCAAGCCCCGCTTCAACCGTGCCGGCCTGCTGCAGTCCCTGGCGGTGCAGTTGCGGGGCGCCACCACCGAGACACGCTTCGTCGAGGCGGTGGACTATGACGCCAAGGGCCGTCGCACCCGCATCGCCTACGGCAACGGCGTGGCAAGCCTGTACCGCCACGACCCCCTGACCCAGCGGATGAGCCGCCATCAGACCCTGCGCGGCACGACCCCTCTGCAGGACCTGGGCTACCACTACGATCCGGTGGGCAATCTCACCCACATCGAAGACCAGGCCCAGCAGACCCTCTTCTTCGCCAACCAGGTGGTCGCCCCGAGCAGCGACTACACCTACGACGCCCTCTACCGGCTGCTGCGCGCAGAGGGCCGTGAGCACGCGGGTCAGGCCGAGCGGCCGGAAACCAGTTGGGACGACGCCTTTCGCGTGCGCCTGCCCCAGCCCACCGATGGCACGGCCATGCGACGTTACGCGGAGGAATACCGCTACGACCTGGCGGGCAACCTGCTGCAACTGATCCATACCGCCGGAACGAGTGGCTGGACCCGCAACTACCTCTACCAGGAGACCAGCCAACTGGAAACCGGACGCAAGAACAATCGGCTGAGCGGCAGCGCCATCGGAGACCGGGCGGCCGAGACCTACCCCCACGATGCCCACGGCAGCATGACCGCCATGCCCCACCTGGCAGCCATGGCCTGGGACTTCGCCGACCGCTTGCGGCGTGTGGATCTGACCGGCGGAGGGGTGGCCTATTACGTGTACGACGCCTCCGGACAGCGCATCCGCAAGGTGGTGGAAAGGAACGGCGGCGCCCTCATCGAAGAGCGCATCAGCCTGGGCGCCTTCGAAGTGTTCCGCCGCCGCAATGCCGCGGGCACGGTATCCGTCGAAAGGGAGAGCCTTCACATCATGGACGACAGCCGGCGCATCGCCCTGGTGGAGACACGCACCGTCGGGACCGACGGGCAAACCGTGCTCAGCCGCGCCCGGAAGGCGCCAGCAGGCCCGCCGGTTCCCCTCATCCGCTACCAGCATGGGAATCACCTGGGGTCCGCCGCACTGGAGCTGGATCAGGCCGGCCAGATCATCTCCTACGAGGAGTACTACCCCCACGGCAGCACCGCTTACCAGGCGGGGCGCAGCGCGTCGGAAGTGAGCCTCAAGCGCTATCGCTATTCCGCCATGGAACGGGACGAGGAAACCGGCTTCAACCACCACGGCGTCCGCTACTACGCCCCGTGGCTGGGCCGCTGGACCTCGGCCGACCCCCAGGGTGTCGGTGGCGACGGCAGCAACCTCTACGCCTACGCGGCCAACAACCCCACAGGCCGGGTGGACACCTCGGGCTTCGAGAGCCAGAAGGCCGACAAGGGTGCCCACCAGTGGGCCGGCAGCGCCGCCGAAAACGACGCACGGCATGAACGCTTGAACTGGCTGGCAAGCGAACTCCACCTGCACGGCCGCACCAAGGGCGACATCACCACCTTCCTAAAGCACTTCGGCGACGACAAGGTGCTCAAGGAATATGGCTATTCCGAGCCCGGGTTCTTCACCCGAAGGAGCACATTCCAGCAACGCACCCGCAACGCCATTCTCAAGTACCTCTACGAATGGGATCAGAACCATGACAAGGGCGGTAGCAGCATGGGCCCGGTAAGCGCCGGACAGGACGCCGAGATCAAGCGGGTCGAGTTCATCAAGGCCTGGGAGGAAGGGCTGGCCTACGTGACGATGTCCGTGGTGGCGGGCGGCTTTGCAGAGGCGGCGCGTCTCTTCACCGATGACCCGAAGAAGATCACCGCCGCCGCCGGCCTGGGGCTGGCCGCCTCGGGCGTCGCCGGCGCGGGCGCCTCGGCCAAGGGCAACCAGGGGAGCTATACGCCCGATGCCGTCAAATCCCGCGTCCTCTCCGGGCGCAGCCCCCGCGCCATTGCAGCGGAAGCGCGCCACGCCGAACAAGTGGCTGCCCATAAAGCCCGCATGGCGACCGTGAAGGCATCGGTGGATGCAGACCGCGCCTCGGTGAAGAACAGGAACCCTGCGGGCGGGACCAACAATTGCCAACTCTGCACCAAGGCCCAGAGCGCGGTCTGGAACGGCCAGACCGACGCCGTGGCGGGCATTGGCCCCACCGCCCCCATGTCCGTCGTGGCCCGGGACTACCCGGGCTACGTGCGCGTGCCCGGCAACAACCTCAATGACCGCCTTCGCAACATCGTGAACATGATGCGGGCCGTCGGGCCCGGCAACCATGCCGTCATCTGGGGCACCTGGATCAATGCCAACGGGGTGTCGACGGGAGTCGGCCACATCCTCAACGTGAAGAACAGCGCGGGCGTAGTGCTCTTCCTCGACGCGCAGACCGGGCTCCCCGCGGTACTTGAATCCAAGGGTTTCACGCTCGGGAATATGCATTTCGCCTGGGCGCCGCCCTGAAAACACCGCTGGTTGCACCTGATTTCCGATGATTCCTCAAATGATCCAACTGCATGGGAGCAGACTTAAATGATCCAGAAAATGATGATGCCCCGGGGTGGGCAAACGGGTACGCCCCTGACGCGCGACGTCGGTCAATACGACGACCGGGAAGAAAGCTGGTCCTACTGGGCGGAGATCCATCTCTCCATCACCTCGCCCTTTCCGTCCGCCGTCATCGGCACCCGGCCGATGTTCCAGGGCGTTGCCAGCGTGGAAGTGGTGACCCAGTATTCCAGTCCGAGCGAATCCTGGGAGACCCGCGAACCCGGCAACCACCTGCTCAACAGCATGCAGGTCGAGATCGCCAATGTGGGCACGTTCACGGCAACCCCCAACGGCCCGGCGGAAAACCCCTGGGTCAGCTGGCGGCTCAACACCGCGGGCTTCCCCCTGCCCCTTCCCGCCGGCCCCCTCCTTGTCAAGGTGACCGCCACGACCGCCCCCTACGGGCAGGTCGGCGCCGCGTCACAGACCCTCCAGGCCACCTATGCGGTGGACGCCACCCCGCCCACCCTGAGCGTCGCGCCCCCCGCGGACGTGCGGCGCGCCTCCCCGCCCTACATCGCAACCCTGAACGGCAGCGCCGCAGACAACGCCAGCGGCGTGGCGTCCATCCATTGGGAGGTTCCCGGGGTCGGGCAAGGCGAGGCCCCCGGCGGGGCGAACTGGACGGCGCAGATCCCCTTGCCCGGCCTGGGCAACCACAGTGTCAGGCTGCGCGCCCGGGACGGTGCGGGCAATGTCAGTGCCGATCAGACCGTCGTCGTCAGGGTGATTGACGTCACCGCCCCCTCCTTGAGCATTGACGAGCCCCCCGTGGACGCGCTGCCCTTCCCGCTGGTGGACGGGCAGACCACCATCGAAGTCCGCGGCACGGCCTCCGACTCCCAGACCGGGGTGGCGATCGTGGAATGGGCGCTGGACGGGGGAAGCTCCCATGTCTCCTGCGTCCCCCGGGCGGCCGACGACTGGTCCACGTGGAGTGCCCTGGTCCGGATCACGGAGGCGGGCAACCACACCATCACCGTCCGCGCCCGGGACAAGGCCACCGCGGAAGGCAACGTGATCACCCTTGAAAGGGCGATCGTGGTGGCGGAACCCTTCGAGCCGAAAGACCCGGATGCGATCTTCGGCCCCTCCTCCTACCTGGACGATCTGCTGGACTTCACCGGCAACCGGGTCAAGGTGGCGGAAGGCGGTGCCTTCGTCAGCCGCCAGAATCTGGCGGACGCCTACCTGCAGCCCTTTGACGAACTGGTGCTGCCCCGTCACCGGACGGCCGCCAACCGGCCCACCAGCCAGATCCGCCTGTGCATCGAGGTGCTGCGGCGCTACCTGGCCCGCCACGGCCGCGGAGTGCCTGAGGGGGCGGAATCGGCTTATCGGCTGGCGGTGTATACCGCCGTCCTGCGGGAGCTGGGCACCTCCCACGAGGAAATGCGCCTGGCCCGGGTCGCCGACGCCGCATCCCGGGACAGCCTGGCCGCCCGCCTGGGTATCGCCCTGGGCCACGCCCGCCCCGATCGGCTGGATGAACTGCTGCTGCAACCCGCCGAATTGAGCGAAGCTGCCCTGCAACAGCTCTTCGGCCTGGAAGAGACCCTGGTGCGCCCCCTGGCCGAAAGCGTGCTGCCCGAGCCCGCGCTGCTGGTCTGGCAGAAGGAGAGACTGCGCGCCATCTGGCTGCAGCAGGACGACGCCGCCCGCACGGTGTGGAACACGCCGGTACCGGTGGTGGATCCGGACATGCTTGGCGAGTGGGATCTGCGCACCCCCAGCCCCGGCAACCCCGCCTACGATCTGTGGAAGGCCCGCCAGCAGGACTTGGCGGCCCACGTTTCCGTCATGGATAACTTGCGGCGCGCCCAGACGACCCAGCTCGCCGGATTCGACGCGGTGGTGACGCCCCTGCTTGGGCCGGCGGACGAACTGACCGGCCTGATGGAGGCCCGCAACGGGGGCGCCGCCATTGACGACACCCTGGTCACCAAGCGCGTTCCCCTGCCAGCCTTCGTGCACCTCATGGGCCTGCGCAGGCTGGCAGAGGCCGACAGCCTGCTGGAGCCGGAGTGGAACGATGTGTACGCCATCCTCGCCCAGGTGCGGAAGGCGGGTCTCCATGAACTCTGGCGGATGGAGGAATCCACCCGGGGCATCCTGCTCGGGCCGGACCACTTCAAGGTCGCCAACGAGCTGGCCGCACTGGTCATGACACTGCCGGCGTGGCGGGCCAGCCTTCAGGCACGTCAGGCCTGGCGCCGGACCCTGGCATCCCGCGAGGAGCAGGAGCAGACCTTGCAGCGGGCGCTGGAAACCGTGGTCGGTGAGGCCGAGAAGGCCGCCTTGCCCGGACTGCGGGACGCCTGTCTGGCCGGTGCCGCCGACGGCCGAGACCTCCTGGAGGTGGCCGATGCGCTCAGCCGGGAGCTGGGCATCGACTGCCGGGAAGGTGGCCACCTGCAGACCACACGGGCATTGCAGGCCCTCGAAACCCTGCAGTCGGTGCTGCTGACCCTGCGCACCGGGCGCCTGAAGGGTCAGCCTCCGGTGCTCGGCAACATCAATCCCGCGGCCCAATGGGTGCTGGCCATCGATCCGGCAAAGCCCTACACCGAATCGGACTTCGATCAGGAATGGCTGTGGATGGGCGGCTACGCCACCTGGAACGCGGCCATCCGGGTCTTTGCCTACCCGGAGAGCTACCTCCTGCCCGAGTTGCGGCCGGTACAGACCAAGGCCATCCGAGATCTGTCTGAC
>WBZV01001060.1_pt1 | contig 13625 bp, 13 predicted proteins | sample 5204221 | NCBI WGS metagenome assembly WBZV01 (sample SAMN12344360, study PRJNA552823) | activated sludge metagenome | biome: Activated sludge suspended growth; feature: Nitrification reactor; material: Wastewater; isolation source: activated sludge from nitrification reactor of wastewater...
ACCCGTCATTCGCCGCCGGGAAGTTCACCTCTGTCTGCATGCTTGCTGAGAGTACTCACTATCCCTGAGCGGCGCGTGGCCGGAAAGGTGACGGCACACGGTCGAGGCCTGTTCCGATTGCGACGTTGTTGTCGGACCTATTCGCCGGTTGTGACGTTGTTGTCGGATTCAGGCCCTCAAAACGACAACAACGTCGCAATCACGCCAGACGCACGACAACAACGTCGCAAAGCGCAGGTGTCAGGTGAGTCCGTAGAACAGTCGCTCCATCACCTGTCGGGCCCGACGGGTGATCCTGCGGTAGTCCTCCGGCATCGCCCCACGGTCCGACGGTGGGTAGTTCAGCAGGTGCGCCACCCGGCCCAGGGTGCGGTAGTCGGTGGGCACCGAATCCCCCGCCCGACCGGAACTGAGCATGATGGCGTCCCGGATCGATGAGGCCAGCCGCCACGCGGCGATGAGCCGTTCGGCATCCTGCTCTGCGACCAGACCGAGCGCGACGCAGGACTCCAGCACAGGAACGGTCCTGGTGGTCCGCAACGCCGCGAGTTCGTGTCCGTTCTGCAGTTGCTGCAGTTGCGCCACCCACTCGACGTCCGACAGTCCGCCACGGCCGAGTTTGAGATGCAGCGCGGGATCCGCGCCCCGGGGCAAGCGCTCTGCCTCCATCCGCGCCTTGAGCCGGCGCATCTCAAGCAGATCTGTCGACGACACGCCCTCGGCGGGGTACCGGATCGGGTCGATGAGTTCGATGAACGCGTCCTGCAGTGCCGGCGACCCGGCCACAGGCCTGGCGCGCAACAGAGCCTGGGCCTCCCAGGCCGCCGACCACCGCTCGTAATACGCGGCGTACGAGGCCAGGGACCGCACAATCGGGCCGTTGCGACCCTCCGGACGCAGATCCGCATCCATATCGATGGGCGGGTCGGCACTGGGCAGGGCGAGCAGGCGACGCAGCTCATTGGCGACCGATGTGGCAGCATCCGAGGCCGCCGCCTCATCAACACCCTCGCGCGTGCGGTACACGAACATGACGTCGGCGTCCGAGCCGTATCCGAGCTCCTCTCCGCCGTAGCGACCCATCCCCACGACGACGAACTCGATCAGATCCTCCGCCTGGGTCCCGTCGACCAGCACGCTGGCCGTCGCCACCGCGAGGGCGGCCTGGATCGTGGCATCAGCGATGGCACTCAGAGCCGGGCCGACATCATCCACGGAGAGCAGGCCGAGGCTGTCCGCGGCCGATATCCGGAACAGTTCCCGGCGCCGCGTGGCCCGGATCGCGGCGATCGCCGCTTCCGGATCGACCTGACGCAGTCCTGCGGTGAGCGCCTCCGCCTTGATGTCCTGCGCGGGCCGCGGTGACAACTCGTCGTCGTCGACCAGGATCTGCACCGCCTCCGGCGCGCGCAACAGCAGATCGGTGGCGAACCGCGACGAGGCGAGCAGATGCGCCATGCGTTCGGCGGTGTGGGATTCATCGCGCAGCAGACGCAGGTACCAGGGCGTGGCACCGAGGGCGTCAGAGACCCGGCGGAAACCGAGCAGGCCCGCGTCCGGATCCGGACAGTCCGCGAACCACCCCAGCATGACTGGCAGCAAGGTGCGCTGGATCGCCGCGCGTCTGCTCACTCCGTTGGTCAGCGACTCGAGATGCCGCAGGGCACCTCTCGGATCCTGATATCCCAGGGCCCGCAGCCGCTCCTCGGCCGCCTCCGGAGTCAGCCGCGCCTCACCGGAGTCGAGCCGGGCCACCGCGTTGAGCAACGGCCGGTAGAAGAGCTTCTCGTGCAGCCGCCGAACCTGCCGGACCTGTTTGCCGAAGGCATCCTCGATCTCCGCCGCCGGATTCGTGCGCATCCCCATGGAACGGGCGATGATGCGCAACTCCGACTCGCGTTCCGGGAACAGGTGCGTGCGCCGCATCTGCCGCAACTGCACCCGGTGCTCGAGGATCCGCAGGAAGCGGTACGCGCTGGCCATCGAGGAGGCGTCCTCGCGCCCCACGTACCCCCACGTGGCCAGTGCCTCGAGGGTGGCCAGCGTGGCCGGCGAGCGCAGCGTCACGTCGCTGCGGCCGTGGACCAGTTGCAGCAGCTGCACCGCGAACTCGACGTCGCGCAAGCCACCGCGCCCGAGTTTGATCTCCCTATCGGCCTGCTTCTGGGGGATGTGCTCCTCGACCTTGCGCCGCATCGCCTGCACATCGTCGACGAAGTTGTCGCGGTCGGCCGCCGTCCAGACGAAGTCCGAGACCGCATCCACGTACCGGCGTCCGAGTTCCAGATCCCCGGCCGCGGGACGCGCCTTCAGCAGGGCCTGGAACTCCCAGGTCTTCGCCCACTTCCGGTAGTACGCCACATACGAATCGACGGTGCGCACGAGCGCGCCGGCCTTGCCCTCGGGGCGCAGAGCGGCGTCCACCTCCCAGATGGAGCCCTCCTCCGTGGCTGCGTTCGCGATCTGCATCAGGCGTCGGGCGATCTGCTGGCCGACCTTCAAAGCCGCGTCCTGATCCACCTCAGGCGTACGGGGCTCAGCGATGAAGACGACGTCCACGTCGGAGATGTAGTTCAACTCCTGCGCGCCGCACTTGCCCATCGCGATGACCGCCAGGTCGACTTGTTGGGCAGGCTCTCCGATCTCATCCACGGCGAGCAGGAAGCACCCCTGCAACGCGGCGTCCGCCAGGACTGTGAGTTCGGCCATGGTCGTCTCGAGGCTCGCCTCTCCCGAAAGGTCCCGGGCGGCGACGGCGAGCAGCTCACGGCGGTAGGCGACGCGTAGCGCGAGCATGGGCTGCTCGGCGCGGGCCGCCGCGGTGATCCGGTCATGCGCGCCACCCAGGTCGTCGGCAGCAAGCACATCGAGGTGTTCCGGGTACCTCTGCAGGAAGGCACCGAGGGCCTCGGACAACCCGATCAAGGACAACAACCGGGTCTTGTGGACTGGTTCGGTCAGGATGGCGCGCAGTCCCTCCCGGTTCTTGCCGGCCAAGTCCGCAAGCACTGCCAGCGCACGGTCGGGATCCGCGGCGAGACTGAAGTCGGCGGGCTCCAGCAGACCGTCGAGTCCGTCGTCCATGAGCGCTTGCACGTGTTCACCGGCCGGTTCGACGTCGGCGAAACCGGACCGGACGAGGTCACTGCGCAGACTCGGCCGGCGGGGGCTCATAGCGACAGGTACCGGTCCAGTTCGAAGCGAGTGACGTGCTTCTTGTACTCGGCCCATTCGGCCTTCTTGTTGCGCAGGAAGAAGTCGAACACGTGCTCACCGAGCGTCTCGGCCACCAACTCGGAGTTCTCCATGGCGATGATCGCCTGCTCCAGGCTGCCCGGCAGGGGCTGCAGACCCAGCGCGCGTCGCTCGCCGTCTGTCAGCGACCAGACGTCATCCTCCGTCGCGGGAGGCAACTCGTACTTCTCCTCGATGCCCTTGAGCCCGGCGGCGAGGATCAACGCATAGGCCAGATACGGGTTGGTCGCACTGTCCAGAGAGCGGAACTCGATGCGGGTCGACTGACCCTTCGCCGGCTTGTACATCGGCACTCGGATCAGGGCGGAGCGGTTGTTGTGTCCCCAGCAGATGTAACTCGGAGCCTCCATCCCCCCTGCGAGGCGTTTGTATGAGTTGATCCACTGGTTGGTGACCGCCGTGATCTCTGGTGCGTGGACAAGCAGGCCGGCGATGAACTGCCGGGCCAGTACGGACAACTGCAGATCGGCGCCCGGCTCGAAGAAGGCGTTGGAGTCACCTTCGAAAAGGCTGACGTGCGTGTGCATGCCCGATCCCGGATGGTCCGTGAAGGGTTTGGGGATGAACGACGCGACCACGCCGTGCTCAAGGGCGACCTCCTTGACCACCAGGCGGAAGGTCATGATGTTGTCGGCAGTGGTCAACGCGTCGGCGTAGCGCAGGTCGATCTCCTGCTGCCCGGGGGCACCCTCGTGGTGGGAGAACTCCACAGAGATCCCCATGTGCTCAAGTGTCGAGATGGCCTGGCGGCGGAAGTCCTGCCCCGCGGGGTGCGGACTGTGGTCGAAGTATCCGACGTTGTCCACCGGCACCGGCTCCTCGTTGGGTCCGGGCATCTCGTTGAACAAGAAGAATTCGATCTCGGGGTGGGTGTAGAACGTGAAGCCCTGCTGCGCCGCCTTGGCCAACTGCCTCTTGAGCACCCAGCGCGGATCAGCGTAGGAGGGCGAACCGTCCGGCAGGAGGATGTCGCAGAAGAGCCGGGCGACCGGCATGTCGTCGCCACGCCACGGCAGGATCTGGAAACTGGAGGGGTCGGGCTTGGCCAGCATGTCCGACTCGGTGACCCGTGAGAAGCCCTCGATCGCCGAACCGTCGAAGCCGATCCCCTCGGCGAATGCGCCTTCGAGTTCAGCCGGCGCGATGGATACCGATTTCAGGATTCCCAGCACGTCTGTGAACCACAGACGGACGAAACGGATGTCGCGCTCCTCGATGGTGCGCAGCACGTACTCGGTCTGCTTGTCCATGACCCCATCCTGCCGTATCGCTGTTCCCCGCCGCAGCGGCGTAGGGCGCAGTGGGGCAGCTGCCCGGTGCAACAGGAAGTAGCACGTGCAGCCGAGACACTTCTGTGGCATGTGGCCACGACGGGAGCACCGCACGGCGGGGGGTCATGCGTTGTCGGGGCTCGCCCGACCGACCGACGCGGCAGTTGACAGACTTAAGGTCATGACGAAGATCCGGATCGCGCTGGCGCAAGTCAATCCGACCGTCGGCGACCTCCTCGGCAACCGCGCGCTGGTGGTCGAGACCACTGCGCAGGCGGCGGCCGCTGGGGCAGATCTGGTGGCGTTCCCGGAGATGGTGCTCACCGGGTACCCCATCGAGGACCTCGCCCTTCGACCGAGTTTCCAGCAGGCGTGCGCGGGGTCGTTGGAGATGCTGGCTTCCGATCTCGACGCCGCAGGCTTCGGGGAGGTCGTGGTCGTGGTAGGCCATCTGGCACCACCTCCGGCCGAGGCTGATGACCGTCGTGGCTTCAACGCAGCCGCTGTTCTTCACCGAGGCGAGGTGGTGGCGGACTACGCCAAACACCACCTGCCGAACTACGGGGTGTTCGACGAACAGCGCTACTTCCGCTCCGGTGATCTGCCGTGCCGTATCCGTCTGGGTGACGTCGATGTCGCGGTGGTCATCTGCGAGGACATCTGGGTCAGCGCCGGTCCGCTCACCCAACTGGGACACAACCCGCCGGGGGCCCTGCTTGTGATCAACGGCAGCCCGTACGAGCGGAACAAGGACGACGTGCGCGGGGATCTGTGCTCGCGTCGGGCCCGCGAACTCGACTGCCCGGTGGCCTACGTCAACATGTGGGGCGGACAGGACGAACTCGTCTTCGACGGCGACTCCATGGTCGTGGCGGCCGACGGTACGGTCCTGGCCCGCGCCCCGCAGTTCGTCGATCACATCCTCGTCGCCGACCTCGACCTCCCGCCCGCAACCACCGAGGCCGATGTCATGTTGCCGTTGCGCGGTGACCACAGGGCACTGAGCCCGGCGATCGCCGATCCGCTCAGCGACGCCCGCGAGGTCTACCTCGCACTCGTGACCGGCCTGCGCGACTACGTCCGTAAGAACGGGTTCCACAGCGTTGTCCTCGGCATGTCAGGAGGGATCGACAGCGCACTGGTCGCCGCGATCGCCTGCGACGCCCTGGGGGCGGAGAACGTCTACGGCGTCCGGATGCCCAGTGAGTACTCCTCCGAACACTCCTTGGCCGACGCCGCCGAGTCCGCCGCGCTGACCGGGATGAACCTGCGGACTGTGCCCATCACCGACATGGTGCAGGCGTACCACCGGAATCTGGACCTCACGGGATTGGCGGCCGAGAACCTGCAGGCCCGCGTGCGCGGAGCGATCCTGATGGCGATCAGCAACTCCGAGGGCCAGTTGGTCCTCGCCACGGGGAACAAGAGCGAACTCGCCGTGGGGTACTCCACGATCTACGGCGATGCGGTCGGCGGATTCGCCCCGATCAAGGACGTCCCCAAGACTCTGGTCTGGGAGATGGCGCGATGGCGCAACGAGTCCGCTGCTCGGGCTGGTCGCACCGGGCCGATCCCGCCGAACAGCATCGAGAAACCGCCATCTGCGGAGTTGCGCCCGGGCCAACTCGACACCGACTCGCTGCCGGACTACCACGAACTCGACCGCATCCTCGAGGCGTACGTCGGTGCTGACATGGGCGCCACGGAACTGCTCGAGCAGGGTTTCGACCCGGCCCTGGTGTCGCGCATCGTGCACCTGACCGACGCTGCGGAGTGGAAGCGGCGTCAGTACCCGCCGGGGACGAAGATCACCTTCCGTGCCTTCGGACGCGACCGCCGGTTGCCGATCACGAATCAGTGGCGCGAGCCCCTGGCCTGATCAAGCCGGAGAGCACGAGGTCGACCACCTCCGCGATCGGCACATCGCCGGCCGACGATCCCCTCGCCCGGTGCATGCCCACATGGATCGCCGGGGCACTCAGACACGTCATCGCCACATCGATGTCGATGTCCTTCCGCAGTACGCCCTGCGCCCGGCCGCGTTCGAGGACGGCCTCGAGCGCGACCCGTCGCGGTCGCACCACATTGCACATGTACAGATCGCGTAGTTGTGGGATCTGCTGCATACCGACCAGCCACGTCGGCGTCATGCCGGAGGCGTGCGCGCTCGAGATCCACTCCAGCAAGGTGATCAGCGCCTGCCTCACCGGCAGGTCCGACACGTCCGGCATGTCCTCGTTCACGGCCGCGAAGCCGGCGGCCACCAACTCTTCACGGGAACGGTATCGCCGGTAGATGGCGGCCTTACCGACTCCGGAACGCTCGGCGAGCTCCTCCACCGAGAAGCCGGCCGGTCCACGTTCGGCCAGCAGAGTCACCAAGTGCTCGGTCAAGGCCGCATCGATGCGCGGGTCCCGTGGCCTGCCGTTCATGCCTTGCCGTCCACCTCACCGACGGCAGGCTCCCCCTCGAACTCGTCGGGCGACAGCGCTTCGTCGATCTCCGCCTGTCCCTCGTGACCACCCCAGGCGGCGTGCTCGGGCTGCGCTGGCAGACGCCAGAGCAACACGACAAGGGCGATCAGGATCAGCAGTGCCGAGCCGATGGCGGCCATGTGGAAGGCGGTCATGAAACTGTCCACTGCCTCCGCTTGGATGGCGGCGGCCTGTTCGGGGGTCAGCACGCCCGCCCCGACCGCGCGAGTGGTCGCCTCGTAGGCGCCACCGATGGAATCGGTCACCGGCCCCTGGAGCGCGGATGGCAGGCTCGAGGTGCTCTCAGCACTGTCCATGGAGTTGCTGTAGGACACTGCGACCAACGAGGACAACACCGCGATGCCGATGGCCGCGGCCACCTGGCGCACGGTGTTCTGCACGGCCGAGCCGGCGCCGGACTTCTCCGGGGGCGTGGCCAAGGTCATCCGTGTGGTTGCCGGTGCGATCACGTTCCCCAGACCGAATCCGAGGAAGAACCAACTCACCAGCAGCACCCAGGCGGGACTGTCCGGCTGCAGCAGTGCTATCGAGACGAACACCAGACCAGCGAGCACCAGTCCGAAGGTGATCACTCTGCGGGCGCCGAACCGTTCGACCATCTTCGCGCTGCGAGGCGCGGCGAGGAGTTGTCCGACCGCCACCGGCAACGTGAACGCGCCGGCTTCCAGCGGACTGTAGCCGCGCACGAGTTGCATGTAGAAGGCGAGGAACAGCAAGGAACCGGTCATCGCGGCAAATGTGAGCGACACCGTGGTCAGCGACGCGGAGAAGGAACGGATCCGGAACAGCGACATGTCCAGCGACGGATGGTCGCTCCGGACTTCGAGCCATACGAACAGCACGAGGATGGCGAGCCCGGCCAGGATCGCCCCTGCCACGTCCCAGTGCAGCCAGTCCTGCGTGTCGCCACCGTGCTGGATGCCGTACACCAGCAACAACAAGCCTGTGATGCTCAGGACAAGACCCAACGGGTCCAGTCGACCGGGGTTCGGGTTGCGCGACTCCGGCACCAGGATCGCGATGCCGATCACCCCGGCGATCACGATCGGGACGTTGATGAGGAATACGGACCCCCACCAGTAGTGCTCGAGCAGGAAACCCCCGAGCAGCGGGCCGATCGCCACGGCCCCACCGACCGCGGCCGCCCACATGCCGATGGCGCGCCCCCGCTCGTGAGGAGGGAAGACGACCGTGATGATGGCCAGGGTGACCGGAAGTACGGACGCCCCGCCGATCCCCATGAATGCTCGCGCGAGGATCAGCTGCATGGGATCGTGCGCGAAAGCGCTCAGCGCGGAGGCCAGCCCGAACAGCAGCAGACCGATGATCAGGATCTTCTTGCGGCCGTAGCGGTCACCGAGCACACCCCAGGTGAACAGCAGCGCGGCGAAGACCAGCGTGTAGGAGTTGATCGCCCACACGATCTCGTTCTGGGTCGCGCCCAGATCCTCCTGGATCGTTTTCAGCGCCACGTTCAGCACGGTGTTGTCCAGCACGACGACCATCAGGCTCACTACGAGCACCGCGAGGATCTGCCAGCGCCGGGGATGGCCGGTGTGTTTGTCGTCCATGCCGTCAACCTTTCGATACGAAACTGTTCCGTATCGTAGCCGCTTCACCGCCGGCGTCAAACACGTCCCGCACACCCTCTTCTCGAAACCACCCGGGGTATGTCACCATGAATTCGTCCGGGGACTCACCGTGAGCCTCGAGGCTGGAGGTAACCCTCATGTCCGAATCCCTCTACGGCCCTGCCACAGGTCGTCGCGTGACGACCAAGGACCTCGCCGCCGCCAAAGAGCGCGGCGAGAAGTGGCCGATGATCACCGCATACGACGCGCTGACCGCAGGACTGTTCGACGCGGCCGGCATTCCCGTGATGCTCGTGGGCGATTCCGCGGCCATGGTCGTCTACGGTCACGACTCGACCATCCCGGTCACGGTGGACGAACTCATCCCGCTCGTCGCCGCGGTGGTGAGGGGGTCACAGCGCGCCATGGTCGTCGCGGACCTGCCCTTCGGGTCCTATCAGGAGTCCCCGCAGCAGGCGCTCGCGACCGCCACCCGGTTCATGAAGGAGTCCGGCGCCCACGCCGTCAAACTCGAAGGCGGCGAGCGGGTCCTGCCGCATGTGGAGTTGCTGACCAGCGCCGGTATCCCGGTCATGGCCCACCTCGGGCTCACCCCGCAATCGGTGCACCAGTTCGGCGGCTACAAGGTGCAGGGACGCGGGGAGGCCGGCCAGCGGCTCATCCTCGACGCCAAGCACATGGAGCAGGCCGGCGCGTTCGCCACTGTTCTGGAGGTCGTGCCCGCGGATCTGGCCGAAGCGGTGACACGCGCCGTCTCGATCCCCACCATCGGTATCGGCGCAGGGCCACACACCGACGCTCAGGTGCTCGTGTGGCAGGACATGATGGGCCTGACTCCGGGCAAAGCCCCGAAGTTCGTCAAGCAATACGCGGACTTGCGCTCGATCATGACGGACGCGGTGCAGACCTGGGCCGGTGAGGTGGTCGCAGGTACCTACCCGGGTCCGGAGCACGAGTACCACTGAGACGCCCGCACCGGCGGTCTAGCCCTTCTCGACGTCCCGCTTGAGCCGTGCGGCAGCCAGGCCCACGTTGGTACCGGAGGCGTAGGCGGCCGCTCCGGAGAGGACGGTGGCCGCAAGGATCCCGAATGATGTGATGACCGCGCGGGTCCATTCCGTGTTCCCGATCAGCGCCCCACCGACCGTCCACACGATGGCAAGCACGCCGACCACGGCCACGGAGTAGCCGAGCCAGACCAGGAAACGCTCCACCTTGAAGGCGTGCGCGATACGACCCTCGACGTCGTCGGGACCGAACCAGGCCATCAGGGAAGGTCCGTGACCCGGATTCCGGCATGCACCTTGTAGCGCCGGTTGATCGAGATGAGGTTGGCGGTGAGGGACTCGACCTGCGCCGCGTTACGCAACCGACCGGCATAGACACCGCGCATCCCGGGAACCCGGTCGGCCAGCGCGATCACCTCATCGGTCGCCTCCCGGTCGTCGCCGAGGACCATGATGTCGATGTCCAGGTCGTGGTCGAGGTCCGCGAGGAGAACCGCGCTCACGTGGTGGAACGCGGCGACCACCCGTGCGTCGGGGGCCAGTGCGGCAGCCTGCTGTGCCGCGGAACCCTCCGGCACCGCGATCGGGAACGCTCCCTGCTTGTCGAAGCCGAGCGGGTTCACACAATCGATGAGGATCTTGCCCGCCACAGCCGGCGCCACCTCGGCGATCGTGGCCGCATGCCCGTCGTACGGGACCGCGACGAGCACCAGATCCGCCTGACTCGCGGCATCGAAGTTGCCGGCGCCTCGCACGCCGATCTCGTCGGCGGCAGTCTGTGCACGATGGGGGTCCCGGGAGCCGAGAACCACGTCGAGCCCACTGACTGCCCAGCGTGCCGCCAGGCCCTTGCCCTGCGGGCCTGTTCCACCGAGTACAGCGATCGTCGTCATGGCCGTGAGTGTGCCAGATGCGGTCGCGGCCGCCTCAAGCCCATCCGCCACGCCTCAGTCGACGTCGTCGCCGAGATCGACCTGCTCGCCCTTGTCACCCCACTCGTTCTCGCCCGCATCCCACTCCTCGTTGCGCTTGCGGGCGATCTCGAAGGCGTGCGAGGCCTGCTCCTCGGACTCGTACGGGCCGAGCCGCTCAGAGTTGGCACAGCCCTTCTCCGGCTCCACACGGTTGTGGACCAGGCAGTAGTACCACTTCATCTCTACCTCCGCACTTGGTTCTGTTGGCATCTTGGCACCTAGACTGACTCCTATGCCCCTCGCCCCCGGACGGATTTCGCCGACACGGCCCGTGCCGGCCATGATCGAGCGTCCTGAGTATGTCGGGCGGCCGATGCCGACGCCCTACCTCGGGCCGGAGGTGAAGGACGACGAGACCATCGCCGCAATGCGGGTGGCGGGGCGGATCGCCGCGCAGGCGCTGCAGGAGGTGGGCCGCCACATCGAGCCCGGCGTGACCACCGATCGCCTGGACGCGATCGGCCACGAGTTCCTGTGCGACCACGGGGCGTACCCGTCCACCTTGGGGTACCGCGGCTTCCCGAAGTCGCTGTGCACATCGCTGAACGAGGTCATCTGTCACGGCATCCCGGACAGCACGGTGGTTCAGGACGGGGACATCGTCAACATCGACATCACCGCGTACATCGGGGGCGTGCACGGGGACACCAACGCGACGTTCCTCGCCGGCGACGTCGACGAGGAGTCCCGCCTCCTGGTGGAGCGCACCGAGCAGGCCACCCTGCGCGCAATCCGCGCCGTTGCACCGGGCCGCACCCTCAATGTCGTGGGGCGGGTGATCGAGTCGTACGCCAAACGGTTCGGTTACGGGGTCGTCCGGGACTTCACCGGGCATGGGATCGGCACATCGTTCCACTCCGGGCTCATCGTCCCCCACTACGACGACCCGTCGGCCTCATTGGTCCTCGAAACAGGCATGACGTTCACGATTGAGCCTATGCTCACGCTCGGAACCATCAACTACGAGATCTGGGACGACGGCTGGACTGTCGTCACCCAGGATCGCAAGCGGACAGCACAGTTCGAGCACACGATCCTGGTGACGCAGACGGGCTCCGAGATCCTGACCACGCCGGAGGGTTGAGATGACCGAGAGCCCGCACGCGACCACCACATGGCCGCCCGATGTCCTGACCCTCGCGATCGATGTGGGCGGTTCGGGACTGAAGGCCTCCGTGCTCGACGTCAACGGCCAGATGATCGCCGACCGGGTGCGGATCGAGACCCCCTATCCCTGCCCCCCGACCCTGCTCGTCGACAAACTCACCGAATTGAAGTCGCAGCTGCCGGAGGCCAACCGGGCGTCCGTGGGCTTCCCGGGATTGGTGCGCAGCGGACGCGTGCTCAACATCCCCTCGCTGTCGCGCCTGGAGTACGGAGGCCCGCGCGATGAGGCCATGGCCAACATGTGGCACAACTACGACCTCGCCACTGCGCTGGCGGATGCGTTCGGCATCCCGGTGAAGGTCGCCAACGACGCCGACGTGCAGGGCTGCGCGGTGGTCGAAGGCACCGGGTTCGAGTTCGTCATGACGCTGGGCACAGGCTGCGGCACGGCGGTGTTCCACGAGGGGCAACTCCTGCCCCACATGGAACTGTCACACGCCCCGTCGGGCTTCGGCGGCGACTTCGACGACTACATCGGCAACGCCACCCGCAAGGAGATCGGGAACAAGCGCTGGCGCAAACGGGTCGGCAAGGCCATGAAGACGTTCGACGACTTCCTGTTCTTCGACCGCATCTACATCGGCGGCGGCAACGCCAAACACCTCAACGTCACCGACCTGGGCCCGAAGGCGAAGATCGTCGCGAACACCGCGGGGATCCTCGGCGGGATCCGCATCTGGGACATGGAGCGCTAGAACCGGCGACTCAGCGCTCGAGCGCGTCCACCAGTTTCTGGTTGATCCGGCCGAGTTCGGCGAACTCCTCCGGGGTGAGCACGTCCACGATGCGCCGTCGGACGCTCTCCACGTGCTTGGGGGCGGCCGCCACGAGCCGGTCGTAGCCGGCATCGGTGAGGACTGCGAAGAACCCCCGGCGGTCCTGCACACACTCCTGCCGGTCCACGAGCCCGGCCTTGTGCATCCGGTCGATCTGGTGCGACAGGCGACTGCGGCTCGACAGTGTGAGTTCCGCGAGTTCGCTCATCCGGATCCGCCGATCCGGTGCTTCCGACAGACGCACGAGGATCTCGTAGTCGGGAAGAGTCAGCCCGGTCTCATCCTGAAGATCCCGACCGAGATGGTGCTGAATCAACAAGGTGGCGGAGATCCACGAACGCCAGTAACCCTGTTCACTCACAGTCAGCCACTTCGTCATGTTTTCAACTATACCCGCTCCCGGTATACGGTTGGTCGGGAGCGGGTCGCGCGCCGTTTCGCGTGTGACCACAGGCCGGGAGAGGAGACGGACGTGCCGCTACCGCAACTCGGCGCCCGGGGTCAGGGCTGGGTCTGGGGGCAGTTCCTGCTGGCTGCTGTGGTCATCCTGGTGGCCCTCGTCGGCCCCCGGTGGACCTGGCCGGGCGCCTCCTGGCTCGGCGGCGCCCTGGTGATCATCGGGGTGGTCCTCGGCATGTGGTCGCTGCGCTCGCTCGGTGAATCCCTGACGCCGTACCCCCAGCCGAGGTCTCGGGCCACTCTCGTCGAACATGGGCCGTACCGAGTGGTGCGCCACCCGATCTACTCCTCGATCCTCATCAGCTTGTTGGGCGTCAGCGTTGCCGGATCCCTGTGGGCTCTGCTCCCCCTGGCCGTGCTCGTGGTCTGGTGGCTGGGCAAAGCCAGCGTGGAGGAACGGTTCCTGCGGGAACGCTACCCCGGGTACCAGGACTACTGCCTGCGGGTGCGCCACCGGCTCATTCCGTGGGTTCTGTGACCCGATCGAAGCGGATCACCGCACTCGCGTAGTCCCCTTGCAGCCACAACCGCAACCCCCGGTTCATGAGGTACTCACCGGACGCCTCCCGCTGCTGCCAATCATGGGTGAACCGGTAGCGGGCCTGCGGGTCGAGCCCCCGCAGCCGCAC
>WBZV01001062.1_pt1 | contig 13582 bp, 13 predicted proteins | sample 5204221 | NCBI WGS metagenome assembly WBZV01 (sample SAMN12344360, study PRJNA552823) | activated sludge metagenome | biome: Activated sludge suspended growth; feature: Nitrification reactor; material: Wastewater; isolation source: activated sludge from nitrification reactor of wastewater...
AGCAAAAAAAATTCTTTAAGAAAAAATATAAAATCATGCAACCAAGACTTATTTCAAGCTGCAGAATTAACTTTTCACCCCATCTGCCAAGCTTAATGAATCATGCTATATAAGATGAAAATTTTTAAAAATAAATCGATCAAAAAACTGTTCAAGTGATTTAGACTGCGTAGCAGACTATAGTTACGCGTTTTTTGAATAAAGTTAAATAATTCTGAATAGGGGTCCCCAACTAAGTGTCAACGCAGTTGGGGTAAATCAAGCGGCACGCTTGTGTCCGGGCTAAGCAGGGGTTTGACAAGAAACCCTTGCGATAAAATCTTACCCTTTATACCCACATTCCTTATTCGCACAAATCAACGTAACATTTCCCTCTTTATCCGTTTTCTTGGTTAAAAAAGGCCATTTACATTGTGGGCAAGGTTTTTCTTCAATAAGATCAAAAATAGCAAGTTTACATTGTGGATATCCTGAGCATCCCCAAAATTTTCCGCCACGCCATGACCGCTCCACAATATCTTTTCCGCATAATGGGCAAGGGAATTGCAATTTTTTCTTTTCAATATATTTACATTCTGGGTAGCCTGAGCAGGCTATAAAGCTGCCAAATTTTCCATGCATTTGCCGCAAAGGTTTACCACATTGTGGACATGTTTTATCAAGTAATTGTGGCTTTTCTGCTTCTTTCAATTCTATGGTGCCTTTTTCATCGCGTATGAAATTGCTGGTGAATGTACATTCTGGATAGTTGATGCATCCTAAAAATTCGCCAGATTTACCAAAACGTAGCGCAAGTTTTCCTTTTTTGCATTGAGCGCAGACTAAATCAGTCTCTACTGCTTTTCGAGATTCGTGATTTTTACCACTAAATGCTGAAAGATCTTTGCTAAATGTTTTCCAAAAATTACGCAGGAGTGCATCACGTTCCATTTCACCGTCTGCAATTTTATCCAAATTTTCTTCCATGTTGGCAGTGAAGTGTGGATCCATAATATCCGGTAAATTTTTAACCAGCATATCAGTAACGAGCATGCCAAGTTCTGTTGGCATAAATTTTTTCTTTTCTAATGTTGTGTAGGCGCGAGCACGGATGGTGCTCAAAATGGTTGCGTAGGTACTTGGTCGTCCTATGCCTTCTTTTTCTAATTCTTTCACCAAAGATGCTTCAGTGAATCGTGCAGGAGGTTGTGTAAAGTGCTGTTTGGGATCAGTTTTTTTCAGATCAACAGGATTTTTAACGACAAGATCAGCAGGTAATACTACTTTGTCTTCTTTGTCTGATTCCTCATCCTCCTGGTAAACGCGTAAAAAACCGTCAAAAATAAGAGTTGAACCCGTTATTTTAAAGACATAATTGCCACCTTTAATTCTTACTTGACGCTGTGCATATTCTGCTGCTTTCATTTGACATGCAACAAAGCGTTTCCAGATTAAACCATATAGTTGTGCTTCGTCAGATGGTAGATATGGTTGAATTTTTTCAGGAGATAATGAAATATCAATCGGTCGAATAGCTTCATGAGCATCCTGTGTTTTTGCTTTTGTTTTTTTTTCAAAAACATGTGCTTTTGGGGGTAAATAATCTGCAGGGTAGTTTTTTGAAATGTAAGAACGTGTATGTTGTAAAGCAGTGTCAGAAATTCTTAATGAATCCGTACGCATGTAGGTAATTAATGCAACGGGAGTACTTGGATCTTTTAGTGGTATGCCTTCATATAATTTTTGTGCAATCATCATTGTTTTTTTTACCGGAAATCCAAGGAGATTGTATGCAGCTTGCTGAAGAGTGCTGGTCATAAAAGGAGGCAACGGATTTCTGATTCGTGTTTTGTCGGTAATAGAATCAATAATAAATGATTCTTTTTTGATGGCATCGACAATTTTTTGGGCTTCTTCTTTATTTTTAATTTCTACTTTTTCTTTACCAATATTGGTTAGAGGTGCCAGAATAAGAGATTTATTATGGGCAAAATTACCCGTAATGGTCCAAAATTCTTGTGGCACAAAGGAGCGTATTGCATTTTCGCGGTCGCAAATCATGCGTAGCGCAACTGATTGTACGCGTCCTGCAGACAAACCCTTGGTGATTTTTTTCCACAAAATAGGAGAGACTTCATACCCAACCCAACGATCAAGGATTCTGCGGCCTTGTTGAGCTTCTACTAGCTTCATATTAATGGAGCCCGGATTATTAATTGCTGCAAGAATGGCTGGTTCGGTAATTTCATTAAATGTTATTCGATAAATTTTTGCACCTTTTTTTGCAACTTTTTCAACTTCTTGTGCAATGTGCCAACCGATAATTTCCCCTTCTCGGTCAGGATCGGGTGCTACGTAAATAATATCGGATGTTGCTGCTTGTTTGCAGATATTAGCAATTGTCTGTTCTTTGCCGTCCAGAACAACATAATCGATAGTGATATGGTCATTCATTGTGACTCCCAGCTTCTTAGTTGGAAGATCTTTGATATGCCCCATTGTTGACATAATGACAAAGTTTTTATCTAAAAATTTTGAGATAGTTTTAATTTTTGCAGGTGACTCAACAATGATTAACTTTTTCATACGCATCTTTTAGGTTTTGGCTTATAATCGATATGTTTTATTATATTAATGTCAATTTTCAAACTTGCAATATCATTAGCCATAGTTATTTTTTATTATTCTTTTCAAGCCTTATTTAATAATAAAGTATATATTTTCAGAAAGTCAAATAACTTTATAAAGTTTGTTTGAAATAAATATATTGGCAGATTTATTAAATAATATAACTGAGTAAGATTCGTGCAATAAACAAAGCAGCACTGCAGTATTTTATGGGCTCATTCCATTCTGGCCGGGGACATGGGGTATTGCAGATCACCACAAGAACTTTGGGGTCGATGATTTTTTTGAAGATTGTAGTTATTGTTTCTAATAATTTGGAAAATAATGCTTTTTGTTGTTTTTGGCTTCTGTTAAATTCGTTGTTTTTTTCATTATGTGTTTCATCATAGATAGACTTAATTTTGGCATATAATTCGGAATGATTGCTTGATCCATTTGTTTTTATATAGTAGTGAGTTTGTGGCACGCTGTAGGCTAGTAGTTTTAAAAATTTCAAAGTTTCAGAGTCGAATGTATTGTGAGTGGGCTTGAATGTCATAGGGTCGAGTATACAATAGGCTAGGGGGTAGTGCGTGATATTAGATTGAATATCAGTGAATGATGTTTTTTTCTTTATGTTATTTATGTCGGGATAAACTTTCGATGGTGTGTAGACATCTTTGCTGTTTATATAAAATAATTCTTGCTGCGTAGGGTCAATAAAGAGAGTTTTTTTGTTACTCATTGTGGAGCTAAATATTTCTTTATTTTCGATCATATCAGATAAAGAGGCATACTTTGTTTTTTGATGTATTTGATATTGCGATACTATGGGTAACGGGTTATGTTTTTGTGCCGCAAAAATACTACATGCAAAAAACATAACAAGCAGATTAATATGTATTTTCATATTTAAAATAATTAGGGATTTTTAGATTTTTGTCAATTGCAAAAATAATTTATTCAGGTTTTTTTGAGTAAAACTGGCGATTATGTAGAATAAGAAAGAGATTAACTGAAGAAAGGAACATATGAACAGCTATCGCCAGTTATTAGAGAATGTGAGAGATTTAAAGGCTAAAGAAGATGATTTGCCAGAAATTTCATATGAAGAGGAGACGGATTTGCTCGAAAACCCTGTTTCATTAACTCGAGAACACGTTATTAATGCGTTAAAGCGTTACAAGCAGGAGCGGTTAGAGCTCGATGATCTTTTTGATTGGATTCATTTTATTTGGTATTCAGACCTTTTTATGTGTGAAAAATCTGGTGCAGATTCTATCGCATCAGTTATTCATTTATTAGAGGAATTGGAAGAAGATGGTGACATTATTGCAAGTGAGGTTGATTACTGTCTTAATGCACTGGAACATAATAAAATGGTAGAGAGTTGGTTTGGGGACGATTTGTAAAATATCGCAATCTCCTATAAGGTAAATAAAAAAGAGACTTTATTTTTAAGGGGACACTATGACGTTGTTGCAAGCATGGGGTGATTCGTTATCATTGTTAAAGCCAAAAAATTTAAAATTATTTTTATTAGTTACGCTTAAATCTATTATTGAAGCCTACAAGCTTCTTTTTAAATACTGGTGGTGGCTTTATGTGATAATAATTGGAAGTCTTTTGGTTCCTTATTTTATAGACGTTTCACTGTTGACTTATATACGGTTAGAAAAAATATTTTGTTGGGTATATCAAGTACTATTATTTGCAACATTAGTAACTACCCGTCCCTCTGCTGAACAGAAAAATTGCAATTATTTTAGAAGGTATATACCATATTTTTTGATTGTAGTTCCTTTTTTATTAGTATTTCCGTCGCATGTATGGCCATCTGCGCTGTCGTCAATTTATATTTTTTTTAATCTTTTTTATTTAGATTCACCAAAAAGGATATTGATAGGTAAGTTCATAAGTAAGCTTAACGGAAGTGATATCCTTATGTCTTTTATAAGAACCTTAAAGATGATTATTTATAATTATCCATTGTTATTGTGTGTTGGCATTACGCTTTATGCCCCACTTTATATTTTTTGTAACTCTATATATGCACCTTTGCTATTAAACGTAATAAAAATAGTATTATTGCCTGTGCCCGTATGTCTTTACACCAATATCTATATCAAAAAATTACATGATCAGTTTGATCTTTATTTTAAGCAGCCAAGCTAAAAAGGTAATTATATGAATGTAAAAACAATTGTTCACACAATTATTTCTCGTTTGCTGCTTATTATAGTTATTCTCATTTTTTTAGTGCCGCTGATTGTTTTTACGTGCATTCCACAAAAATGGCGGTACTCACATACACTTCTTTTTGTTCCCGTTCATTGGTTTTATTCATTGATTCTCAAATGTTCTTTAGTGCCGATTCGGTATATAGGGATAGAAAATATTCCGCATGAAGCAGTGATTTTTGCGGGAAATCACCAATCGTCATTAGATATTCCATTGATGGGGGTGTTGTCAAAAGGAGTTCCGCATGTCTGGTTAGCAAAGCAGGAATTAATGGATTCAATACTTATTAAATTTGTTGTACCGCTTTTGGCAGTGCTTGTTGATGTAACATCACCGCGTCAAGCAATGGGTTCTTTACGTAAAATTTTAAACCTTGTAAATAATCATTATCGTAATTTGATGATATTTCCTGAAGGAGCACGGTACACCGATGGAAAAATACATGAGTTTTTTGGTGGTTTTGTTTTATTGGCAAAAAAGACAGGAAGACCAATTGTGCCCGTGTGTATTGTTGGCGTAAATAAAGTATATCCACCAGATTCGTTTTTAGTGCATTGGCATCCCATCACCGTTATAGTTGGTAAACCGTTTGTTTTAGAACAGGATGAAACAGATGATGCATTTAAGCAACGAATTCATAAGTGGTTTGTTGATCAGATGGAGAATGCATGAATTATTTTTTTGTGCGTTGTGCATATCCCTGGCTTACGGGGATTTTATTTGTTGTTATCATAATTGCAATGATCATACGCAAAAGGACACATAAAATACCTTTGTATCGCTATTCATTAGCGACAACGTTGAAAAATAACAGCTTTGTTGTTTCCCATCCTCATCGTGCTATTGTTTATGTCATACGCTTATTAATAGTCTGTTTGTTGGCGGTGGTTATTTCTAAGCCGCAAATTGTAGATTCGCGGTCTAAAGTTCCTGTGCAAGGCATAGATATTGTTTTAGTGCTTGATGTATCGGGAAGTATGCAATTTCAGGATTATGAAGATGACGTGCGCTCACGTTTTGATGTCGCAAAGGCGGAGGCTATTCATTTTATAGAAAAACGTGATCATGATGCATTGGGTCTTGTTTTATTTGGCAAAGATACCCTTTCTCGCTGTCCTATAACATCAGATAAGCAATTACTAAAACAAGTAGTAGAAGAGCTCAAGTTGGGAATTATTGATTCTGATGGCACTATGTTGATTACTGGTATTGTAACAGCTGCAAATCGCTTAAAGCATTCAGTGTCAAAAAGTAAAGTGATGATAGTGTTGACTGATGGAGAACCGAGTGAAGGAGACATGGATCCTTCTGTTGGGATAGAAGTAGCAAAAAAATTGGGCATAAAAATATACACCGTTGGCATAGGATGTGAGGAAGAGGTATTTTTTATGCACCCGTTATATGGCCTTGTTGCAAAACCGAAAGTTAATAAAGAGTTGCTGACTAAAATTGCACGAGAAACTGGTGGCCAGTATTTTATGGCACATAGCGCAGCTGATATGCGTCGTATTTATGATACAATTGATACATTAGAAAAAACAGAACATGATGTGCCAATGTTTAGTGTTTACTATGATATGATTGTTCCATTTGTTGCGATTATTATGGGGCTGATGTTTTTTGAGTTGATAGTATCAACATTTATATGGTTTGCATTATGATAAAAACATTTTTAGGAATTACCTGGGGATCTTTTCATAATTATGTGTGGGCCCCTCTTTTTATTGCAGCTATGACACTTATTGTGTACCGTTATTATAAACAACAGAGAGCATACGACATTCTTGCTGGGGGGCGTCTGAGTTTGCTCTGTAATGTTTCAAAGGTGAAACAGATTATTCGTGTGACGGTGTTGGTTGCCGGTATCTTTTTTTTGTTTCTTGCATTGCTGCGTCCACAATGGAATAAATCAGAAGAGACTATTATGCAAGAAGGGCGTGATTTGTATATAGGACTTGATATTTCTCGTAGTATGTTGGCAGTTGACAGCAAACCAAATAGATTAGCGTCGGCAAAAAACAAAATTAAACAGGTACTTAAAAGACTTTCTTGTGAACGAGTTGGTCTTATTTTATTTTCTGGCACCGCATTTGTGCAATGTCCTTTAACATCAGATTATTCAGCTTTTTATTTATATCTTGATGCGGTGGATGCAGAATTAATTTCTTCTGGAACAACTGCTCTTGATCAAGCGATTAAGCAAGCACTGGTGTCATTTTCAACAATGCCGGAAAGAAAAAATAAATTATTAGTTCTGTTCACCGATGGGGAAGATTTTTCCCATAATTTGAGTGGAATTAAACAAGAGGCTGCTCAAAACAATCTTTCTATTTTTACTATTGGCATTGGAACGCCAGAAGGAGCGCCGGTTCCGTTGTTTGATGTCCATGGAGTACAGGTTGGACATCAAAAAGATGCAAAAGGTAATGTTGTCATTTCCCGTTTAAATGAAGGTATTTTGAATGTTTTGTCTCAAGATGCGGGCGGTAAGTACATTCGTGCGACTGATAATGATAACGATGTGATACAATTTGTTCGTGAGGTTGAAATGCGAGAAAAAGAAGCGGTAGGTGAAAAAAAATTATCGCGCTATGAAGATCAGTATCATTATTTTTCATTAGTTAGTTTCATTTGTTTTGTTGTTGAGTGGTTATTATGAGGGGTATTATATATTTTTTTATGTTCTTTTTTGTGAGCACAATGCTGTGTTCGCCGCATTTTTGTTACGATAAAGCAGCAGACTTGTTAAAGCAGGGTAAATGGGATGATGCGTATGACATGCTTATTTCTCTCATTACAGATAATCCTGATAGAGCAGATGTGCTCTATGACACAGGAATAGCGGCGTATAACAAAGATAAATATGCACAAGCGCTGACCTGCTTTATGCGTGCAGCTGAAAATACTGATGATGATGCCTTGAAGATTAATGCTTATTTTAATGCGGGTAATGCCTGTATTCCTCTAAAACAATTACGCGAAGCGATTGGATATTATGATAAAACGATTTCGCTTGATCCACGCAATGAATATGCACAACACAATAAAAAATGCGTAGAAGAAATGTTAAAGCAACAAGAGCAGCAAAAACAGCAGGAACAACAAGAACAGGACAAAAAAGACGAGCAAAACAATCAGGATAAGCAGCAAAATCAACAACAAAAAAATGATCAAAAAGATCAAAATGGGCAAGGTCAAGACGATAACAAAAATCAGCAACAAAAGGGTAATAATCAACAACCAAAGCCTGATTCATCAAAAAAAGAATCCAATAAGGATCAAAGAAGCGATGGTTCCGATGGCGGCAACGAGTGTGATGCAGGACAGGAGGAGCGGAATGAACAAGATAAGTCCACAGATGCCAACAAGGATAAGAAGGGGGATTGCGATCAACGCTCGGATGACACATTTGATGAAAAAAAGAATAAAAATGATAGTCAGCAGGGTCAGAATCATAACAATACTCCACAAGAACAACGTGATACCTCGGACGAAAATAATTCTACCGCACCATCATCTGAAAATAAAGAACAAGGTGAAGAAGATGAAAAACAACAACAGCAAGCAGCGCAGGGGCAAAGTCCGGAAGAGATGAATAAAATACTACAGCAAAAATTGCAAGATCCGTGGTTGGCAAACATATTACAAAAACAAGAAGACAGAGATAAGGCGACTAACAAACAATTAATGGAAGCAAAAATTCGTCAATATGGTGAAAAAAATGTACAAAATGCTTGGTAAATATTCTGTTATATGTGGTGTGTTGTTCTATTGTGCTGTGATGGATGCCGGTATTCGATTAGAAATGCGTACAGCAGATGGCGTTGAAGATAATATTGCAGCTGTTGGACAACCATTTGTTATTGAAGCGATTATTGACGGTGTTCACGGTTCTGTTTCTGCTCCTCACATAGAAGGGCTTGATGCATTTTTTGCAAAACGAACGGGTATGTATATGAGTAGTATTAATGGTGTTTCTACTACAAAATATACGTATCATGTACGGATAGATCAGCCGGGAAATTATACAATTGGGCCTGCACGTCTTGTGCATCAACAGCAAGAATTTTTATCAAATACACTTTCTGTTGTTATCGGTAATGAAACGGTAACGCAATCAGGAGTAAAGCGATCAAAAAATACCAAAAAAGCAGATTTAAAAGTCTTTGTTCGTTTAATGGTCGACAAAGATCGTGTTGTTGTGGGACAGCGCATAAAAGGAACATTACGTTTTTATTACCAAGATTCTGATATTACCTTAACGCATCTTGGCTTATCTGACATGACAGGCTTTGATGTTAAGCCTATGCAAAAACCAGTTGGTGGGACGACAGAGAGTAATGGTGTGCGTTATCGCTATGCTGAGTGGATATGGGAAATGTATCCTACAAAATCGGGAGAATTTGTTGTTCCTGCATGTAGTATTGATTATGAAATTCCCATAAAAAACAATCAAATGTTTGGGGGTTTTTTTATGCTTATGGGCGCACGTTCTGATCGTAAACGAGCATATTCTAACGCTGTTAAAATAAGTGTTGACCCACTCCCGTACTCTCAAGTGCCTCTCAATGCAATTGGTACGTTTGAAAGCATAAGAGCGCATATTTCTCCTCCTGTTGCAAAAGAAGGGGAAGGCATGGTGCTGACCATAGAAGTGAGTGGCGATGGCAATATGGAAGCAATACATTTATCACCATTATGCCTACCAAATGAATTAAAATATTATGATTCAAATGTCAGTATAATTGATGCTTGTCATGATAATGAATGTGCAAAGAAAAAATATGAATTTGTTGTACAGGGAATGAAGTGTGGCGATTGGCAAATTCCTGAACAACATTTTGTTTATTTTGATATTGACAAGCATGCATACGTTACTCTCAAAACATCTTCCCTGTCTGTTTCCATTCAACCATTACCGGGCAAGGGTTTAACGGTCAGTGAAAAAAAAGACAATGAAGAAATAAAGCCTCATGTTGATCCTGAGGTTAAAGAAAGCATAGCGTGTGTTAACGATAAAGGACCATGGTATCCAGTGCGAGAAAAAGAGCCATTTTCATGGTTATTTTTTTACCTGACGGCATGCGCACCGCTTTTATACCACGGGTATCCTTTGATGAGTAGTAGATTGTCTCGATTTGCTTTGATCAAACGCAGATTAAAAAAACGAGCGTGTAAAGATATTCGTAAAAAAATTATTGCCTCTCTGCATGCACACAATGATATACAGATTTATTCTTTATTTATGAATTTATTTGCAGTGCTCATGGATCAGCCGGTATCGTATGTGTCGCGCGGCACAATTGAATTGTATTTAAAATCACACGATTTTTCATCTGAAGACATACAGCAGTGGGATAGTTTTTTTGTCTCTCTTGTTCAGGCTGCGTATACTCAATCTGGTAAAAGTAATATACAAGAATTGTATAGGATGGCAATCCAATGGTTAGAACGATTAGAGCGTTTAATATAATACTCCTACTTGTTGTGTGTAGTATATTTGCAGGTAATGAAGAAGAGCTTTTTTTGCGGGCAAATAAATTATATCAATCTCATGATTATGCCCAGGCCCTATCATTGTATGAAATGATACACAATAAAGGTCGTGCGGTAGTGTATAATATGGGAAATTGTTATTTTTTTCTCCATGATTATCCGAACGCTTTGCTTCATTGGATGAGGGCAGAAAAAGGAGCGACTGCGCAAGAAAAAAAAGCAATACAACAGAACAAGACGAATGTTTTGACAAAAATGGGAATGATAACGCCAAAGACTTTTTTAGATTCCATAGAAAGGTTTCTTGATCACATAACTTCTTTTGTTTCTTTATCTTTTTTACAATTATTATTCTTGATATTATGGTATTTGTGTATTTTTTTTGTGTTACAATATGGGAAAAAGAAAAAAAACATTGCTTTTTTTCTACTAATAAGCCTTTGCTGTGTTGGAAGTACTTTATTTGTTGAACACAAAAAAAAATCAACTTTGTGGGGTCTGATTATGGCGCAAAAAGCACCAGTTTTTTCCGCTCCAGATGAAGAATTTAAAACATCGATAACCGTAAGCTGCCCTGATTGTGTCAGGATTAGAGAAGCGCGGAAAGGATGGTATAAAATACAATATTCTGGTACTATTGGTTGGGTTACAGCTGACGCGCTTGCAATAATATGATAAAAAATTCATTACATAAACAACACATGATTGATAATCACATTCAGCGTACATATATTTTAGTTTTTATGTTTTTGGCGAGTTTGATGATCGTCCTCATCGGTCTTCTTTTTTTTCAATACAGATTTTTTTGCGCTCAGGCACAGGAGCTTATTCTTTTGAAACAACAATATTATAGTTATATTGATGTTATACAAAAAAAACTAAATGGTAGAATTCTGATTAATGATAGTGGTGATAATGCAGTATCAGTGGCTGAAGTACAAGACAATGACAATCTTTTGGATGGTTATGCTATGACAGTAGAAGAGTTTTCTCGTGCAGAAGCAAGTGACGATCCTGATGACGATGAATATTTTGATGATTCTTTTGTGGTCATTAACAGAGAGCCTGATTATCTTAAGCAATCAACTGTTGAATATTTACAAACGCAAGAGCTTAATTCTCTTATGACTAAAATTGATATGAATCAATGGACTAATTATACGGAAGAACAAAGCATAACTGTTGTGCCAGAAAGACAGCAAAAAGCTCTCCATCCACTTGTGTCACCTGCTCGGCAACAGCACATTGTACATGCACAAAAAGCTATAAAAGATTGTGGATTATCATGGCCAATTGATAGAGATAAATTTTGGTTAAGTTCGCTTTACGGACCGCGTAAGCGCATTAACGGTACCTGGGGATTTCATCATGGAGTTGATATGGCTGCAGTAAAAGGTACGGTAGTAAAAGCGGCACGCGGAGGACGCATTATTGAAGCAAGTTTTCAGTCAGGTTTTGGTAATACAGTTGTTGTAGAACATACTTCTGAGTTAAAAACTCGTTATGCGCATTTGCATGCCATTCGAGTGAGGGTGGGACAAGTTATAAAGTCAGGTATAATAGTAGGAACGGTTGGGGATACAGGATTTGTTAGAAAAAAAGGAAAAGATGGCTCACATCTACATTTTGAAGTGTATGAAAAAGGTAAGCGCGTAAATCCATTGCACTGTTTACCGCGATTTTAGTGAAAAATAGCATAATCAATCAGAGAAGGAACGTATGTTTAAGGAACAAGAAAAAAAACAACAAGGTTTTTTAAGTAGTGTAGTCGAATTTATATTTTTATTAATGATTGTTTTTTTTATTCGCACATTCTTTTTTGGTTTATATCAGGTGCCAACAGGATCTATGGAAACAACAATGCTGGTGGGAGAGCGTTTTTTTGCAGATAAATTTTCATATAATTTCAGAAAACCGAGACATGGTGAGATTGTTGCTTTTAATGATCCAGAGTTTATTTATTCTGAAAATGCACTAATAAATCTTTTTCAGCGATATGTGTGGGGCCCTTCCAATTGGACGAAAAGGGTTATTGGTGTTCCTGGTGATGTTCTTTTAGGTGTTGTAGAAGACGGAAAACCGATTATTTATCGGAATGGTGAACGTCTGAGTGAACCATACATTAATAAATATCCGTTAATACGTTCTTGGAAACATGATCTTAATGATATTTTTAAAAATATTGGATTAGATTTACAAAAAATGTCACAGGGGCGTAGGATTGATCGAGAATGGGCTGACCGATATATGTCGCAGCGGTTGTCGCAAGAATTGGGTGCGCCGCGCTCGTATGACCCAAGTCGGTCTTATGATCAACAAGAATTTTATCGTCTTAAAGAGGATAGAATTTATAAAGATGAAGGAGGCAATCCTGATATCACTGTGCCGGGAGTTCCTCTTTTTTCTACAGAACAGCGTACAACTCCAGATCAATCGCACAATAATTGGAATAGGTCAGATATTTTCTTTGTTAGATTGGCAGAGGGTGAATACTGGTGCATGGGAGACAATAGGCTTGGTAGTCATGATTGTCGCTTTTTTGGACCAATTCAAGAACATCAAATTCATGGAAGAATTGTGTTTCGTATCTGGTCAGTTGATAGTGATGAGTCGTGGTGGATTGTAGATTTAATTAAGCATCCGATTGATTTTTTCAAACGCGTGCGGTGGAATAGATTTCTTCAGGTAATACAATAAAAAAGGGGAATGCTCCCCTTTTTTATTGATTAAATTTACTGTAAAGCATTAAGAGGAACCAAGCTCCAAATGCCACATTAATTGTTCTAATTGCATTGCGCCAACCAAAAGGATTTTGTTTTAAGACTTGATGGTCTCCAGTTTGGTTATTATAAGACGTAAGTTGTACATCATGATAGCGAATTAAAAAGGTAAACAGGGCGCTAATGGGCAGGATCGATCCTAGAATAGGCACTGTTAGCGTTTCTTTTTGTATGGTATGTAAGTTGCCACTTGCATCTTTAAAAATAACATGAGGCTTGCGTGATGAATAAAGAGGAATTTTGTTTTCGTCACGTTTTAAATAAGAGTTATATGTACGCGATGATCCAATCCAGCGGGAGAGGATTGTCTCCTCGGATGATCCAATCCTCTCCTCCGAGGATTGATAATCACCTATAGCATGATTCATTAAAGTTGGCAGGTCTGTAAATAAAGATTGCATAAAACAAAAATATGTTTACCTTGTTATCCAACAAACTAAAAAGAGGTAATAATGAAAGCATATAGCATGGATCTAAGA
>WBZV01001065.1_pt1 | contig 13562 bp, 13 predicted proteins | sample 5204221 | NCBI WGS metagenome assembly WBZV01 (sample SAMN12344360, study PRJNA552823) | activated sludge metagenome | biome: Activated sludge suspended growth; feature: Nitrification reactor; material: Wastewater; isolation source: activated sludge from nitrification reactor of wastewater...
TGGCCCGAAACTGTTGCGTACCCAGATTCGGATCAATGCTGGACGCGAGGAAATTCAGCCGGCCACGATGGGGATAGAGGGAGCCATCCGGTAAGACCAGCTCGACACCGGTCACGACTTTTTGGGTCAGACGGCCACCCGGTACCCGCACCATATCGCTGTCGGATAGGCTAAACCGTACCCAGATCGGGTCGGACTGATGGATGGAAGTCAATAGATTGTCGCTGGTGGTAATCAGATTACCGACCGACTTTGCCGCCCGCCCCGAGATGCCCGCCACCGGCGCGGTGACCGTGGTGTAGGACAAGTCCAATTCCGCCTGACGCACGGCCGCCTCGGTCACATTGACCGCCGCTTGAGACAGAGCCTGGGTGGAGGTCGCATCATCGTATTCCTTACGACTGATGGATTTCCGTTCCAGCAATCCCTTCAAGCGATTGGCTTCGCGCACCGCTTGTTCCAGCTTGGCCTTGGCCTCGGCCCGATTGCCCCGCGCCCGCGCCAACGCGATTTCGTAAGGCACGCGATCGATCTGGAACAGCGGCTGATTGCGTTTGACCGGTTCGCCTTCCTCATACAACTGCTTGACCAGGATGCCGCCGACCCGGGCGCGGACTTCCGTTTCCTTGGCGCCTTCGGTTTGCGCCATGACTTCGACAACGATGGGGACCTGAGTTGGCTGCATTGCCGCTACCGTGACCGGCAACGGCGGCGGAGCAGCGGCTTGATTGGCGGGGGCTGATCCGGACTTCGAACAGCCGGTAACCAGCGCCACCAGGAGGACAGCGCCATATAGAGCGGGGCGCAAGCCGCTGGAACGGTCAGGCGGGATTCGAGTGCGGAGCACGGTTGATCTCCATGATTGGCAAGATGGAGGTAATTATATACAATCGTGTATGTATGTAAACAGTCGAACGAATGAGGATTGCGATTCCTATCATTTGGATGGAGCGTATCCGATCCTCGTCCAGCCCGAGATTCTCGCAAGATTCAGCCGATGACCTGGCATGCCGGTGGACCTGTTCAAGTACGAGAGACATTTTGATGGCCCGAAAAACGAAGGAAGAAGCGGAACGTACCCGTCAACAGATCATCGATGCGGCCCGTCGGGTCTTTCACGAATGCGGGGTCAGTCGCACCTCGCTGGAGAAAGTGGCGGAAGCCGCCGGCGTGACCCGTGGTGCTGTCTATTGGCACTTTGCCAACAAGGCGGATCTGTTCTTCGCCATACGTGAGCAGATATCGTCCCCACTGTTGGCTTGGACCAGTAGTTTTCTGCTGGCGGAAGATCTCGACGATCCGCTGGAGGGGGTCGAGAAGGCGTTGCAGGAATTCTTTCACGCCCTGGAGAATTGCCAGGAAGTGCGGCAACTATTCGAGATCATGGTTTCGCGTTGTGAGTACGTCGGTGAGTTCGCCGCGGTACAGGCCGAGCTCAACAAGCCCGCGCTGGATTTTCTCGACCAGGTGGAAGTGGCGTACCGCCGGGCTCGGGAACGGGGTACCTTGCGCCTTGGCCTCGAACCCCACATGGTGGCCTTGGATACCTGGGCCTTTACCGGTGGTTTGTTCCACCAGTTGCTCGCGGCCTGCCACGATGAGGAATGGCGACAGCGGGTTCCCGAGTTGATTGCCGCCCACGTCGCGCTCCGGCGCCGCGCTTGATCGATGCGAGGCCCTGACGGGGCGCGACGCTGATTGCGCACCCGGTTGAACCTGTGCTGTCCGGGGGACCGTATGGCGGCTGCCCGCAACTTTCCGACGGCACCATCATCACCATTTTCGATGAGCATCCAGTTGTGCAAAGCGGTCCGTCTGGGTCAGGAATGGACTTTTTGTGACAGCTGGCGCCAGTCGCCCTGGCACTCGCTTTGGCTGGCTTTGCGGTCGGTCTGGCAAGCGGCGAACTCAGCAGCCCGCACGCCGTCGTGTCCGGGGTGATCAAGAGGCCGCCACAGCTCTGATTCTGGCCGTTTTTCGCAGACCTGGCATTTTTATTGCCTGTCGATTTTATCTTGCTTGGACTCAAACTGGATCAGGGTGAGAGAAAAGGCTGAGCTATTCGCTGGTGTCGTTCGGTCAGGCGTCGTTTCCCATTTACATCACACGCGTTTTCATGTGGTCGGCGTTGAATGGGCTTGACCGTCTGCTGGCGGTCGCGAGGGCGATGCGGATCGTTGCTTCCTTTTGTGGCGCGCGTGGTGTATCGCGCCATCGCCATGGATTACCAGCTTTACAGAGCGCTACGTCAGCGCCCCGCGTAAGCGTCGTCGGTTCGGCTAGAATCGTTCTTAACGTGAGGAAATGCTGTTAATCTGCATGAAAAAAACTAGGGGGGTCTATGCCAGTCCGACATGTCCTTGTTGTAGATGATTCCAAGTCGGCGCGGTTGATGTTGCGCAAGATGTTGCAGGGTTTCGGCATGACTGTGGATACCGTGGATTCGGCGGAGGAGGCGCTGAGCTATCTGCGTGACCAACAGCCGGATGCGATCTTCATGGACCATACCATGCCTTGCATGGATGGTCTTACGGCCGTGCGCCAGATCAAAAGCACTCCCGCCACCGCCTCAATTCCGGTGGCCATGTATACGTCGAAGGACGAACCTTCCTATCAGGATGAAGCCCAGGCGGCCGGCGCTGTCGGTGTGCTGAGTAAGCCGGCGATACCCGAGACCCTCGGCACGATTCTCGAACGGTTTAACGTGCTGTTCGATGCCGCCAACCTCTCTCCGCCCAGCTCGCCGGAACCGGTTGCGGCAACGCCGGCCGCCGAAGGTGTGACGGCCAACCAGGTCGGCGCGATTGCTCTCGAAAAAGCCGAACAGGTTTTCTACGAGGCGATCGAGGCACAGGTGCTGCCGCTGATTAACGATGTGGTCGCTAAACTGCGGCAGGATGTGGAAACCAGCCAGCAAGAAACCTGCGGTCGGATCGCCGGCCGTATTTGCGCGGAACAGCTGGCGGCATGGCAGCCGCCGGAACCGCGTGAGGTCCAACCCAGCGAAGCCGCGCTGCGAGCGCAGATGCTACCGCTGATGGAGCAGCGATTGGAGACCTACCGACGCGAAGCGCGAGCCGATTTTGAAGAACTGGCGCGGGAGGTGGCGGGTCAGGTATGCCAGCACCAACTACACGATCTGTCCAACCGGTTGGTGCGGCAATTGAGCCTGCGGTTTGCCGAAGCCACGCAAAAAGCTGGCGTGGATGCCCGCGAAGCGGCGGAGAACGTGGCGCGGGAGATGGTGTCGCAGGCAACCGTGGCCGCGGAGGCGACTGCCACCCAGGCGGCTGTCGCTCAAGCCGACGCGGCGGCAGCGGCGGCCGAACAAACGACACGCCAGTTGTGGGCGGACGCCCAGCACGACCTGCGACGGCGCGTTCATCTGGCGGCGGGATGGGCGGCGGCGGCCGGCGTTGGCGCGTCGGTACTAGCGTATGTGTTGCGCTGAAAGGGCTGGTGCCCCGCGCCGAAACCAGTTGGGGATGCGTCCAAGCACACCATGGCGAGCGAAGCGGTTATGATGGACATCATGATATATCTGATTGTTGGAGCGATGATCGGCTTGGTGGTCGGTGGCATGGCGATCTACCTATTGCCCTATCGAACCTTGCGGCGGGATCTAGCTCAGGCTCAAATGGAGCTCGCCGACGACCAGACGAAATACAGCGAACTGCAAGGTGCCTTGCGGGATGAGCGGACGGCGCTTTATCAGGTTCGCCAACAGCAGCAGCAGCAGCAGCAGCGGTTCGAAAGTGATCTGGAGCAGGAGCGCGCGCGATATGCCGCACTGGAACGGCAATGCACCGATCTGCAAGCCGGTGGCGACCAGCAACAGCAAACCCATCTGCGCGAGGTCGCCAAGCTGCGCGGTACCATCGAACGTCTCGAACGGGAGCAAGCGGCGCTGCAGGACCGTTTCGCGCGGGACAGCGAACAATGGGAGCGCGAGCGGCACAGCCTACTGTTGCATAACGGCCAATTCGAGGAACAGTTGCGAATACTGCGGCAAGATAAGTCGGCGCTGAACGAGCGCTTGGAGCAGCAACAGGAGTCATGGGAGCGCGAGCGGCTGGCTTTGCAGATCCAGATGAATACCTTGGAAGACAATCTGTCGCTGCAGAAAGCACGAGCTAGTCACAGCGGTTACGGCCTGTCGCCGGACAGCCAGCGTTTGGCGGAACAGATCAAGTCGGCGGCTGCGCGGGAATTGGACCAGCAGCGGTTGGCTTGGGAAGAAGAACGTCAGGCGATGCAGGAGCAGTTGGAGCGGTTGCAGGCCGAGCGTCGGGTATTGCGGGAACAGGCGACGACGGCGGGCGTCGATATCCCCTCGTCCAAGTTAGTCGATTTTGCGGATCAAGAAATGCGCGAGTTGCGCCGACAAGTGGAACAGGCTCAGCAGGAACGGCAGCAGTTGGAAGAAAAGCTGGCGGCGCGCGATCGTCAGGGGGAACAGGAGAAGATCGCGCTGGAAGCCGAGATCGAACAGTTGATGGAGCGCTTGCTGCGCCTGCACCGCGAGCGGAGTGCCTAGACCGTCGACGGCGGCCGGACCGCCCGGAAAAACGCCGGATACGAACTTGACCCCGCTTACCTTGCGGGGCTGGTTTAAGCGAATCTACCGCAGTGCTTGAAGTAGGGCCGCTTATTCGTGGCCGTTCGGGTTGCGAGACCGATCGTGCCGGTTCGCGGTCCCGACCCTGCTCGGGCGCTAAGCACCAAAGGATGCGCCGCAGCGACGTTTTATGCCTCTTTTCCCTTGATCCGCTTGCCGATGAACCCGTCCAAAGCGTGCTGCAATTGGTGATCCAGGTGTTTCCATGTCTCCCAGTCGCAGGGTGGCCAACCGGAACGCCACGTTATTAACGCTGTAGCATCGAAAATAGAGGAAGAATCCTCATGCACGTGCTTGTGGTCGGCGGAGCGGGTTATATCGGTTCCCACATGGTCAAGCTGCTCTACCAGCGTGGGTTCAAGGTGACGGTGTTGGATAATCTGTCCGCCGGTCACCGCGACGCGGTCAAGGGCGGACGCTTCGTATTGGGGGATCTGGGTGAGCGGGACCTGCTGGATGAGCTGCTCGGAACCTCACGCTTCGACGGCGTGCTGCATTTCGCTTCCCATATCCACGTCGGCGAATCGGTGCGCGAGCCGGCCAAGTACTATCTTAACAACGTGTTCAAGACCCAGTATCTGCTGGATGCGATGGTTTCGCACCGAGTCAACCATTTCATCTTCTCTTCCACAGCGGCGATTTTCGGCGAACCGCTGCTGCGGACGCCCATCGACGAGGATCATCCCAAGAATCCCATCAACCCCTACGGACGCGGCAAGTGGATGGTCGAGCAGATGCTGTCGGATTACGAGGTGGCTTACGGATTGAAAGCAGTGTGCCTTCGCTACTTCAACGCCGCCGGTGCCGATCCCGACGGTGAACTGGGTGAGCGCCATGAGCCGGAGACCCATTTGATTCCGCTGGTGTTGCAAGCCGCTGCCGGCCGCCGGCCGAACATCACCGTATTCGGCACCGACTACGACACGCCGGACGGCACCTACGTCCGCGACTACATCCATGTGACCGATCTGTGCGAGGCGCATCTGCTGGCGCTACAACGGTTGTGGGATGGGGCTGGCGGCGCCGCTTTCAACCTCGGCAACGGCAACGGTTTCTCGGTGCGGGAAGTGATCGACACCGCCCGCGCCGTCACCGGCCGCGAAATTCCGGTGATGTACGGCGAGCGCCGGCCGGGCGATCCGGCGCGGCTGGTGGCCGATGCCAAGCGGGCGCGGGCCGAACTGAGGTGGAACCCGCGTTACGCGGATCTGGCAACCATCGTTGCCCATGCCTGGTGCTGGGAGAGCGGTCGTGACGGATGAATCGCGCCCGTGCTCAAGCCGCCAGCCGCTCTATCGCTACCCGCAGTTCGCCTTCCAGCGGCGCGGCTTTGTCGGTGTGGGTGTCGACGATGACGAAGGTGACGTCGGCGTCGGCGACCACGGTATCGCTGTCCTTGAGAGTGACCCGCTGGTGCATTACGCAACTGCGGGTGCCGATGGTTTTCACCGAGGTGGCAATTTGCAGGATTTCGCCCATGAAGGCGGCGCGACGGTAGTTGATGTTGATGTTGACCACGGCAAAGGTGTAACCGTGTTGTTCCAGAAGATCCATGTTGCCCCGGCTTTCCAGCAGATTCCAGCGGGCCTCCTCCAGAAATTCCAGATAACGGGCGTTGTTGACGTGGCGGAACAGGTCAAGGTGGTAGCCTCGCACTTTGATGTCGATGGTATGACTCATGGGACGTTTCCCCTGGGATCGGTGGCTGAATGGGTGCTCACTGTAACCGTGTGCGCCGATGAACGATAGGACGATTGCGCCAACTTGGCCGGAGGCACCCGCCGATGGCTGGAAACCGGTGCTGACCGCCGACGGCATTCATCTGTGGCTGGCGGATCTGGATCGGCCGCCGAAGTCCTTGGCGCAACTGACAGCGACGCTGACGGCGGACGAGCGGGAGCGGGCGGCGCGGTTTCACTTTCCCGTACACCGCGATCGCTTTGTCGTCGGACGCGGCCTGTTGCGGACACTGCTGGGCGCGTACCTGAATCGGCCCGCAATGGCGCTGTGCTTCGCTTGTGGGCCGCGCGGCAAGCCGCTGTTGGCGGGCGAGGATGCCGACGCGGGTCTACATTTCAACCTGTCGCACAGCGGCGAGCGAGCCTTGTATGCGATAGCCCGCCGCGAGGTTGGCGTGGATTTGGAGTGCCTGAATCGGGTGGTGAACGATGCGTCGGTGGCCGAGCGCGTGTGCACGCCGCGCGAGTGGGCGGCGTTTCAGGTGCTGCCGGCGGAACGATTCCGGGAAGCCTTTTTTAGCTGCTGGACCCGTAAGGAAGCGATCTCCAAGGCGCTGGGCGACGGTTTGGCCAGCGGTTTGCGAAACCTGGAGGTTTGTTTCCCGGACGAGCAGTTGCCGGATGGTCGGGTCGGTTTGCGGGATGCCTCGGGCCGGGAATGGAGCGTGTTGAACCTCCCGCTGGATGCCGGTTGGCGAGGCGCCTTGGCGGCGGAAGGCCAGGATTGGCGCTGGCAAGGTTGGTGCTGGACCCGATTTCCCTCCTGCTCGTTTCCCTTTTCCTCTTGAGACCGTGCCCGGCCATGCTACTGGAACGAGGGGCCTATTGAACATGCAAGCGCTGATTTTCGCCGACCGGCTGGGTCGGGAACTGGAGCCGCTGACTGATCGGACCTGCGTCGCGCTGCTGCCGGTGATAGGCAAACCGGCGCTGGAGCACACTCTGGAAGCGCTGGTCGCCGCTGGCCTGGGCGAGGCGGTGGTGGCGGTTTCGCCTTTCGCCGACCCACTGCGGTTGGCGCTGGGCGACGGTAGCCGTTGGGGGATACGGTTGAATTATGTCCTTACCCACGGCGAGGAAGACCCGGATGCCGTGGTGGAAAGTTGCCAGTTCCAACTGGCCGACGAGCTGCTCGCCTTGCGAGGCGATGTGCTGCACGGCGCGGGGCTAAGCGAGTTTTTACGCTTGGCGGCCGAGGTAACCGGTCCGGTGGTGTACGGCCGAGCGGGGAATGCGCCGGTGAATCTATGCTTGCACCGTGCCAGCGGCCGGGGCGGGTTGGAGCCGTTGCGCTGGTCCACCGAACCGGTTGAGATGCTGCCCACCTGGCCAGTGGTGGAATTGCCCGGCGCCACCCTGAATCGGTTGGAATCGCTGTGTGCTTACCATCGAGCCAACCTCGACGCCGCCGCCGGCCGCTTTCCGGGCCTGATCGTGCCGGGCCAGCAGGTGGCGCCGGGGCTGACCGTGGGACCGCGTTCCAGGGTGTCGCCGCGCGGCCCGGGGCAGGGGGTCGTTTTCGTCGGCGAGAACTGCCGGGTCGAAGCCAGCGCCGAGTTTTACGGCGAGGTGGTGATCGCCAACCGAGTGACAGTGGATCGTCATGCCACCCTGCGCGACAGTGTGGTGTTGTCGGATGCCTACATCGGTGAGCGGTTGGAAGTACGGAACGCCATCATCCAGGGCAATCGACTGATCCAGGTCGATACCGGGGCGGTGCTGTCGATGATCGAGACTTTCACGCCGACCGGCCAGCACGAAACGATGCTGGGCGACGTGCTGGCCGCGCCGTTCGACCGCTTATGGGGGTTGCTGCTGCTGTTATTGTCGCTGCCGTTGTGGCCGCTGGCGCTGGTCGCCGCGCTGGTCGAGAATTTCGACGATCCCCTGCGTGAGACCCGGCTGCGCGGCAATCGCCTGGAATTCGACGAATTCGGCGTTCGGCGGCGGCGGGTGTTCGTTACCATGGAGTGGATGACCTCGATTCCGTTGTTGCGTCACCTGCCGCGCCTGTTGGCGGTGGTGAGCGGCGAGCTACGGCTGGTGGGCGTGGAACCGCTAACCCCGGAGCAGGCCGACTGCCAGCGGGAGGAGTGGGAGCGGCTCGCCGATCGGGCGCCAGCCGGGTTGATCGGTCCCACTCAATTGATCTTGCCGGCCGGCGCACCCCGCGAGACACGGCTAATGAGCGACGCTTTCTACGCCTGCCAGCGTGGCGCCGGCAAGAACCTGCGTTATCTGTTGCAGGGCGCTGGCGCGCTGTTCACGCCCCGCGCCTGGTGGCCGGGCTGACTCTTTTTCACCCAACCTGGATGCACGACCATGGAACCGAGTTTTTGGCACGAACGCTGGGAGCGAAGCGAGGTCGGTTTTCACCAACAGGACATCAACGTTCATCTCCAGCAGTTTTGGACCCAGCTCGACCTGCGTCCCGGTCAGCGGGTGTTCGCCCCGCTGTGCGGCAAGAGCCGCGATCTGCTGTGGCTGGCCGGCGAAGGCCATCCGGTGACCGGCGTGGAAATCAGCCGGCTCGCGGTCGAAGCGTTTTTTACCGAGAACGGGCTGAAGCCACGATGCTGGCGGGAAGGGGCGTTCGAGATCTGGGAAGTCGATGAGATCCGTATTCTGCTCGGCGATTTTTTCGACCTGGAACCCCAGCATCTGGCCGATGCCGCCGGGATTTACGACCGGGCTTCGCTGATCGCGTTGCCGCCGCCGATGCGCGCGCGCTACGCTCGCCATCTCGATGCGATCCTGCCGGTGGGGACGCGGGTGCTGCTGGTGACCCTGGAGTACGATCAAGATGTGCTGGCGGGACCGCCGTTCGCAGTCGGCGAGGCGGAGGTGCGGGCGCTGTACCAGGCCACCCATGAAGTGGAATTGCTCTACACCCGCGATGCCTTGGCGGAGACGTCGCGCTGGCGGGAACGTGGTTTGACTTGGTTACTGGAGCGGGTGTATCGGCTGTCTCCGCATCGATAGACCGCGCCCGGAACCCAGGTCATGAACGGAGCGACGGCGATGGGGTCCGCCCAAGCCGTGGCGGCGCGGATTTTCCTGCCATTCGCCGCCGGTTATTTTCTGTCCTATCTGTACCGCACCATCAACGCGGTGCTGTCGCCTTATCTGGTGGCCGAGTTGCGGCTGGATGCCACTGACCTCGGCCTGCTGACCAGTATCTATTTTCTGACCTTCGCCGCGTTTCAACTGCCGCTGGGCATGCTGCTGGACCGATTCGGGCCACGCCGGGTGGAGGCGACGCTGCTGTTGTTCGCGGCGGCCGGCGCCGGCTTGTTCGCGGTCAGCGACAGCGCGCTGGAGTTGATCGTGGGGCGAGGTTTGATCGGCTTGGGTGTATCGGCTTGCTTGATGGCTAGCTTCAAAGCCTTCGTGCTGTGGTTTCCGGCCGCGCGATTGCCGGCGCTCAACGGCTGGGTGCTGGCGGCCGGCGGCTTGGGGGCATTGGTCGCCACCGCGCCGGTGGAAGCCATGCTGAAGTTGACCGATTGGCGCGGCTTGTTCGTCGTGTTGGCGGGTTTGAGTTTCCTGGTCGCGGCCGCCCTGTTGTTGGCGGTACCGGAGCGGGACGGCGACGAGGCGGCGGTCGGCGATTGGCGAACGCAATGGCGGGAGATAGCGGGTCTATTCCGTAGTCCGGTGTTCTGGCGGATCGCACCGGGCGCGGTGTTGTCGCAATCCTCGTTTCTATCGATTCAAGGTTTGTGGGCCGGTCCGTGGCTGCGCGACGTGTCCGGTCTGGACAAGCTGGCGGCGGCAAATTGTCTGTTTTGGGTGGCGGTGGCGATGGTGGCGGGCTTTCTGGGCATGGGGCAACTGGCTTATCGCTTGACTCGCCACGGTATCCCGCCACTGGCGGTGTCGGCCAGTGGGATGGCGCTGTTCATGGGGGTGCAATTGGCGATTCTGCTCGACTGGGGACCGCTGTTGCCATTGTGGATAGCGTTCGGGTTCTTCGGTACCAGCGGGGTGTTGAGCTATGCGGTGTTGTCGCAGTCCTTTCCCCTAGCGTTGTCGGGACGAGTCAGCACGGCGCTGAACCTGCTGGTATTCGTGGCGGCCTTCACCGGGCAGTGGGGCATGGGCGCGATGATTAATCACTGGCCGCTGACGGGCGGTGGCTACGCCGATATCGGGTATCGCTGGGCCTTCGGGTTGGTGCTGGCGGGGCAGTCGATGACCTGGATTTGGCTGGTGTTGGGGAAGAGGTGGATGGGGAAAGCCCGTTAGCGAGCCCGGCGGCGCGCCAGCCAGCGATCCAGACCGTTGGCGAACACCTGTTTGTCGCGATCGTTGTAAGGCGATGGACCGCCGGTCAAGGTGCCCGCCGAGCGCAATTCTTCCTTAAGGTTGCGTAGGGCCAGCCGTTCCCGCACGTTGCCCTGAGTGTACAGCTCGCCGCGTGGGTTGAGCGCCGGCACGCCTCGCTCCACCAGGCGTGCCGCCAGCGGGATGTCGGCGGTGATGACCAGATCGCTGGCGGTGGCTTGTTGCACGATGTAGTCATCGGCCTCGTCGAAGCCCTGACTGACCTGTACCGCCGTGATCAAAGGCGAGGGCGGCGTTTGCAGTCGTTGGTTGGCGACCAGAGTGACCGCTACGCCGACCCGTTGCGAGGCGCGGAACACGATGATTTTCACCGGAGCTGGGCAGGCGTCCGCATCGATCCAGATTTTCAAGGGCAACCTCCGTGAAGGGTCCGCGAGGCTTTGGTCATTCGGGCATTCCCTCCCCGACCAGCAGCCGATGCGCGCCGTAGGCCAGTACGCCGCAGCCGGCGATAACCGCCGCCATTGAGAGTGCCGAGCCGCCGCCCAGCAATCCGACCAGCATGCTGGAAACCGTGGCCACGCCGAATTGCAGCGAGCCGATCAGGGCCGAGGCGCTGCCGGCGCGAGTGCCCTGATGCGCCAGCGCGCAGGCCATGGCGTTGGGTCCGGTGAAGCCGAGACTGGCGATGTAGCCGAACAGCGGGATCAGCAGTATCGGCAGGCCACCCCAGCCGCTGGCCGCGACCGCCAGCAGTACCAGTCCCAGCAGCACGGTCAAGCGGTTGGCGCGACGCAGGATCGCATCGGCGGTGTGGTGCGTCAGCAGCCGGCGGTTGTACTGCGAGCTGGCGATCAGCCCCAGCGCGTTGAGTCCGAACAGCCAGCCGTAGTATTGCGTCGGCACGCCGTACAGTTCGATGAAGACGTGCGGCGAACCGGTGATGTAGGCAAACATGCCGCCCAACGCGAATCCGCCGCTCAGGGCGTATCCGATGAAATTCCGGTCGCGCAACAAGTCGCCGTAGACGCGCAGGGCCGCGCCGACTCCGCCGTCACCGATCGCGTTCGCTGGACGAGTTTCCGGCAGGTGGCGCCAACTGAGCAGCAGGGTGGCGAATCCGAACAGGGCCAGTACTCCGAAAATCGCGCGCCAGCTTGCCAGCGCCAGAATCCAGCCACCCATGATGGGGGCCAGAATCGGCGCCAATCCCATCACCAGCATCAGTAGTGAATAAATCTTGGCCGAGGTCCGCGCATCGAAGCGGTCGCGCACCACGGCCCGCGCGATCACCACGCCGGCGCAACCCCCTATCGCCTGCACGAACCGCAGCACGGTCAAGGTGGCAATGTCGGGTGCCAGCGCGCAGCCGATCGAGGCCACGATGTAGAGTGTCAGCCCGGCATATAGCGGCGGCTTGCGGCCGTAACGGTCGGCGAGCGGACCGTAGACAGCCTGACCCAGCGCCAATCCGATAAAGAAACTGGCCAGGGTGTATTGGGCGGCGGCGGAATCGGTGGCGAATGCGGTGGCAATGGCCGGCAGGCTGGGCAGGTACATGTCGATCGACATCGGTGCGAAAGCGGTCAGCGCGCCAAGTAGCAGTAACCAGGATAAGGGTGGGTTGGTCAGGATCGGTGCTCCAGTCGGGTGGTGAAGAATCGGATAGCAGCGCGAGTCGGGCAATTGTAAGCTCATCGCCCGGGTTGTACTGACAATCGAGTGGAGTGGGGCGTTCGAGATGCGCGTATTGCTGGTGGAGGATGACGCGATGATTGGCGACAGTCTGCGCAAGGGGTTGCGCGGCGAAGGATTTACCGTGGACTGGGCGCGGGATGGGCGCGACGCGGAACTGGCGCTGGAGACCACCGAATATGCGTTGGTGCTGTTGGATTTGGGTCTGCCGAGAAAGGACGGGCTGGTGGTGCTACGCGACTGGCGCCAGCGCGGCAATACCGTGCCGGTGTTGGTGCTCACCGCCCGCGACGCGGTGCCGGACCGGGTCAAGGGCCTGGACAGCGGCGCCGACGATTATTTGGTGAAGCCGTTCGATCTGGCCGAGCTGCTGGCGCGGATGCGAGCCTTGTTACGCCGGCAGACCGGGCGGGCGCGCGATCTGATTGAGGTGGAAACGCTGCGGCTCGATCCGGTCGCACATACGGTTGAATATCGCGGCCGGCCGGTACCCTTGTCGGCGCGGGAATTCACGTTGTTGCATGCGCTGTTGGAAACGCCGGGCGCGGTATTGTCCCGCGAACAGTTGGAGGATCGGTTGTACGGTTGGGGCGAAGAGGTGGAAAGCAATGCTGTCGAAGTCCACATCCACAATCTGCGCCGCAAGCTCGATTCGCGGATCATCCGCACTGTGCGCGGAGTCGGTTACCGGCTGGGGGATGCCGCCTGAATGGGTTCAACTCAGATGGCGCGGCGCCACCAGGGTGGCTAGGGCGGCGCGGATCGGCTCCGGGTCGTCGAGCCGGCGCATCAGTTTGCCGATGAGTTGCAGTTGCCGCTTGTGTGCTCCCCGCTGCGGGATAGCCTGCGCCGTTCGTATCGCGGCCAATAATTCTTCCGGCAACGGCACCCGCCGCAACTGTGTCGGAGTGAGCTTGACCAGTTGTTCCCCCAAATCTTGTAGAGCGGTGGCCTCCCGCTTGCGTTGGCTTTTGCTGGGCGGTCGGGGCGCTTCCAGGTCATGGCTTTCGTCGTCGAAGTCGTGGTCGTGCATGTGATAGGGGAGTCTCTACAACTGTCCTTGGTCGGGTCATCACCATCCGGCGATGCGTCGGCATTCAGCTTTTCTTCCACACTTGCCAAGCGCCGATGATCCCTTTGTAGGCGTAAGAGCCAGGCAGCCAGGAATAACAGGATTGCGTTTCGATGCTCGCCCTTTTGGCACCTTTCCAGTTGGGGTCGAT
>WBZV01000802.1_pt1 | contig 13558 bp, 19 predicted proteins | sample 5204221 | NCBI WGS metagenome assembly WBZV01 (sample SAMN12344360, study PRJNA552823) | activated sludge metagenome | biome: Activated sludge suspended growth; feature: Nitrification reactor; material: Wastewater; isolation source: activated sludge from nitrification reactor of wastewater...
AGGCACCCAAGACCTAGCTACCTTTTGTAGCAATCCACGTAAGTACAAATTCCCCTACCACTTACGAGACATTTGAACCCGTGATATACTTTAAGGATGAATACAAACCCTTCAGCTAAGCGAATTCTAGTATTCGGAGACTCAAATACATGGGGAAGAGTCCCAGGTGATGATAATGCACAGCGTTACCCGGTAAACAAAAGATGGACAGGGATTCTGCAGACTAATCTTGGGATCGAGTATGAAATAATTGAAGAAGGCTTAAATGGAAGAACTACAAATTACGAAAGCCCACATAAGAATGGAAAAAATGGGAACTTATATTTACTTTCTTGTTTGGAGTCACATAATCCAATTGATATAGTCGTTCTTGCGTTAGGAAAAAATGATTTGAAGGAAAAATATGAGCTGTCGGCTGAAGATATTGTCGATGGTTTGGAAAAGTGCATAAATACTGTTAAAGAGGAAGGCACCACTTTTGAAGGAGGATTCCCACGAGTTCTTATCATTCCACCTTTAATAATTGAAGAAAAACTACGTACAAGGGGTGGGAAAAATATTGTAGATTTTAAAGGTGGAAAAGCTAAGTCGATCGCCCTGCAAACTTTATACAAAATCTTATCACAAGAAGAAGGTTGTGAGTTTTTAGATGTAAATAAGCATGTTAAAGTTAGTGAGATTGATGGTGTTCACATGGATGAGCAAGCACATACGATATATGCGAAATTAGTGGCAGAGAGATTACAAGTATTTCTGTATAATTCAGATTATTAGTCGATCTGGGTTCTAACCACGTCTACCCAGCTTAGCCTCGAACCCAACAAGGACAGCAGAACCACTGGTATACTTTGCAGTATGAACGCACTCCAATATTCAAAAGAAATCAAGGAAGAAGCAAATGTAATACTTCAAGAGTCAGGCATCTTAGAAATTCTAAAGGAATATGGTGATGTAGAAGTTATTGGGAGTTATGCACTGGACGTAATGTATCGCCCAGATATAGACATCCTCGTATTTGCACATAGTCACAATCGCCGAAAAGCAAAAGAAGTAACCATAAAATTACTTAATTTGGACTACTTCAATGAGCTTTGCTTTGTAAATAAGGTTGGTGAAAAAAGTAATGGAACTCCACAGGGTTATTATTTACAACCGCATAAGCGAGTAGCTGAGCGTGATTGGAAATTTGACATTTGGTTAACGACCCGAGGAAATTTTGATGATAGAAACGATATCTTAAAGAAAAGGATTATGAGCGCAACGGATCTTGATGAAACCAAACAAAAAATAGTTATGCTAAAGGAGCACTTTAGCAATGGTACAAAGTACAATTATGCTCTGAATGGTAACAAAATTTACAATGCTGTTCTAGATAATCCAGAATTGAAAATAGATGAACTCAAGGGTTTGTTAACAAAATAAGTTCCGATATCATCAACCAATCCCAGTCACCCTGAACATTGGGCAGTTTAGAAGGGATCGTTAAAGATGGAGAAGATGTTAAAACAGCTTCCTTTGAAGAGCTAATGGAAGTAACAGCATATGTTTCCACATCCGAAATAAAGTCCATGGTTGAAACATATAAATTACCAAGTGGAGATCTTGTTGAAGGACATAGATTTTATGACTATCATGATGGCAAGCAGGAGGTGAACTGTTACGAAGGCAAAGCTGTCGAATGGAAAACGCTTAAGGAAATTGATCATTTGAAGATGATTGAAACTCAGAGATATGCAGTGAAAGCAGCTTTTGGTTTAGCAAGTAAAGTGAGTCCAAACGTCTGAGTTAACAACCGCGCATTCACCCACTCCTTGATGATCGCAGTGTCATAACAGGAGAGCTACAATTATGTATTTAAATGCAAAGAGAGCTCCTCAGCAGTATCAAAAACGGCGTCGAATGAGGATTCGATCCATTCTTGTACCTTAGGGCCCATTTTAATTAGATTCTCAGTTCTAATTCCGTACAATTTTTTCCCAGAACCCTTTCCATAACCTGACTCAAAATATATTCCAGGTGTGTTCCCAAGGATGACAATAAGCCCCAAAGAATCTTTAATGAGTTGGAACTCGGTTTCTCGTAACCATTTGCCTGGCTTTGTTTGGTCTAGATCACGAAAAGCAACCACAATATTTATTCCTGAGTTTTCTAGGACTGCTATCGACTTTTTCCATTCATCCTGAAGTTGCGAATCCCAAACAAGCCCACCATCTTTGAAAGAATAAAGAGGAGTTGCTAAAAAGTAATATTCATTCTCGATCATATTCATAATTGATTATCCAAATTATAAGCGATTCTCGGCCTCTTTTTGTCAGTAAAGTCCGAACCTGGTCCAGTCTTCAGTACAAAATGCTATAATATGGGCAGATCAAACAACTTAGATGAATTGAATGTAGCTTGATTTGCAAATGCAAGCACTTGCTGCTTGTAGGTTGATTCAAAGAGCCATGCTAATAGAGCTCGTTTATAAGTAGGGCAAAGCACAAACGTTAATGGTAAGCACATCTTTGCGTTTACATGAAACTCAGAGGTGTGCTTGCCATTCCGGCAGCACTTCAAAGAAAGATACGAGGATAAGGCATGCAGTTACCAAGCCATGACGGAATTGACGACGTCGACTACCCCTATCCGTGGCCTCCGCATAGGTGTTCTACGGGAAGCTTCTTGAAGGACATGCTTCACATCATCTTCAATGGCGGAGTACCCCGGGAAGCTTGCATGGAGGAAAGGAAGGATGAAGAAAGGAGAGCAAAAGAACAAAGTACTTGAACTAAGTGCTGGCTGAATTTGTGTCAATGCTCTACAACTCAAAAGGGGTCGGTCGCCTCGCGTCCGACCCCTAATTTCTTACGCACAACCCATAACTATTCCAGACACCCCCCCTCACCCATGCCTCAGTTCGTGTACTCTCACAAGAGAGGGGGCATTAAATACAAATCACTTGCGTTGGAACAGCGTCTGCCAAGTCACCCATTAGAGCTTTGGAACAGTCTGAGCAGAACATGTGAGATAGAAACAATTTTCTAGGGTTCCCTCTTCTTCTCCAGAAAATACACGGAATGCACAAGACTTCGAGCGTCATGAGCTGCATCGTGAGCACCAACTCCTACTATTTCAGGTAATCTGATGCCAAGCGCTTTGTAAAGTCCCCCACTACAGATCTCGTTAAATCCTGCTCTTGTGAAACTATCCTGATTGATTCCAAAATCTGGAAGTAAGGGTTTGAGTCGTTGAAATGGTAGCTGAAATGGAAATTGAATATTATGAGCAGCAGCGTTTCCCTTCAGGACCCACCAATCGCCGCTGAAAGTCCAAATATCTAAGTCGTCCCCTATGAAATCAACAAGTTTTTGGAGAGCTTCAGGAAAAGAGATTCCTATATCACGCATTTCATCGGTCATACCAGTAATACGAGTGAGCCACGCTGGAATATGAGGAATGCGGTGAGTACGTACTGTGAGATTTAAGACATCAGTTTCATTTCCATTTGAGTCAAGTTTGCAGGCGCCCATCTGAATGACTTCGCAGTAGACTGTTTGCACATCAGGCCTTTCACTTGGATTGTCTCCTTGGGATGCATTTTCTGGAATATATTCAAGGTCAATGCCAATCATAGCGTTTCAAGTTCTTATGAGTTGTAGTAGGATTCTATCATAAATGGATTTACTATGTCATCTGTGAATGATACGACGTCCACCCAGAATCGACTATCGCAACTATCTGTAGAACAATGTGATCCCCCCTACCCCTGATGAGACACTCGTACCTGTGATATACTTATCTGCATGAACATAGAGTTTGAAGCCACATTTCCTGATGTTTCTATCCCTGATATCCAAGCTAGATTGATGAGATCTGGAGCCAAGAAGACTAAACCCAGGACATTCTATAGACGAGTTGTATTCAATCTACCTAATACTAAACCGACAGACCACATATGGGGACGTGTCCGCGACGAAGGTAACAAAGTAACGATGTCAATAAAGGAGTGGAATGGAGACGGTGGTATAGAGTCTCAAAAGGAGCTGGAGGTGGAAGTGAATGATTTCGATACAGCTGTACACATTATGACTAAAATAGGTTGTGTGGAAAAGTCTTATCAGGAATCATATCGTGAAGAGTGGCAGCTTGATGATGTACACGTAACTATTGACGAATGGCCATGGCTTGAACCATTTGTAGAAGTAGAGGGTGGAAGTGAAAAAGAGGTTCAAGAAATTTCCGAGAAGTTAAACTTTGACTATTCGAAAGCGATTTTTACGAACGCGTCAACCTTGTATATGAAAAAGTATAAAATCTCTCAACGGCGAATTGATCATGAGACGCCAAGGATTACGTTTGATGAAAATCCATTTGCAAAGTAGGAATATGCAAAATAAGTATACACACTTTGATGATAGATGATGGGAATATACTGATATTTCAATGTTTATAAGTGTCTGGCTAAATAGATATATTCTGAATGTTCATTATTTATCCTCTGACCTCTTAATAATATATCATTTGTCTCTCGATGTTGAGATTGATATACTGAGTGAAAGATCTCTGTATAGAGAATGAGAAATATTAAAATTTTGGTGTCAAAAGTAATGAGACTTGAACATAAAGTCGCTTTAATAACAGGCGGGGGTACTGGGATAGGTGCTGGAATTGCCAAAATGTTTGCTCGTGAAGGAGCTCAGGTAGTTATTTGTGGGAGGAATGAGGACTCTTTAAAGAAAACGGCAAGCGAAATCGATCAGGATGGTGGGGAGATAATGCATTGTATAGCAGATGTGTCCTCTCAAAAAAGCATTCAGGACATGATGAACACTGTTATGTTAAAGTTCGGTCCAGTAGATATACTTGTAAACAATGCAGGTGTCTATATTCCTGATGATGTTACCTCAACGAGCGAAGAAGAGTGGGATACTGTTATGGATATTGATGCAAAGGGAGTGTATCTCATGGCAAAAGCGGTTCTACCCGATATGATCAAGAAAGGCAAAGGTAAAATCATAAATATTGCTTCCATTGCGGGACTGTTTGGTTTTGAGAAGTCCGCTGCTTATTGCGCTGCAAAAGGAGCTGTTGTTAATCTTACTCGGGAAATGGCACTAGATTATGCTCCAAAGGGAATTTGTGTCAATGCAATTGCTCCAGGAGTTATTGATACAGATATGACGAAGCCATTTTTAGACAATGAACAAGCAAAGCAAGGATTTTTAAGTAAGACTCCTGTTGGAAGAGTTGGTACTCCTGAAGACATTGCTCATGGAGCAGTTTACTTAGCAAGTGATGAGTCTGATTTTGTAGTAGGTCATATTGTAACTATTGATGGTGGTTGGACAATATCATGAAAAATCAAACACACATCTACAAGGCTATTAAAATTTTAGCGGTACTGGGTATTATGCTTTCAGTCTACCTATTATGGCAGCAACTCTATCGTCCCCCATTTCAGCCTTGTTATGTTAACAGCCTCATCAATTGTGATGCAGTTGTAACGGGGCCTGTTGCGAAAACTTTTGGTGTTTCTACTCCACTCTATGGTCTTATAGGGTACGTTGTGATTCTTGCCGCAGTCTTCTTAAAGATGAACAAGCTTCTTTTGGGTATGGCTAGTTTCGGACTCATATTTTGCTTGTCGATTGCATATATAGAGCTTTTTCAACTAAAAGTGATTTGCCCAGTCTGTATTGCATGTCAAATTATCATGCTGACTATATTTAGTTTGGCTGTTGCTACACTTAAGAATCAGAATCGCAAAGAAGTTCCTGATGCTAAAAAAGTATTGGAATAACACTCTGAACAAAAGTATAAAAATGAAGCCTGAGGACGATGTGGGTCATGATGAAATTGTAGAGGTGTTTAATACCTCACCTGCACTACTTTTGCAGCCTGATACACATCCTCAATACTCCCCGGCTGCCACCAGCCTTGTATATCATTTTGAGGAATAAGGTCCTGCCGTACGGCCATAATACGTCCTGGACTCCAGCGCCAGCCTGCAGGCCATTCTTCTTTAGGGGTGCCTGGTTTGCCTTCACGAACCTGAATTGGCAGCACACCTCTGAAAGGTATTCCTAAAAACAATTCCAGAGCAATATTTAAAGCTATGTTATGAAATTGATTGGGCTTATGTGGTCTATTGTATAGAGCATATGGGTCAAAAGCCTGTTGACGTGTTATCAAATCTTTGTCATAGGCAAAAGAGAATTGACGTGTGAGTAAATCAGCTTCATCAGGATGATCTAGAAAATGGCGAACATAACCTGCCACATAAAAATTGTAGAAGATTTGCTCGTACCTGTATATTTCTCCATTTCGAAGTTGCCAGGCCATTCTCCAATTCCCTTCTCCATATTGCTGATTCCATCGGGCGACCTGTTCATCTTTCTTCTTTCCTTGGAATCCTGGCCGTTCAACAACTTGCCAGCCTGGTTTTGGTTTCACTATTTCAGTCATAGCAGAAATATAATCGATATGTTTATATATTGATATAACTAAATATTGACATCCATGAGCCTAGTTTCTTGAATCATAAGCTTAGATTTACTATAATACAGGCATTTACATATCAACATAATGTCATGGAATGTCCATTTTGTCACAAGGCGCACTTGATAGTTATTAACTCTCGCTCATCAAAGGGTAAATCACAGATTTGGAGGCGTAGGAAGTGTTTATCATGTAAAGAGGTTTTTACAACACACGAGCTTATTGATTTGTCACATATTGTTGTCGAAAAAAAATCAGGTTCTGCGGAGATGTTTAGTAGAACAAAGTTATATTCAGGTATATTCTATGCTTCACAACAATCAAAAATTCCAAAAAGGGAAATGGTGATTGATGCAATCACTCAAGGTATTGAAAAGGATATTTTTAATCTTAAAAAAAAGAGGCTTACAAGTGGTGAGTTGATTGATATTGTTTTAATCCATCTTAAGAAAAGGCATATACCGACATTCCTTAGGTATCTGACATATGGGAAAAAAATAGAGACAGAAGCACAGTTGAGGCGTGAGCTTGGCACGTATATAGAAATTTGATACTATAAGTGATATGAATACTCATCCAGACTATCCTATTCATTTTGAAGCACAACCTATTAAAATTGGAACATACACAATTATTCGAGTCCCGAAAGATGCCAGCTTAAAGCTCCCCTCTCGTGGGTTGGTGATGGTTAAAGGTACACTAAACGGTGTGGATTTTAAAACTCCGCTGGAGCCTGATGGAAGAGGTAGCCATTGGATGAAGGTGACGGACTCGCTTCTGAGAAAAACCAAAGCGAATTTCGGTGACACGGTAACCATAGTTCTTGAGTCGATTAAAGACTGGCCTGAGCCAAAGGTTCCTGATGATGTTCAGAAAGTTCTGAATGACGATCATTTGGCATCTGAATTGTGGAAAGATATTACCCCGCTTGCTCGTTGGGATTGGCTTCGCTGGATTAATGGTACAATGAATTCTGAGACTCGTCAAAAACGGATTGTTGTTATGTGTTCAAAACTCAATGCTGGAAAGCGAAATGCGTGCTGCTTTAATCGAAGCGAATGCACAGATCCTGAAGTATCCAGTCGCGGGGTACTTATTGGGGTGATGTGAAGTTGAAAGTAGTTAATGACGCAAATGAACTATGAAAATAACATTCATCGGACTATCATGTTTTTTAGTTGAAAATGCAAAGGGAGATCGTCTTCTTCTTGAACCTTACTATGGAGATTCTGAATTTGGTTTGGGTCTCAGATTTCCTGACGACATACAAGCAGATGTTTTCTTGGTCAGTCACCCTGACGAGGACCACTCGTATTTAAGACATTCAATGTTGCGCCAAAGGAATTCATCAAATGAGCACGATGATAATTTGGATTTTGATCTTTTTCCAGATTTCAATTTACGAGGGACCTTTGTGCGTGAATGGAACGGAGATATATGCATTGCATTTTCGTTCACAATTGATGGAATTCGTTGTATGCACTTGGCAGACAATGCTCATCTACTCACAGAAAGGCAACTCAAAGAAATTGGGGATGTGGATATTGTGTTTGCGACCATGCCAAAGGGAGATCTTACAGTCGCAATAGATGTGATCAAACAACTTAATCCAAAAATTGCTATTCCCTCTCATTACATCCCTGTGATGAAAGACGTAAAAGATCCCTCTTATGAAGAGATTTTGGCAGAGATTAAGAAACTTTTTCATGTAGATTGGATGAAGAATGCTCATAACAATGAATTTACTCACAATGTCTTTGTAACTGTTTTCCAGAATGCTTTACTACTCCAGAAGGCGTTTGAAGGATCTCAAGAAATTAACGAAACGACATTTGAAGTAACAATAGAAACTCTCCCTGACAAAACCGCAATTCGTGTTTTTAGGAATTGTGAGGGGATGCAGGTTACTACGAGGTGAAATCACCCCTTCAACTTCCTCAGCTTTTCCATAAGCATATACCCTCTTGTGCTGGTAATTCGTTGTAAGTCAGAACGAAGTTGAATATTTTCATCAAGTGCAGTAGTTGATGAATATGTTAACTCGTCAATCAGAATTGGGCACTCTTCTCGGATTTTGTGAATCCAATTCTTATTACCAAGCATCTTCAACATTACTTTTTGGATAACTGTTTTTCTGGAGTTTGAAACTTGCCAAATACTCTTCAATATTGCTGACCTTTGAATATGATCATATATCGAGTTACAATGGGGATTCCAGCTATTTTTTTCTGTTCGCCATTGTGCTCTAAAATGAAGGGTTGTTGGCTGAGAAATAAAACCAAAAAGATGTTGTGGGTCTTTTTTGATGATCCGTTTCCAAAGATCCCAGTCGGCAGCTATGGGCAATTTTGCATTCCAAAACGAAACCTCCTCAAGCATTTTTCTTGAATGGACACAACTAACCGCTGGAAATTCATTGTGTTTCTTGAAAAAGATGTGGCTAATTTTGGTACTTAAAATGTTAAATGCTGATGGAACAATTGTGCCGTCAGGATGAACCCAAAGAGGTCGTGAAAATGCAATTTCATAATTAGGATTCTTAGAAAAGAAATTCAGAAATATCTCAAGATGATCAGGAAACCAAAGGTCATCGTGTGCAGCAAATGCTACATACTTTCCAGAGGTTTTTTTTAAAACAGTATTTCTGTGTTCATATCCAAACCCTTTGCCTTTTTGAAAAGGAAACCATCTCACTCGTGTATCAGATGCAACAAAACGTTTCACAACAGATTCTGTATTATCAGTACATCCATCACCAACAACAAGCAGCTCAAATGATGAGTATGTTTGATGAAGAACGGTATCGATTGCTGAAGCGACAACATCCCCTCTGTTGTGAGTTGGAAGCAAAATTGAAAAGGTTGGAGTGTTGCTTTTCACCACCCTACAGGGTTATCAAATGAGTAAGGAATTTCCTTTGTATTAAGAGGTAATCGGTACTTGTCTGGGTCTGCATGATCATAGCAAATTGTTGGAAAATTCACAACAACAGCATCTGTAAGACCAACATTTCTGTTTGCATGCCAAACACCTGTGGGAATGTTTACGAGCCGTCGATTTGATTCTGCTAAATATACTTTTGAGACAAGACCAAAGGTTGGTGAATCTTTACGACCGTCATATAAGACAAGCTCAACCTCACCAAAAAGTATGAAATACCTGTCTTCATGTTTTTTATGCATCCCCCAACCCTTTATTACCCCAGGGCGAATCGTGTATACATACGAAAACACCATTGGACCCTTGTGCCAATCCCATCGAGAATCATACATCTCACACACAAATCCTCTATCATCAACATGCGTTGGGCGCTCTTTAAAAGTTACACCATGAATCATTTTTGTTAGATTCTGTCCTTCTGATGATACTGTCTGACGATCTTGTTTGACTTTAGACATATAGAGATTGTAGCATAGATTTTGAATAACTTAATATTCTACAGAATAAAACTTGGAAATTGACAGGCAACGTTTAAGTATTATAATACACGCATATCAATGCACACTTTCGTGCATTGAGGTACCTTAACCCAAGGAGACACGCAAGATGCAACCCTTTCTCGTCGGATCCCAGATTGAAGAACCAAAGACGATGGAGGGTCAGTACCTCACCATCATCGATCTGTTGAGCAAAGCGGAATTTCTCGCTAAGAGATGCCTGCATGTGTCCCCTGGGCATACGCTTTTGATTGCTGAGGCAAAGCAGGCTTTGATTGAGAGTTTCGCAGAAGTAAATCAGACCACAAGGCTTGCTGATCAGCGTCGTCAGGTTGATGCCTACGCTAAGTAGCTGAACCAGCCGTATGGCTGCTACAAAAGGATCTCCAACCTGTAACAGGCTGAAAGAACCTTCGGTTCGCAATTGTGGGCGCCCCTTCGTGGGGCGCCCATTTTCTTCTGCAAAATGCAACCCTTCTTTTCAATTTTGTTATACTTCTTTCAATGACGCTTGAATCATATACCGCGCAATTAAGATATGAACTGAGCCCTCGTACTGTTGTTTTTTTGGTACGGGAAGGTCGCGTATTGTTAGGCTATAAGAAATCTGGTTTTGGTAAAGGAAAGTATGTGGGGATTGGAGGAAAGGTTGGAAAGAATGAAAGTCTAGATGTTGCATCTGTTCGTGAGGTTCAAGAGGAAACTTCAATTACTCCTCTTAATTTACAGTTACGTGCAGTTCTTCGTTTTTACTTTCCACATATAGAAGATGAAAGCTGGAATCAGGAGGTGTATGCTTTTGTGACAGATCAGTGGGATGGTGAGCCTATTGAATCAGATGAAGTGCGTCCTGAATGGATAGATGTGGATAATATGCCATATCAGCAGATGTGGTCTGATGCTCCCCTATGGATACCGCAGATTTTATCTGGTAGGCGCCTTGAAGGTGACTTTTTGTTTGATCAGGATCTGTTGGTAACTGATTATGAAATGAGATAAGAGTTATATCTCCGTGGTGCCTTCCACATAAAAAGTTGTACTACTTTCCAATGCTTCAAATGCCTTTGGCAGCATTTCAGCCAAAACCTTACTGACAATTTTCTGGGCTTCTGCAAGTGTGGAACATTTGTATTCACTGAGTTCATCTTTGGCCAACGTAATTGCAGTGATATCATCCTCTGTAAGTTTCTCTCCTTTATATACAAAGTGGATTGTTTCAGGTTTATACCCGCACTTTTTCACATATTTAACAATCAAAAGTTGGTCTGTTACTTTCTCGAATCCTATTTCTTCTATAGATTCTCGCTTTGCAGCGTCAAGAGGTGACTCATTCAGCTCGATCGCTCCTCCAGGCATAATCCAATCTTTCTTGTACGTCGGATTAACGATGAGGACTGTATTGTTTGGGCAGGGATAGAAAACTATAGCAGCAGAGCGTTTGGCAGGAAGAGATGCATAAAACTCTTCAGGTGGGAGTATATGCGTTGTCATTGAGTAAGTATAGCAGGTGTCATGTGCTGCTGAGGCTCTATATCGGAAGAATCGTGCAGACTACTTCATTATTGCATGAGCTTCATCAAGTTGTTCTAATGTATTAATCCCAAACCAGATAGCATCATGCTTTCTAGTGATAGAGTTTATTTTTTGACCCTTTTTAATTGCCAGTTCAACTAAATCAGTGATGTAGTATTCATGGGTGACAGAATTTGGTTTGATATCACCAATGGATTCCTCCAAAAATGTACGATCAAAACAGAATAAGCCCGTATTGATTTCCGTGATTAATTTTTGTTGATCAGTTGCATTTTTTTCTTCGACGATTTCAGTAATCTCATCTGTATCATTTCGAATAATGCGTCCTAAGCCAGTAGGATCATCTTTATCAACAGTTACGAGTGTGATTGCTGCTTGATTTTTCACATGTGAAGTAATCAACTGATTGATCAATTCAGGCGTATAGAACGCAGAGTCATCACCATACATGCTTATCACCTGAGTTGTAGATTGTGGTAGGACAGCTAAGGCATATTTCAGAGCATCCCCTGTTCCTTTTGCTTCATGTTGATGAGCATATGTGACAGTATCACCCAAAACTGCTTTAACAGATTTCCATGCATGTCCAACCACAACGATAACTGATTCAATCCCAGCTTTTTGAAGAGTTTCACGAGCATGAACAATGATCGGTTTGCCATGCAAATGATACGTCACCTTATTTTTGTCAGGCTCACCTTTCATGCGTGTCCCGCGACCAGCTGCAAGAATCACAACAGATACTGTAGATAGAGATGCATCAATTGTAGTCATAAGTGTATCCCTTCTTTTAATTCTGAGACTTTGTAACCTTGAAGTGTGCTTAAGATCATATGTTTATGAGGGACATCTGGATACATATCAGCAAGCTCCTCTGGGATACCATATCGATGATGAGGATCATCTGAAATTAATACAATTCCATGACTCCTGCCGGATATGCCCATAATTTTCTGAATTGAACGTGTCCACATATATACTGATTTCAAGTTCGCTTTGTGTTTTTTAGCAATTTGGCCAACAGTATAGAGTTTGGATGTCATTTTTGAAGAGGCATTCAGACTTGCACTGACCATTTTAAGAAATGCTCTTTTTCACCTCTAAAGTATTGTAGCATAGACTGGTTGGTACTCAAAAATACTCTTATGGTAAAATATAAGCTCTGGAAACAATCATTAAATTCTCACAAGTCTCCTTTGACTTTGGGCATAATAAGACCATTCTCGACGCTGTGAATTTTTCTGTCCGCAAGGGCATGAAGATTGCGTTGATGGGTCAAAATGGTGCTGGCAAAAGTACCCTCTTCAAGTTAATTACCAAATCTTTACACCCTACTTCAGGGAGTATTTCTGTCGATCGTGGTCTCGTTATTGCAACTGCTCACCAAGTTATTGCCCCAGAAGATATGGATCTTACTGTAGAAGAGTATTTTCAAAAATGCCTTGGTAATGTTGAAAAACATGAGCTTCAAAAAAAACTCAGCAAAGTGCTTGATGTTGTAAATCTCAAAGCTCCACTTGAAAGGAAAATAAGTGAATTTTCAGGAGGACAACAGGCACGTTTGCTCCTTGCTTCAGCTCTGATTCAAAATCCCGACCTTCTTCTTCTTGATGAGCCAACGAACAATCTTGATTATATGGGCATATATCAGCTGACTGATTTCTTAATGAAATATGAAAAAGGTGTTTTGGTGATTTCTCATGATGCCGAATTTTTGAATGCGTTTACGCAAGGAGTTTTGTATTTAGATAGTTTCACAAAGAAAATTGAGCAATATGCTGGTGACTACAACGATGTAGTTGAGCAAATTGCCTTGCGAATTGAAAAAGAAAAAATGTTGAATGCGCGGATGGAGCGTGGTATTCAGGAAAATAAGGATAGAGCAAACTTCTTTGCTCATAAGGGTGGTCGTTTAAGACAAGTAGCGAAAAAGATGCGAGAGAAAGCTGAGGAAATGGAAAGTTCAAAGGTCGATGTCCGCCGCGAAGATAAGACCATTCGCACATTTACCATTCCAAACCAGGATGACATATTCAATGAGGAAGTGCGTATTACTTCATACAAGGTTATCAAAGATCATCAAGAAGAACATAAAACCACTGATATTC
>WBZV01001066.1_pt1 | contig 13556 bp, 12 predicted proteins | sample 5204221 | NCBI WGS metagenome assembly WBZV01 (sample SAMN12344360, study PRJNA552823) | activated sludge metagenome | biome: Activated sludge suspended growth; feature: Nitrification reactor; material: Wastewater; isolation source: activated sludge from nitrification reactor of wastewater...
AGCACCTCCAACTTTCTTTGTCATATTTTTTCTACGTTAGCCGCATATTGTTTTAAGGAAAGTAAACCTTCAATTGTACGATCTGATATGTTAATTGAACAATTTATTTAGGATCGAACTCGCGTTAAATGAGAAATTAATTTTATGTAGTGCACGATTAATAGTTGATGGCCCTACATTTCCCCATTTTTGTGCCAGTTCTTTCAGATTAAGATTGGGATTGCTTTGTACAAATTCTTCTATTTTTTTAAGATCTATTATTTTATGACTATGTCCTTTTTGATAGTTCACCACCGCTTGCAAATTACCCGTTGTTGCTAGCTTCTTTTGCCATCTATAAATTGTCCTTTCGCCAATATTAAACATTTTTGCTATTTCATTTAATGGTATATTTTGCTCTTTTACTTTGTCTATAACTCTTTTTCTTAGATCCATGCTATATGCTTTCATTATTACCTCTTTTTAGTTTGTTGGATAACAAGGTAAACATATTTTTGTTTTATGCAATCTTTATTTACAGACCTGCCAACTTTAATGAATCATGCTATACTAATTGAATTAATCAAGAAAAATAATACTCCTTCTATTGAGTATACAAATACTCTTAAAAAAGACAAATGATGTGAAAAAGTATAAAAAAGTTAAAGAATTTTATAAATGCGGTGCTTGCCCACGCGCACTATCATACCAGACGTGTATGTTATTTCTTTTTTAAAATCATCAATTACAATATCATCAATGCGCACTGCATGCGATTCTAGTAAACGCTTTGCTTCAGATGATGTTGTAATGGCACCTAAAGTTTTTAATAACTCAACAATCCAGAGAGGATTTGGCAGATCTTTTGGCAGCGCAACATCCTGCGCTTGTGAGTAATCATGTTTTTGAAATACCGCTTCAAACTGTTCACGCGCAGCAATTGCTTCTTTTTCTGACCAAAAACGCAAAATTACTTCATATGCCATATCTTTTTTAAGTTCCATGGGATGTAAATTACCAGCGGCAACGCGTTCTTGCAACAAACTAATCTCTTGCGCAGTTCGCCCGAGCAAGATAGATAAATAGTGCCACATTAATGTGTCAGAAATTGACATTAATTTGCCAAATGCTTGATGCGCAGGTTCATTTAATCCGATGGAATTTCCCAGAGATTTTGACATTTTATGTACACCATCAAGACCAATAAGAAGCGGCATGGTCATGGCAACTTGTGCTGGCTGGTTGTACTGTTCTTGCAAAAAACGTCCCATGAGTAAATTAAATGTCTGATCCGTTCCTCCCAGCTCCACGTCAGCCTCTAATGCAACAGAATCATAGGCTTGAAAAATGGGATACAGCAATTCATGCATACTGATTGATTCGTGGTTGTGCATACGCTTTGCAAAATCATCACGCTCAACAATACGCGCAAGCGTTACCTTTGCCAAAATAGAGACAACATCAGCATTATTTAATAGCCCAAGCCACTCAGAGTTATGACGAATGGTTATTTTACTTTTATCTAAAACTTTACCAACTTGCTCAAAATATGATTGCAAATTATGCTCCACTGCTTCACGCGTCAATGGTGGACGCGTTTTATCGCGACCAGTCGGATCACCAATTAATGCAGTAAAATCACCTATTAAAAAAATAACCTCATGGCCTAAATCTTGAAATTGCTTTAATTTGGACAAAACCACCACATGACCAAGATGCAAATCTGGTGCAGTAGGATCAGCGCCTAATTTAATTTTTAGCGGTGCGCCCTTTTTTAATTTTTTTATAAGTTCTTGCTCAGAATAAACATTCACTGCTCCTGATAGCAAAAGTTCTACTTCTTTTTTTCTCTCATTCATTTGAATATCCTACTGAGCAATTCCACATATATATGCAATACCAAGACCAATGTAACCAATTAAATTTACTGACAACAACCGCAACAGCGGCGAAAAAAATAAAATAAGAAAAATGGGCAAACCTAATGACAAATAATCTGCATGCCGCGCAAAACTATCATATCTATTGGAAAAAATAAATAAGAGATAATTGCTCGCGTTCATAATAAAATACAATACGCCAAGCACAACGTTAAGATACACAAAAGAAAAAACTATAAAGCCAAATGAAACGGCAAAACTTGAAATATCGGGGTACATGTTAGCAATAGGTAGATACGAGACATTATAAGTCAGCACCATGTAACGCATCACTGCCAAAATATTAATATCAAAAATAGCTAATAAAACAATAATGCCAACAACGCTAGAAATAAATCGTATGAATGTGTCAGACAAATAAGCGAGCGCAAGCTTTAATTCTCTGCGCGGTCCGTAGATATTCAACGGATTAATAGGAACCATGCGCCCCCAACCAAAATAAAAAATAAAAAGACAAATAACGCCGATGGGGTCAATATGAAAAAATGGATTAAGCGTCGAGTAACCAAGCATAATTCCGGTGTCATCACCCATTTTATGTGCAACCCATGCACGAAAAATATTGGAAATGGTAATAACAGTAAGATATGCAACAAAAAATGTAATAACGCTTATCGCCAAATCAACAGAATGAAGAGTAATCATCAGTATTATACCTATTAAAAAAGATGCTATGATACTACAAAAAGTGTAGCCTTAATTATAAACTGGGTCAAATACCAATATGCTCTGGCCTCATTTGATAAAAAGTATATACTGAAGTACATACTAAGAAAAACAAAAATAAAATATATACTATTTTTCAAAAAATTATGGAAAAAAAATACGACCACCTTTTATGCGAGGCCACCGCACAACAACAGTGGAACACACAAAACACTTATTCTCTCGAAAATACCCCTGGGCCATTGTACAGCATAGATACTCCTCCTCCAACAGTATCTGGCAAGCTACATATTGGTCATATTTTTTCTTACACACAAACAGATATTTTAGCTCGCTTTCAACGCATGTCGGGCCATTCTGTATTTTACCCCTTTGGTTTTGATGACAATGGCCTGCCCACAGAGCGCTACGTAGAAAAAAAACGTGATGTTCGTGGCCACGAAATGAAACGCTCTGATTTTATCGCGCTGTGCACTCAAGAATCACTGGAAGCTGCCGAGCAGTTTAAGCAATTATGGCAAAAAATGGGACTTTCTGCTGATTGGCGACTTACGTATTCAACAATATCTAGAGAAACACGAAAGATTTCACAAAAATCTTTCGTGTTTCTATTCAATAAAGGATTTGTTTACCGCAAGCAAGAACCAGCACTTTACTGCACCATCTGCAGAACGTCAGTAGCACAAGCAGAGCTTGATGATAAAGAAGAAGCATCATTTTTTAATGATATTATTTTCAAAGATTCTGACGGCAACGATCTAATTATTGCAACAACGCGCCCAGAGTTATTACCCGCATGCGCAGCAGTTCTTTTTCATCCTGACGATGTTCGATATAAAAAATTACACGGAAAAACAGCAACGGTGCCCCTGTTTGGTCAAACAGTTCCTTTGTTGCCAGACGAGCTTGTTGATAAAGAAAAAGGCAGCGGGCTTGTTATGGTCTGCACTTTTGGTGATAAAACAGACATTATTTGGTATAAAAAGCACAACTTACCCTACAAACAAGTAATCGGGTTTGACGGCAAATGCACCGACAATGCCGGATTTTTGCAAGGACTTTCTGTTGCAAACGCACGGACAGCAATAATCGATGCATTAAAAGAAAAAAATCTCCTTTTTGCGCAAAAAATGATCACGCATTCCGTTGGCATTCATGAGCGCTGTAAAAAAGAGATAGAATTTGTCATTGTGCCACAATGGTTTATCTCTATTTTGCCACATAAAAAGCATTTCATAGAAATTGCAAATCATATCAACTGGTACCCTGCATTTATGAAATCCCGCTACATTGACTGGGTAGAAAATCTTGCATGGGACTGGGGAATTTCTCGCCAGCGTTTTTATGGCATACCGTTTCCTGCATGGCACTGTAATGACTGCGGTCACATTATACTTGCAGACATAAACACACTCCCTGTTGATCCGCAAGAAACTCCCTATGATCAGCCGTGTCTGCAGTGTTCAAGTTCAAACATTTCTCCCGATACTGATGTGATGGATACATGGAATACATCGTCTTTGACTCCGTATATCTGCCAGGATTTATACTATAAACATATCAATGCAATTAATACAAAAAAAACAACTGTCAAGGAGTCTTTTTTTGTATTAAGTATGCGCCCACAAGCTCATGACATCATCAGAACATGGGCATTTGATACCATCGTAAAAACATGGATGCATGATAACAGCGCACCGTGGAAAGATATTGTTATTTCAGGTCACGTACTGAGTGATAAAAAAGAAAAAATTTCCAAAAAAGATGGCACCGCCATGGATCCAACAGTGCTGTTAACAAAATACCCAGCCGATGCCATCAGATATTGGACAGCAAGTGCAAAATTGGGCCAAGATACATCTTTTTCTGAAGATCAGCTGAAAGTTGGACAAAAACTTATAACCAAACTCTGGAATGCATTTTTATTTGCACAACCTCATTTTGAAAATTTTACGCCACCCACCGCTACGCCTGAATACATAGGATTGGTGAACAGGTGGCTTTTGCACACCGTATCAGAGTGTTTTGCAAAGTATCAAAACTATTTTAACGAACAAGAAGCAGGCCTTGCACTCTCTGCTATAGAGCACTTTTTCTGGAATGATTTTTGCGACAATTATATAGAGCTCATTAAAAACCAACTATTTAATCCTCATGAATATGAGGATAAAGACATATATGCTACCCGCTGGACACTTTATCATGTTGGACTGCGTATTTTACAGTTTTATGCACCGTACCTACCCCATATTACAGAAATTATCTATCAAGAACTGTATAAAAAGCATGAAAATACGCTTTCTATTCATCAAATACGTTATGCTCACGTTCAAACACCCTTTGTGTTTGACAATGAAGTTCGTCTGATGAATGTTATTGTTGCCATCGCAAGCCAGGTGCGCAAGCTTAAATCAGAAAATCAGCTATCACTTAAAACGCCACTCGAAAAGCTTACCATTATGTTTAGCAACGGAGAAATGATAACTAAACTTGAAAACCATAATCAACTTATTCGTGGAGTTACGCAAGCAGCTGATATAGTGTATAAAGTGACAACTGAAGAAAAATCACAGCTCAAAACAGAGAATGATAAGTGGTCTGCGCAGGTTGTGGTAGAGTAAGCGCTTGCCAAAAAACCTTTTTTCAGCAAGACTAAAAGTAATATCTTAGGTTATAAAAATAAGAAATTACACAATGGTTTACATAGAAAACGAAGACACCATCACACAATTTAACCCACAAGAATTTCAATATAACGCCCAATCTATCATGGAATGGATGGGTTATAGTGACTTTGATCTTAATATTTTGTTAACCAACAATGAAACTATTACTCGGTTTAATCGTGATTTTCGCCAAAAAGATGTGCCAACAGATATTCTCTCTTTTCCTTTTCATCCCGAGTTAGCAGCAGGAGAGGCAATTATTCCTGTAACTGAGGACGACAAGACATTGGGTGATTTAATAATATCACTAGAATACATAAAGCCATTGTGTGAAGAAGAACATAAAACAATCAATGAGCACTTAAAAACACTATTGTGCCACGGCATCTGCCATCTTCTTGGATATGATCATTATACTGAAGAAACAGACAAGGTCATGAAAGAAAAAGAAACTTGGTTGGCCACTAAATTAGCAGAGAAATAAATGGTAAAAAAGGCGTTTTCTGTTTTTTTTCTCACGTCATATTGTTTATTAGCTTGCACGCAAAGATCATTATCAACTCTACAGCCTAGCATTAGTGTACAACTGAACTATAGCGGCGATGTAGATTTAAAAGGTGATTGGTCGCTGTCCTGTTTCTGTGTTTACCCCATAAGGAATATAATGTGTGTAAAAATAGGTGGTATTTATAAGGATGGATATTTCAAAAAAGAAATACATGCTATTGAACAACACCCACACAAAAACACTGCCGCTTTTGCAAATCTATTTTTTTTTAGTCCCATTACTGCAATGTTAGATAAAAATCCAGCTCTATTAGCAAAATTGAACAAAAAATGTACCGCTATAAAACAAAATACACATCAACAAAAAGTTGCACGTTTAAAAATGGAAAAAGATACCTATAACAAATTAAAACCTTTTCTTTCTAAAAAAGAACAAGAAGAGCAAGAATATAAAATAGCGCGACTGGAACAACTATATGGACAATAAAAATATTGTACTATTTTTAATAAGTATTTTTATTTTCAATGCGCATGTCTGTCTTGGAATGCAGCTTACTCCTGCTATACAATGCACAATTGAACAAGTCTATGAACAAAATGCACCACAAGAAAAACCCGTTTTAGTCTTTACTAACTGTATTGGTTGCGAAAGTTGTATTATTTTCAAAACGCAAGACAATGGTAACTCAATTCATTATTTATTTACTCTTAGTGATGCAAAACAACTTCTTGCAGTACAAGAAAATGAAGTTCTGTGTTCAATAGACAATGGAACCTCTTCATCCTTAGTTAAAATTATTTTAAATGATTCTATTAAACAAACTATTAAGGCAAGTAGCGCTAATCAGACAAAAAAATATTGGAAAAACCATATAAAATATATAACAACTGATATTTATAACACAAATAATACATATACATTATCCTATGAAAGCCCAATCGATTTTGTTGTGCAACAAACTGACTTATCTAAAAATGCAAGCTCCCAATTAGAACAATTAGTTCATCAAGTAAATCTTGATAATTCTAGTAACAGCATAGAAATTGCTTTTACGTTACAAGCACCTAACACAGAAGCGCCTTGTCCCATGAAATTCATACTTGATAACTCATCCATACTAAAGTTCCCTCGAGATCCAAAAAACATCCCTATTCCACCGGTACAAAATAATCCTGTCCCTCAAACAAAAGAAATCGATCTTCAGGTAGAAAAGTTTAAAAGCGAACACATTGAACCCATTATTACCCTACTTGATAATATGGTCTCACAAGATAAAAACAGCGAAGCTTACAAAAAAAATTCACACGATTTACAGGCTCTTATTATAGACACAGTAACACGGTTAAATCCACATTTTTTCGAACAAATAAAAGTTGAAGAAAATCAGAGTATAGAATTATTATCGCTTTGCCAACAAGGAAATCAAAAGCTACAAGATTTTCATAAATCTCTTCAATTAGGGATACATCCTGACAAAAATCAAAACAGAAGAAGTATACTTGTAGGAGCGATAGATGAACTACAACCCGCCTTGCACTTGTATACAATGATCGCAAAAGTCAACAAACAAGAAAAAGAACAACACGATCAAAAAATTTTTCAGGAAGCCCAGAATTTCACTTTAGCATGCTTTCAACAACATGCTTTTCCAGCAGCTATACATATATTAGGCACTCTTGGAACAGGGCTAGGTTTTTACCTTTCAAAAAAATCACAAACCATTGCTAATCAAAACATTTCTATACTTCAAGAAGATTCGCAAAAAACAAAATTTGACACAGAGGACATTCTGTTGTCAATGCAGCATAAGTTAAATCAACACAATAAAAAACAACCTACCATGGAAAACATAACAAGACTTTCAAAATCATTAGAGAGATATATATGAATCTAAAAATACAATCACTATCTAAAGTAGTACTTTTATCTTTGATTATTATAATTCCATGTAAAGGTGCACAAAAACCTCAAAAATCTCAAAACGGAAGCACTTTTTACAATCAATCAAACTTTGCAGCTCCCATGGCTGGAACTCAATCTGACACTGCTGCTGCACAGTATTATGCTGCACAAGCAAATTCTTTAAAAAACAATAACTATTATCAGGTTTTACAAGATTCTGTATCTGTCATCAATCGTGACTATCTTGCGCCAACAGTACAGCCCAGCGTAGCTGAATTTTGGCAGGAAAAAGTTCATAAAACTGCACATCAACAGAGAATGGAAGAAAAAGAAAAGTTAGAAATAGAAAACTTAAAAATAATTACAGAAAATCATAAAGCATCATCGTTGCAGACTCGATTAAATATTGCAACAGCTCAACAGCAAATGCTCGGTAATAGCGATAAAGATAAAGCTCTAAAAGAAGAGAATGCAAAAACCCTAAAACAAATAAATGACATTCATAAAAAATCAATCGATGACTGGTATAACCAAGAATTTGGAGCGGAAGAACAGCAAAAATCTTCAAAAAAAACACCATCCAATAACTCTTCATCTCAAAACAGTAAGCGCAACACAGATACAAAACAAATAGACTCTTCAAAAACACCAGAGAAATCTGATGGCACAAAAACTGATGCTACCCAAGATCAAAACAATAAAGAGGCACAAAAAGGACTTTTGACAAAACTTGGCGCAATCCTCTGCCCACCAATTGTTCTTTCTGGTATCGACACTCTTGCTCATTATTGCGGACCAAAAAAAGCAGCTGAGTGGCTTGCAAACAACACTGCACTGTTCAAAGACAAAGAAATTGCTGTCTCAATGGGCATAACCGCCACTGGAACACTAGCAGTCCTTGTTGCCCTCTACACATTATATGATGTCATCATGAATGATGATGACGACGACGAAGATGATGATATTTTCAAAAAGTTCGACTCTAAAAAAACATAACAACAAATTAAAAGCACAAAAAAGGAGCTGAGGTTATTTTTTTGTGCTTTTAATTTGTTGTTATGTTTTTAATATTTTGTAATGCCTACATGCCAAAAGCGTCAAACCAATTAAATTAGGCACAGCCACCAGAACCATAATAGTATCTGCAATTTCCCACGCAAGTGGAGCAGATACTAACGAACCACAGAAAATAATAACCGTAATTATCGCTATATAAACATTCACAAAGCGATATCGCGTAAGCACATTAAAACTTTGCATGCCATTAAAACTATTTCCCATTACTGTTGTCACAACAAACAAAATAACACTCATGACCAAAATATAACGGCCAAAAAATGGTATATTCATTAAAAAGACTTCATACACTAACGTACTTCTAAATGCACCGTGCGTCCATACTCCCGTCACAAGCGCAAGAAGGCCTGAAATCAAAGATAAAAATGCATCTGTTACCATAGAACACATTGCTAAAATACCTTGATCTGCAGGATTTTTTGTATGTGCTAGTGAATGAGGAATTGCTGCAGTACCAACACCTGCTTCTGTCATTAAAATCCCACGCAAAATGCCAATACGCATTGCCGTAAACACAGATGCTCCTGCAAAACCACCAACTGCTGCAGCTGGCGTTAAAACATTGTCAAAAATTGACAAAAAAGCTCGATGCAAAAGCTCTATATCTTTTAATAAAATAAATAATGCTGAAGAAACATACAGCACAAACATCACCGGCACCAGAGTCGTTGCAAGCTCACCAAAACGCCGCGCGCCTCCACGCAACACAACAAAAGTTACAGCCGCTAAACAAATCCCCGTCATCCATGCAGGAATATGCTCTTGAACTAAAATATTTGCCAGCGTATTTGACTGCAGACTTGACCAACTCATTAGAAGCACAATAATTGCGCCATTGTACCAATGTGCAATAAAAGGACTCACTTCTTTTAAATATTGCATCGGTCCACCAATAATTTTGCCTTCTGTTGTTGTTACTCGCGTAGAAACAGCAAATGTAACCTCTGCAAATTTAATGATTGAACCAAAAAATATATAAACAAGCAACCAAAACAACGCTCCTGGACCACCGATCATAATAGCCATAGAGGGTCCAATAATATTTCCCATGCCCATTGTAGTTGCAATTGCTGCAAACAGTGCCTGAAATGAACTGATTGTATTTGAATCCTGGTGAGTGCCTTTTGAAGAAGTAATTAAAAACAAAAAGCGCTTAAAAGAACGTATCTGTGCAAATTTTGTTAAAAGCGTTAGAAATATACTCACGCTAAAAAAAATTACTACAATAGGAATAGATAATACGGCGTGATTTAACCAGTGAAAAAAAGATAATAAACTCATTATTAAAACCTTAAAATAGATAACGATATATTAATTAAGAATAATGGTATTTGAGGAGATGAACAAATTTTTTTTGGAAAGGGTTGCACAACCCCTTCACCTACCTCAACCAATAGTTCCCACAGCTATACTTTGGCATTGTCCCCGATAAGGCAAAAAAGTTTTAGTTATCAGATGTTCTATTTACTGCTATATATATAAAAACTATCTTTACAATTCAAAAAAGGAAGCCTACAAATGAGAGTTTGCAAAAAGCTATTGCACTATCTACTGTGCATAGGCGTACTAACCATCGGAATTGATTTAATTTTTACAACAAAAAACAACCTTTATGCATGTCCACGATGTCGACGTGCATTACCAAAAGGACCAAAAAAACGTCCTCATCAAGCATTTCCCAATAGACATAACAAATACAATGCTTCACCTCCCCCAGTACCAATCATCAGTAAAAATACTGAAGTAAACTTGTCTTCTTCATGTTCATCGTGTTGTTGTTCACAACAAAGTAGGAAAGATAGTAATGAATAAAAATAATGCGTCTTTTTTTTATTTTATTTTTTTCACTCTGCACTTTTTTCAAGTCCTAGCAAATCAACAAGTAATGCAAGAAGTACTTGATGGTGGAAGCATTCCAAAATTTGTCGAACCCGTTCCCTTATTCAATGGTAGTCGAGTTAATGGGAAAAAAAAATTAGTTGTAAAAGCTAAAGAATTTCAACAAAAACTCCTTCCACATGAATTTTATAAAACATTACCTAAATCAGTCACTTATAAAAGTGTTGAAACAAGTAAATCCCTTTTTACCATAAATCCCCGAAAAGGTACATACCAATGGGGTTATAAAATATTCGATGGAAAAAAATCATATGGACCATCATATCCAGCACATACAATAGTTGCAAAACGAGAAAAAAAATCAAACATCGTCTATAAAAATAAATTAAGTCGCTTTTTTGATACAAAACAGAGATGTTTGAAAGGTCCACTGCTACAAAAGTTTCTCACCGTAGATTTAAGTTTTCAGTGGGCAAATCCTTTAAATTGGCCACAATTTGGACAAGGTTTTGATACTTATGATCCAGAAATTTATCCATTTGGAACTGGTATGCCGCAAGGTAATCCGGGCATCTATGAAGGCCCTCAGCCTACAGTCCCTCATCTTCATGGAGGTGAAAATCCTTCTTTTGCAGATGGTGATCCAAATTCTTGGTTTACGCCAAAACAAAAAATTGTTGGTGCATCCTTTGTAACAAATAAATATACATATCCAAATAATCAAGCCGCAACGACTCTCTGGTTTCACGATCATGTACTAGGAGAAACACGACTTAATGTTTTTGCTGGCCTTGCTGGTTTTTATTTTGTAAGAGGCGAACCAGAATCATCTGTAACTCCCTCCTTACCAAAAGACGATTATGAAATAGAACTTGCCATTGCAGACCGTCAATTTGACACCAATGGACAGCTATTTTTTCCTGATGGAAATCCACTGACAGCCGGTCTTAATGGTCCTCCAGGAAATCCTGATATTAATACATACGCCATTCCAGAGTTTTTTGGAGACGTAATTCTGGTAAATGGAAAAAGCTGGCCATATCTTGAAGTAGAACCACGCCGCTATCGGTTTAGACTTCTCAATGCAAGCAATGCACGAATGTACGGACTTTATTTAACATCTAACAATACGGTAACAGTTCCTGATATATGGCAAATTGGCACAGATGGGGGCCTCTTAGATGCGCCAGTCAATATTTCAACTTTTGTACCATTCACGTATAACCCTTCTAACCTTTGCCCTCCAAATAATCCTAATTTGGGTCCTGTATTTACCAAGCCAACTCTTTTTATGGCTCCAGGCGAACGTATGGACATCATTATAGATTTTTCTGATTTTGAAGGCAGCATTCTTACACTAAATAATGATTCACCTGCTCCATTTCCAAGCGGAGGTACAATTCTTGATCCAGAAGTTGAAGGTCTTGTCATGCAATTTCGCGTTACAAAACCACTTTCATCTCCTGATACAAGTTTTAATCCAGCTCTTTCTGGAGCTACATTAAGAAGTGGAGATAATGCTATCATACGCTTTGTAACACCAGAAGGAATGCTTGCTCCAAACGTTATCCCCAATCTTACGCGTAGCCTAACGCTTATTGAACAAGAAGATCCCTATTCTACAGCTCCTGTTGTTGTATTATTAAATAATACAAGTTATGACGGACGAAATCCTTATAACAATCAAGTCGTTCCAGACTCAGTACCATTTAACAATGGATCTGTTTATGTAACAGAACTACCTCAAGTTGGTGCTACAGAAATCTGGGAAATTATTAACATGACACCAGACGCTCATCCCATTCATATTCATTTAATTCAATTTCAAGTTCTCAACAGACAAGTATATTACGTAGGAAATATAGTCCCACCTTTTACATGCTTAAATTCTTATAGAGATATCTACGAAGAACTCTGGGCCAATTACCCTCAAGTACCTCCAACCGTCCCTCCTGGAACAGTATATAGCTATGGATCACCATTACCGTATTTAAGTACACAAAAACTTGGTGGCAATCCTGATGTTACACCATACTTACAAGGTCCAGCTTTTCCATGTGATCCAAATGAATATGGCTGGAAAGATACAATTAAAGTGTTTCCTAATACAGTTACTCGACTAGTAGTTCGCTTTGCACCTCAAGATGTTCCTATTGGAGATACTGCAGGAAAAAATTTCTTTGCTTTTGATCCAACAACCACACTTGGTGAACACGATAGTTTTGGATACCCTGGTGGAAGCGGATACGTATGGCATTGTCATATTCTTGATCATGAAGATAATATGATGATGCGTCCTTTTATGGTTCGCAAGAATGCACAAAGTTAACTAACGCAAGTTCGATCCTGAATAGACTTTATGCGTAATTAAATTTGATATACTTTTTTGATTTTTACACAAAAATCGTTCGAGAAAGTCTTCGAAAAGCTCAGACCGAACGGGAGGAATAAAACGATTCAGAAGGGCTATAGAAATATTTTTCCATTCCGTTCGCCCTGAGCTTCTTACCCCAAGCTGGGGATAAAGGGTTAAATCTTGTTATTGGAGATGTATTAGTTGGTTGTTTACCAGATAATATTTTAACCCCTGTCAAAATCCTGAACATAACTTCAAGCATAGTTGACGTCAGTATCATTATAAAAACTACGCAAGGAGAAGTATGTGCTGTTCCAGATGAATTATTCTACAATCCTGAGAAAAATGCATGGGTACAAGCTCAAAATATAACTCAAGGAACATATTTTCTTGATAGTAAATTGAATATGATCATGTGTTTGGAGATTACGCATTCTCACATAACCCCAACAAAAGCTTACAAAATTTATACAACGCACCCTCACAATTTTTTTGCATACGATCAAGCGATATTAGTACATAATTTTATGCCCTTTATAGGATTGGGTGCCACTTGGCTTTTTGGAGGCGGAGCACTTGAATTTGGTGGATTAAGTATTGTTGCATCTATTGCAAGCTTAGTA
>WBZV01000197.1_pt1 | contig 13488 bp, 12 predicted proteins | sample 5204221 | NCBI WGS metagenome assembly WBZV01 (sample SAMN12344360, study PRJNA552823) | activated sludge metagenome | biome: Activated sludge suspended growth; feature: Nitrification reactor; material: Wastewater; isolation source: activated sludge from nitrification reactor of wastewater...
GGCAAAACAAAGAAATGTTACAACACAGTTTGCCTTTGAAACTACAAGCCTATGAGCGATTGGCTTTGTTTCTGGAAAGAATACGGATTCCGGCTCTAATGATGCGGTTTGCAACTCCGGACGGTGGTTCTTCATCAACCTGTAAACTTCTCATGCTGGGTGTACAGCAAGAGTTTGAACACAATATGGTACAGCAGATTTACATCAGTGACAAACTCTGGGAAATCATATTATTGGCAAAAAATGAAACCCTTCATGCATTCGAGGAAGCTTTACAGGAATATGCAAATCATGATGTCACCACCCTACGAAACCATTTGAATTCAAAAGTAAACCTGGAGACTTCCCGTATCATTGACGCTGCTTTGGAAGGAATCCGTAAGGAAGTCCGGCTGGTGATGTAGTTGATAGGAGATAGTTGATAGGTGATAGTTGATAGGTGATAGTTGGTTGTTGATAGATGATAGGAGACAGTTGTAAGAGGAATGTGGCTATCCTTAAAAATCTTCACGCCAACGGTTCTTTATTCAAGTTATCCATACTAACATTTGTTAGTTAAAGATTAAAATTTTAAATATATAAATACCTAAGCACCTAAATACCTAAACACCTTAATACCCACATACCTATATTCTCCCACTCCTCCATTCATCCCTGCCTACCCAGCTTCCGCATCATCCTGATAAATGCCATGGATATTGCCATCTGGATCTTTAAAATAAGCTAACCAGCCTACTCCAGGAATGGGCATCTTAGGAACCACAATGGTTCCACCTGCGGCTTCAATCAATTTAGAATGTTGTTCAACGTCTTCCACCTGAAGGGTATTGACAATGGGTTGGTTAGGATCTCTTTTGCGCATCAGGCCACCGTCAATACCAGGAGTCGATGGGTCTCCGGTATAGGTCATCCAGTAGTCTTCTGTTCCAAATTGGGTAAACTTCCAACCAAAAACTTCGGTAAAAAACTTCATGACTTTTTCGGGGTGATCGCAAGGAATTTCAAAATGTACAATCCGGTGATTCATAATTTTTTATTATAGTTTAATGAATTTAACCATTTCTTGTTGGTTATCAAAAAGAATTAATGCATAGTAACTACCACTTGCTAATGAGGAAATGTCCATTATTGGATTTGAATGTAAATGGTTGAATTGTTTAACCAGGATTCCATCGGCGCTGAAGATTTTTAAGTTCAGTCTATGGATACTCATTGCCTTACTTGAAATAATCATCAGATGATTTTCTGCCGGTATTGGATATATCTCAAACAAACGTTCGTTAGCTAGTTCAATATTATTGGTTAAACAATCATTCCATTTTGGATCATCAGGAAGCAGACATTGTCCACAGGAATCTATTCGATGATCCCCATAGGCCAATCCTTTGCAATCACAAATTTCTTTGAACCGTTTTGGATCAACATTGCTGGCAATGAGTTCAACTTCACCAAGGGATGCAGCATTCCAGTGATATATCCCTCCGCTAACATCTAAAAACTCGATACGCATGGATTGAATTTTAATATTTGGATCCAGCGTGATGTGTGTTCCCCGGTTGCTTAACTTTTGGGAAAGGTCAAAATCATATACCTTGTCGATGAAATGATCGTCGGCATACACCTTCACCCGACAATGGTTGACACGAAGCCGGTTAGTGTCAGGAATATTGTGCAATACAATTTCTTTAGCATAAAGGGGGACGAGCCACTGATAGGTTAACCACTGTCCATTTGGAGTAACTCCTTCAGGTGTAAACCAATGTTGCTGAGCAGTATAATTTTTTTTGTCAATGGTATATCCAGGAGAAGACATTGAACTTGAGGCAAGCACTTTTGCACCAGGCGCCAGGTTAGTAAAAAATAATTCGTTCGGATCGGACGGTACAGGTATTACAGAATGACCTGCATGACAACCCACGCATGTTACCCGTTGACCAGGTCGGCCGTAATTAAAACCGGTGACATGTGCTGCGCCATCCATGATGCCTCCACCGGTACGTGGGATTCGGTAACCTTGTGTTGAGGATGACCGCCCTTGTTCAAACAATGGAATATTGGCCGGAGCTTTTTCTTCCAATACCCGATTGAAGTCATCTGTCAGGATTTCGTTGTAGAGTATTGGAAAATCAAGAGCTTCCACTGAACCAAATTGCTTATCTTGCATAGGAGCTGCAAAAAAACGAACGCTTGATAGTTGGCCTACTGCCGGAGCAGCAAGGATACCATCATCTACCGGTCCATTGTAAAAGATATTGCGGCAATCAAAACGAAATTCCCCTTCCTGCCTAAGATTTTGAAGTCCGATAGGCGGCAGCTTACCAGGACGTTGATGGATTTTATCTGGGATAACAGGAGGAATGGGCCGTGATTCCACCAATTGTGCATTTAATTCAGTGGAACCGGGATGGTCAAATATGATTTGTTGGCCGTTTCCATTTGAATCCATCATCCAGATTCCGTAATCCTGTGAAGGATTTTCAGCCCTTGAATACAATATATTACCCTCTAGGCTGACGGACGGCTCTGTGGCATAGTTTCCTTTAAATATTCCATAAGAGGGTGGATCTGTAACATAATAGTCAAAGTTGCCGTATCCGGTAGTGCCTGCAAGAGGTTTAGGCCGTTTAGCCGTACCTCTGAAATAGCGTTTTATACCTCCAAAGCCAGAAGATTCACTGATGTGTTCGATTGGAAACCAATTGCCGACCAGGTCTCCGTTTGCATCGAAGCTCCCACCATAGGCTGAGTTAGATGAAACATCGCGATAATGAGCAGAAAACAATCGCATATTACTGCCATCGGGATTGATTTCGGTCAATAAAAATGCATTGTTGTTGAACATGAATTGTTGTTGGTCAATGACACTGTCTAAATTACTGGTCAAACCGTCTTTGAATATCCAACCATCCGTATAACGGTTGCTCGGGGTCTGCGTCATAGGATCATAAGGCCAGTAAAAATTTCTCCACCATCTGGCAAAAACGATTTTTCCGGAGACTGGATCAATCAAGGGTTTATCAGCACCATTTTTTTCGCTGGTAATTCGATGGAGGTCGGTTCCATCTTCATTGACCACAAACAAATTACTGGTTCGCACGACATTGTACATACCAATTCCCGGAAACCGTGTACTACTAAAACATATACGGCCATCAGGTAGCCAAACGGGATGGGTATCATCAAATCCTTTAAGGACACCTCTTGCCAAAGGACTAAATTGAGAAAAATCAGGATCCGGTTCAGAAAATGTGATTTGTTTCAGATTTTTTCCATCGATTCCTATGGAGTATATTCTCCATGCATTGTGTTCAAATGGCAAATAATTATTGTTTCCCAATACATAATTTCCGTTGGGAAGACCTGCAAAAACAATTTTCTGAGCATCCCATGAGAGGCAAGGACTGCTGATATCAATGAGTTTAAAAACATTCAATTCAGGTTTAGAGCCATCGATTAAGGTATCTATGCTATTGTCCGGATTGAGTATACATAAGTATGCTGGTGCAGCAACCTGGTATTTTGAAAAACCACCAATACCCGGCAATGCCTTGGCAGATGCCATATATACAGATCCACAGCAGGGAATATTTCGCGAAACAAATAAGACGGGTTTTGAGAGCTTACCGGATGGAAGGTAATGACTCTGTAAAAGGAAAAGCATCAATAGGCAAGCAAGGAAGGCAATCAGAAATCGATTAATTTTCATGCAACTGGTTTTTGTTTTATGTAAAAATTGGGCGATTAATTGATTTTCGAAATGTATTGCCTAAAAACCCGGCATGTGAATGACTTGTAAATATACAAAATGTTGACTTTCCCCATTCTTAAGAAACCCTAAACTGAACTTACCTTTGTGGCTAAAATAACAGTTAGTATGATTGCTGCAGTTAATGTAAGCCTATCTTATGGAAAACGAACATTATTTGATGAAGTAAATCTTCATTTTACCAAAGGCAATTGTTATGGAATTATAGGCGCTAATGGTGCAGGCAAAAGTACGTTTCTAAAAATTCTAAGTGGAGAGATAAATCCCACCAAAGGCCACATTGAAATTACACCAGGTGAGCGGTTGGCCGTATTAAAGCAAAACCAATTTGAATTTGACAATCACAGCGTTCTGAATACCGTGCTAATGGGCCACCACAAATTATGGAAACTGATTCGGGATCGGGAAGAGTTGTATGCCAAAGCTGATTTTTCAGAAGCCGATGGAAATCTGGCTGCCCAACTCGAAGAAGAATTTGGTGAAGCCGGTGGTTATATGGCTGAGAGCGATGCAGCATCACTGTTAAGTGCTTTGGGTGTGTCAGAGGAATTGCATGGAGTCTTTATGAGCGATATCCCTGCCGTCCTAAAAGTGCGAGTTTTATTGGCGCAAGCACTCTTTGGGAATCCAGATATTTTATTGCTGGATGAGCCTACCAACGGATTGGACGTAGATACCATTAACTGGCTTGAAAATTTTCTGGCGGATTATGAGAATATTGTAATCGTCGTCAGTCATGATAGGCATTTTCTGGATGCAGTGTGTACACATGTGGTGGATGTTGACCGACAGCGTCTAAACATTTATACAGGAAATTATACATTTTGGTATGAATCCAGCCAATTAATGTCTCGTCAAATTTCAGATAAGAATAAGAAAATTGAAGATAGACGAAAAGAATTAATGGAATTCATTGCACGCTTTTCTGCGAATGCTTCTAAAAGTAAACAGGCAACCTCGCGTAAGAAAGCTTTGGAGAAACTAAACGTTGAACATATACAACCTTCCAACAGGAAATATCCGGGAATTGTCTTTAAGCCAGAACGAGAAGTTGGAGACCAAATTTTAAAAGTGGACCAGTTATCCCTTGAAGTAGAAGGAAACGTTTTGTTCCAAAATGTTAGTTTTACCGTCAACAAAGGCGATAAAATTGGTTTATTGGCAAAAGACCAAATGTTGGTTCACGCATTATTTGACTGCATGGCGGGCATTAAAAAACCAAGTGCAGGTACGATTGAATGGGGAACCACTATTTCAAAAGCTTATTTACCCGTTGATATTGGATCCTATTTCGAAAAAGACGAACCTTTATTGGACTGGTTGAGAAATTATGTGCCCCCAGGGACGCCTGATGTGGATGAAATTTTCTTAAGAGGCTATCTTGGTCGTATGCTATTTAGTGGTGATGAAGTGATGAAGAGATGTAAGGTGTTAAGCGGAGGAGAAAAAGTCAGAGCCATGTTAAGCATGATGATGCTGCAAAATCCAAATGCATTACTTTTGGATGAACCTACCAATCACCTTGACCTGGAGAGCATTCAGGCGTTTAATGAAAACATGGTGGATTTTCCAGGAATCCTGTTCATCAGTTCGCACGATCATACTTTTATGCAATCAGTTTGCAACCGTATGATAGAAATTACCCCTAATGGATATATTGACAAACTGATGAATTTTGATGAGTACTTAGCGAATGAAACAATTGCTAAATTGCGAGAGACGATATATAATTAAAGGATTCAAATTTGAATCAGAATTTTTTGGATTATCAATTTATCTGAACTGTCAGTTATTTTTAGTAATAGTGTTTTGAAGTTGAAATCTTGTAAAGACTGGCAAATCATCGAGACGTTTACCTGGTCATGAAATACCAATTTGCCATTTAGGTCAAATATTTCAATTTTAAATGGAGGCTTAAAGATATAAGGTATAAATATTCTAATTTCATCTATGAATGGATTTGGGTAAATGATAATGTCATCGTAGGTGTTTGTCGGATCTCTATATTTTTGGCTTGAAAATTTAGAAAGAAAAATGCGGTTTGGTGTTTCGTAATCTGTAAGATTGGCAACACCAGCTATAATGATATTCTGGAACTTATCGAGAGTCATCGCGAAGACTGCATCGTTTTCATATCCAAGATCAGTCTGTATCTCCCAAATTAAATCACCTTTTTTGGAATACTTTGAAATGATGTGTTTACCAAAATGTCCAACATTAATTGAGCCAGTGGTTCCTCCGAAAATAAGTTCTTCATGAGGAGTTTCGACCATTGTTACATGATATTTAAAAGGAATGTTAAAAGGCGACCCAGAATGTTCAGGTATTTGATAGAATGACCATATAATATTTCCGGTGGGATCCAGTCTAACCGTACGGGAATAAATTTTCGAAGCTGAAACAATTTGATAGAAAAGGATAACATCGCCGGAATTAGTTTCATAAGTAGTGATGGGATTTTCGTATGGACTTAAACTATCCAGAGAAATTGAAAACAGGTATTTCTTATTCGAAGGCGTGAATTTTTCAATGATGGTAGTTCTCTGAGTTGATCTGGCAGTAAGAATACTTCTATCTTTAAGAATTGCAATAATATTATTAAATGGATACGGGGTGCAGGGTTCACAATAAGTAAAGGTCTTGTATTGGGTATTGTATCGAATCTCAAACATACAATTACTTTTTAGGTGTCTGCCCACTATCATTAGATTTTGCTTATTTTTAAAAGCTTGGCTTATGCTGTATTCTTTGTCCAATAGACAATTTAACATGTTGGGAAAACTGCTATCAACTTTGAAGGTTTGAGTATGGATAGATAGAAGTTTTCCATTTTCATAAAGTAAAAACAAAAGACTGTCCTGGAGTAAAGATTGAAAATTAATAATGGGTTTATCAAATCTTGAACTTTCCCAGATTATTTGATGAATCAATTTTCCATCTAATGAGTAGAATTCTGTAAATGTTTTCCACCCTGATGGAAGAGAAAACTGCGATCCTGATAGGGCGAGTGTATTCTCATTGATTTTTGTAAGGAGGGGATTATTTGAGGTCTCGGGATATAGGTGAGTCCAAATTTGTTCTTGGCACCAAAGTTTAGATGGTAAGCCCAGATTATAAAACACAAATAGAAAAAGGATCCTAGCCAGTTGATTCATAATGCAGCATTAAGAGTAAAACGATTTTGGATAAGAATTGCTGATTGCTTTTAATAAAAAATAGGACAGTAATCATTGGATTAAAGAGCCCTTGCTATTCCTGAAAACACAAAAAGGCATCGGTTTCGGGCGAGTGAAGTAAAAATTTCATTTCGATTTAACTTCCAAAGCCATTATATTTAAGACTTTTTAGAATCCTATGTTCCATGGTTTAAATAAGGATGAAAGGTTGCTGGCTTTTCTGGGGTTAGTGGTGATGTTGATTTGTGCAGTATTCAGCAATGGCAGATTTCATGCTGATGAACATTTTCAAATTCTCGAATTTGCCCACTATAAAATGGGTAAAATGTCTGCAGAGGATTTGCCTTGGGAGTTTGCAGAGCGTATGAGACCGGCCCTACAAGTTGGAATAGGATTTGGTGTGATTCATTTTCTTTCATGGTGTGGCCTGACCAGCCCTTTTGACCAGGTGATGGTATTGAGAATTCTATCTGGTTTATTGAGCTGGATGCTTTTAGTGCAGTGTTATCGTTTATTTAAAGAACAGGGAACGCATAAAAGAGAAAATTTCTGGTTGTTAGGTATGTTGCTCTTCAGTTGGTTTGTACCACTTTTATCTGTTCGTTATTCTTCAGAAAATTGGTCAGCGATTAGTTTTTTTATGGCAATGACGTGCATGGTCCAATTTGAAAAACAACTTATCAAAAGGATCATTTGGCTTGAAATAATGGCTGGAATACTTTTAGGATTTGCGTTTTATTTTCGTTTTCAAATGGCTTTTGCGATCTTGGGTTTGATGGCTTGGTGGATTTGGAAAAAGCAGTTGATGTCTTGGACAAGTTTTTACATAATTGTTGGAGTTTGTATTTCATTTTTGTTCTGTAGCTTAGTAGATCGTTGGTTTTATGGAACATGGGTTTTTACCCCATACCAATACTTCAGAGCAAACATACTGGAACATAAGGCGGCCGGTTTTGGGGTAAGTCCCTGGTGGTATTATTTTACTATATACCTTGAAAAAGGTATTCCTCCTTTGAGTATTTTATCTATAGTTTTTTTGATAATTGGTATAGTACGTGACCGGAGTAATATTCTTGTTTGGATTTTTATTTCTTTTTTGATTGGTCACTTGATGGTGGGGCACAAAGAGCTTAGGTTTATGTTTCCGATGATGATACCTTTTTTGGTATTAACTGCCAGAGGTATCCATTGGGGCCAGCATCAAATAAAGACAAACCAGTGGTTGAGATGGAGTAAATCAACGGTTGTGGTCTTTAACTGTTTGATTTTGTTGGGAGTAATATTTAGTCCGGCCCAACCATCGGTCAACATGTATAAGTACTTGTATGATCATGCAAATACGAATAAAGCATTGATGTTAAGTTTACAACAAGGACCTTATGATTGCGGGATATTAAATATTCATTTTTATAGGGCAGATTCACTTCAGACCTTGGTTTTTAATAGTGATTCGACATTGCTGCAATATATAGAACAAAAGCAGCCTAAAACTTTTTGGATGTTAAGTGAGAATATTATTGCTGAAGGTAAATATCCAGCCTATGAATCCAGACAATTATATAGTACAATCCCTTCGTGGATTGCCAAATTTGATTTCAATGGGTGGGTAAGTCGAAGTGGGATTTGGATATTATACGAATTTCAAAAGAAAAAGTAAGAGAAGTCGACCTACAATTTTAGGTAGAGTGGACAGGAAACAGGCCGGTTAATGAAAGTGTTGGGCGGATTTGAGAAACCGGCAATAAGCTATTTTGAATTAAACAAAAATTCTGTACGCATAGAAGTAATCCATAAACAATTATGTATATTTGCCATCCCTCCGTAAATGACGGAGGTATTAATTGCATCATTATATATTAATTGGTTGCAGATCAATTATTTGTATATTAAAAATAATGCAATATCAATTTATTTCCGGCTTAATCAAAATCACATTTTGGTTCCAATGAAATAAGTTGATAACTTGAATGGTAAAAATAATTATTGCGGGAGTAGCTCAGTTGGTAGAGCACAACCTTGCCAAGGTTGGGGTCGCGGGTTCGAGTCTCGTCTCCCGCTCAAAATAATCCACTGCATAGTGGATTTTTTTTTGCCCAGGTGGTGGAATTGGTAGACACGCAGTCTCGCTTTGAAGTAGTGAGAAAGTACAAATAATCATAATCAAAGCGGGATTAAAATCCTGTGGCCAGAGACAATAGAAATAAGGAAAACAAACTAGAGTGTTTGTACGAAAAGAGATAACTCAAAAATATCTTTCAATAATGTGAAAGATATTCGCCCAGGTGGTGGAATTGGTAGACACGCAGTCCCGCTTTGAAGTAGTGAGAAAGTACAAATAATCATAATCAAAGCGGGATTAAAATCCTGTGGCCAGAGACAATAGAAATAAGGAAAACAAACAAGAGTGTTTGTACGAAAAGAGATAAATCAAAAATGTCTTTCAATAATGTGAAAGATATTCGCCCAGGTGGTGGAATTGGTAGACACGCAGGACTTAAAATCCTGTGGCCAGAAATGGCCGTGCGGGTTCAAGTCCCGCCCCGGGTACCAGGTTGAGAGAAATCTCAACCTTTTTAATTTAGGCTGGGTCGAACATAGGTCGAACAAATTGCCCCTAAATCTGAGTTCATTCATTATTTTGTATTTTTGGTTCATGGAAGTCATTTGCCTCGAAGATGAAGCATTCTACCTGCTTATTGAGAAGGTAGTTTCCAGGATTAAAGAAAAGGAGGGCATAATAGAGGATAAGTGGATTTCCGGTGATCAAGCCATGGAAAAATTAAGGATTAAAAGTAAAACCACGTTGCAGAAGTTAAGAGATGAAGGTAAAATCCGTTTCTCTCATCCTGAAAAAAAGATTATTCTATATGATTCTGATTCAATAAATGAATATTTAGAAAAACATTCAAAAGAAACTTTCTGATGGAACTGAACGAAAAACAATTTATTACAGGATTTAATAGCGGCTATCTGCTTGCGGAATTTGAGCCTCAAATGTTGACTAATTTATTAGAACAAATCCGTCCTATTAATTCATATATTTCTGGAATGACATTTGGACGCAAGGAATTTGAGTTGAATAAAATACGAGGCCAATTGAATGAACTAGAACAAATTAGGCAGAAGAGTAAAAGGGATAAACAAAGAGATAAGTGATGGTTGATTATTTGAGATCAAGAAAAGCAGATGCTAATTTTCTTACTTGTAGTTTTCCAATTTCTATCTGTTGCTTTTTTGCTCCTTTAGTAATTTTTATGTTCTGTAATTGCATTTTTATCCGACAATCTGTGTAGGTGTTGGCTATTATTTTATCAACACTTTCTACTCCTTTTTTGTCTTTAATAGGAAATAAACTGACCTTCACATTATTTGGTTTTTCAAAATATTTTACAGATCGGATGTATTTGTTCAAATCAGTGCAAATAAATTCTTCATTAAAGTATACCATTCTTTCACAATTTAAAAATTGTAATTTGTTTAATTCGTTTATTGATGCTACATCATTAATATAAACTTTAAAATCAGATTTATTTCCAGCCTTGTAAATTAAACCATCATAAAACATGACCATAAGCTTGGTATTTATTGGAAAGAATATTTGCAACCCTAAAGCTCCATATCCATTTAAGGGCCTTAAATAATTCTTACTCTCCAAAAACTGATTATATCTAACCACTGGATTATCCGAAGTTAAAAAAGGAATGGGTGTTTTATTAACTAATATTTTAAGTTTTAGGTCCTCAGAAATTTTTATCGCCGTTGATACTTTACTAAGCGCTAATTGAACTGGGTCTTCTAATCTTAACTCTTGTTTGAAAAACTCCGAATGTGCTGGGAATAGGCGAATTGTTTCTTCAATAATTTGCGTATTTGAATCTCTAAATCCTTTCGCTCTTATTGGATTTCTTAGATCGCTCAAAGCAACAAAAACTAATAAATCGGTGATATCATTACTATAGTTTGAATAATCAAACTCGCAATTTTCTATTTTCCTTAACAAGGAAGCAAAACTACCTTCCATCTTACTTAAGAATTCTTCAATAATTCCATCTGCCCCATATAAATATTTTTTGTAGGCTTGATGTTTTAATGGTGCCGCTCTACAACAAAAACCGGTTATAGTGTCGAACACGCCTATTTGCTTTTCATTCCCCTGATAGGAGAATTTTCGCAGATAAAATTTCGGTACAAAATGTTGATCCCTTTTCTTTGGCATTATCTTTTACCCGTTATTGAATTGTCATATAAATATTCAAAATATCGCTTTGTTGCAATATTTTGAATTGCCAATGAATACATTTTTATGTTCATTCATTATGATAAAACCATGTCAACGCCAGCGACAAGGCATCAAATATAGCCATATTCCTATCTTCACTCGTCCATAATTTCCTTTCTCTTGGTCTTTTTGGTTCTAATTCTTTAAATTCCGCAAGTAAGAATTTAGCTATCTCGTATTTTGTAACGGCTCCATGAATCTCAAAGACATCCCTTATCTGGTCTCTTGAACATAATTCAACAGGAAGTTTTTCCGAATCAGCGTATGCAATGATTTTCAAAATGAGTTTACGTGTTCGTTTTCCTATTCGGGAAGATTTTGCTTCGGCGTCAGGCATAATTACAATTGTTGGCTTGTAATAGTCAATCAACTTTTGTGCTTGCTTCATTGCTTTTCGATTGGATATTATTGGCTTTATTCTCACTGTACCATATCCGATAAGCTTTCTTTCATTTTCCATTGTTACAAATCCAAAGCCACTTGAATTTGGATAAATTGCAAACACTACATTTGTTTTGATTTTTGATGCTGACATAGTTTTTAATTGGTTAATCTTATAATTACTTGTTCAAGGAATTTAATTTTAGAGGTGTTCTTTAATGTTATTTGCTCTTCTTTTTTCAACTCATGAGTTAAATATTTTATCCTGTTAATGAGGCTTTCTTTGATAAGTCTGGATTCAGGTTCAAAGAATGTTTCAATGGAAGAGTTAAAAAGGTGATGGTACAGAAGTAGTATTTCCTTTGTCGGTTCTCTTTGGCCTTTTTCATATCTGGAAATTTTCGCAGAATCTGGCTGACCGTAGAGGAATGCAATATCCTCTTGCATTAGAGGAGATCGTTTTCGATATACTTGAAGATAATTTATTTGGTTTGACATAAATAAAAATGAGCACCAGGAATAATTTTCCTGATGCTCTTAGTTTAGTCTTATAATCTGACCAATCGTAGACGGTACTTTTTGCCAACTTGGCAAATTTTTTCGCGCAAGCTCCACGCTTTGTTATAATACTATTGTATTGTAAGCAACCAATTATAGTGGCATAATATTTATGTAAATTAAATTGATAAAGTAGGCACCTTCGCACCCGTAGGAGCCCATAATCTGCGAAATTTGAAGGGTATCGCAGATTGCAAACCAACGGTGCAAAGGCACCGTCAATATTTATATAAGTTGTACGTTCATTAAATTTAGGTTTTGTCCAAAGGAAATGAGCATCAGTATTTCAGTGATAATTAAGATTGTCTCTGAGATAAGCCTTTATTTAATTATACCATAATAGAGTTATGTAGTCAAAATTTGCGAAGTCATTTTTCAATGTCTTTTAAAGAATCTACACTTATGTTATAATCAGATTGAGTAATACAGGAGTTGCCACCTTTGCAAGATAAAAATTTAGAGTGATAAGCAAATGCGCCCATAGCTCAGCTGGTAGAGCACTCGACTCTTAATCGAATGGTCGGAGGTTCGATCCCTCCTGGGCGCACAAATAAAAACTGATCTGATTAGAAAGTGTTATATTAAATCGTTTAATGGGTGCTTCACCATTTGACTTCTTAAATGTTCAGCGGTGGCTGATAAGTAAATAGTAGTAGTTTTTATATCCGAATGCCCCATCAATTTTGAGAGCGAATAAATATCACATCCACCCTCAAGCATAAGAGTGGCAAAAGTATGTCGGAGTTTATGGATTGAAAAAACAACTCCAGAGGATTGGCGCAACTGATCGACTAACTTTTTTAATCCATTTTCTGTAAATCCGATATTTCCTCGAAGGGATGAGAAAAATTCAGGATTAGTTTTGTTCAATCTTTTTCTTTCTTCTCGATATTTCTTTAAACTCTGGGCAAGCGTGAAGCTCATCGGTACGATTCTATCTTTATTACCCTTGCCTTGTCTTACGAAGATTGTCAAATTATCAATATCTACATCGGTAAACTTTAAATTCAACAATTCCTGTTTACGTAGTCCGGTAAACACGAAAGTTGAAAAAATTGCATGATTTCGATACCGGAGAAATTTATATTCATAAGGATAATTATCAATCACTTCCAATAACCGCAGCGATGCTTGCTTGTTTAACTTTACCGGCAACCGTTTTTCCATTTTTGGTTTCTCAATCTCGGTTATTGGATTCTTCTCCATATAACCCTGCTTAATGCACCAACGGAAGAACACTAACAATGTCTTATGATATACGATAAAGGTATTCACTGACCAGTTTCTCTCTGTTCGGCCATAATAAAATAGTGCCCTTACATTATCAT
>WBZV01001070.1_pt1 | contig 13485 bp, 5 predicted proteins | sample 5204221 | NCBI WGS metagenome assembly WBZV01 (sample SAMN12344360, study PRJNA552823) | activated sludge metagenome | biome: Activated sludge suspended growth; feature: Nitrification reactor; material: Wastewater; isolation source: activated sludge from nitrification reactor of wastewater treatment...
CCGTCGCTCCACCGGAATAACACCCAGTTCAGTCTCGGGAGAAATCAGGCGCGCGCACACCCGGTCCCCAAGCGGCTCCGGAGCGCCAGCACCAAGGCATCGGTCAATGCCGAACCTTGCGATCCCATTAAGCTCCGGCAATCCACCGTTACGCACGGGCCTCTCACGCGTCATTAGGGGTGGCGCACGGCGCTTGGCGTTGCCGTGCGCCTCGGTCGCGCATGGGCCGCGAACCGGGAAGGGGAGAGCGAGGAGCGTTTGGCTTTGGCCTTTGGCTTCAGGCGGATCGGGAATCGGGTCGACAGCGGAGGAGCGGCGGCGGCGCAGGAGCAAGGCGCCCCGCCGCGCCGCTCCGGGCGCCGCCCGCGCGCCTGGCTCCTGGCGTCTGCCCTGGCTCTGCTCCTGCCGGCGGGCCTCCGCGCTTCGCAGCCTGTGGAGCCGGATCTCGATCCGACCAGCAGCTGGCTGGTCCGCCTTGAGGGACCGGGCGCCTGGGACATCCTCGCCGCCGAGCGGAAGGAAGGACGCGACGGCGGGGCCGCTGCCGCCGCCGCTGCGGTGGCGGCCGTCGCGGAGGCCCAGGTCAGGGTCGAGCGGGCCCTGGTCGACCTCGGTGGCCAGGTGGTCGACCGCTACCAGCTGGTCTTCAACGGCTTCCTGGTCCACGCCACCGAGGGGCAGGCCCATCGGTTTGCCGAGCTGCCGGGGGTGGCCGGGGTCTCCCGCGCGCCCCTGCTCCAGCCGGCCGTGCGCAAGGTGGCCGCCACCCTGCGCGCCGACCAGGCGCAGGCCGAGCTGGGGCTGGACGGCTCCGGGGTGACGGTGGCGGTGATCGACACCGGCATGGACTACGAGCATGCCATGCTGGGCGGCAGCGGCGACCCCGATGACTTCCTGGAGAACGACGAGGACCGGGTGGAGCCGGGCAGCTTCCCCACGGTCAAGGTGCAGGGCGGCTACGACTTCGCCGGGGCGCGCTACTCGGCCGCCTGCCTGGGCAGCGCCGGGCCGGACTGCCCGAACCGCCCCCAGCCGGACGGCGATCCCCTGGACCCGGCCGGCCTGGGGCACGGCACGCACGTGGCGGGCATCATCGCCGGCCGGGCGGCCCTGCCGCGGGTGCCGGCGGGGGTGGCGCCGGGCGCCTCCCTGGTGGCCCTCAAGATCTTCGGCAACCCGCGGACGGCGCCGGCCAGCTCGGACCTGGCCCTCAGCGCCCTGGAATGGGCCCTACGCCACAACCTGGGCCTCCAGGTGCCGGGGGCGGCGCCTTCGGGCAGGATCGACGTGGTCAACCTCTCCCTCGGCACCGACTGGTCGGCCCGCATGGTCGAGGTGGAGGATGCCGTGGCCCGGGTGGTGGAGGGCGGCATCACCGTGGTGGCCTCGGCCGGCAACGCCGGGCCCTTGGCCTACGTGGCCGGCTCGCCCGGCACGGCGGGCATGGCCCTCTCGGTGGCCAGCTCCCTGCCCGCCGGCCTCTACGAGCCGCGGGTGGCCACCACCTGGCGCGAGCGGGACGGGCGCTTCACCACCGAGGCCCTGGAGGTGCTGGAGGCGGCCCCCGACTGGCTGCCGGGCTTCGGCGAACTGCCCCCCCTGGCCGGCGACCTGGTCTGGCTGGGCGACGCCTGCCAGCCGCTGGCCGACCGCCGCCTGGCCCTGGGCCGCATCGCCCTGATCGAGCGGGGCGGCTGCAGCTTCTTCGACAAGCTGCAGGCGGCGGCTCTGGGGGGGGCGTTGGCGGCCGTGGTCTTCACCGACGGCGCCCAGAAGGTGACGATGGCCTGCTCGGCCCCCGCCCCCTGCGCCGCCGTCTCCGCGCTGCCGGCGGGCATGATCGACCGCGCGCCGGGCATCGCCCTGCGCGACCGCCTGCTGGGCGGCCAGGTGGTCAAGGTGGCCCTGGAGGCCCGCTCCCAGGCGCAGCTCTCGGACACCATCTCGGACTTCTCCAGCCGCGGCCCGGCCCGCTTCAACGCGGCCATCAAGCCGGACCTCACGGCCCCGGGCTCCGGGATCCTCTCGGCCCGCGCCGGGGGCGGCACCAAGCTGGTCGAACTCTCGGGCACCTCGATGGCCGGTCCGGCGGTGGCCGGCGAGGCGGCCCTCGTCTGGCAGCGCAACCGCCGCGAGGGCCTGGGCCTGGACGCCGCCGAGGTGGCGGCGCTCATCCTCAACCACGCCGACGCCGGCATCCACGTGGGGCGCCAGGACACCGGGCCCCTGGCGCCGATCATGCGCCAGGGCGCCGGAAGGGCCGATGCCCTGCGCGCCAGCCGCGGCCGGACGGTGGTGCGCAGCCCCATCGGCCTGGCGGCGCTCTCCTTCGGCCACGTGCACCTGGGCGACGCCGGGGCCCAGATCCGCCAGAGCCTCAGGGTGCGCAACCTGGCGCCCTTCGGCCAGCGCTACCGGCCCGAGGCCGCCTTCGCCTACCCCCTGGACGATGCCCAGGCCGGGGTCCGCTTCGTCTTCGACCCCCCCGTGCTGCAGATCCCTCCCAAGTCCGAGGGGCGCCTGGACGTCACCCTGGTCCTGGACGCCAAGGCCGTGCGGGCCTGGCGCCTGCGCGGCGCCGAGCCGGTGCGCGACGAGCTGCGCCTGGGCAGCCAGGAGCTGGACGGCTATGTCGTCCTCCAGGCCGTGGACGGCGACGACCGTCCCGTGTCCGACGGCGACCGCGTCTCCCTCCCCTTCCACGTGCTGCCCCGGCACCACGCCTGCCTGGCTTCCGCGGAGGCCGCTGACCTCTCGTTCTGGGAAGAGGGCGAGACGGTGGGCCATGCCGTCCGCAACCCCTGCGCCCGCGAAGGGTCGGTGGAGCCCTACGCGCTGATCGGGCGGGATGCGACGGAGAGCGCGCTGGCGGAGGGCTTCCCGCCCAAGCTGGACCTGGAGGCCGTCGGCCTGCGCTACGGCATGGCCTTGCCCGATGACCCGGCCTCCATCGTCCTGGCCTTCGCCCTGAAGACCCGCGGCGCGCGGCGCATCCCGGTGGAGGCCGACCTGCGCGTGCTGATCGATGCCGGCAGCGACGGGGCCTGGGACAAGGTGCTCTACCAGCGCCACGCGCCGGCGGTGGACCAACGCCTGCCGGCTGGTCGCTGGCTGACCCTGGTGGCGCCCGTCCTGCCCGGCTCCCTGGCCCCCGACGAACGCCTGGCCCAGATCCTGCCGGCTCCCCTGGCCTACGACCTGGACGAGTCGGTCACCGTCCTGGCGGCCCCGGCCGACCTCCTGGGCATCAAGCTGGCGCCCGGACGGGGCCGCTTCGACTGGGCGGCCCTGGCGGTGGACGCGGTGGGCGACTTCCCGCTCGTCGCCGGCTATCCCGGCTACGACCTGATGCCCGACGACCTGACCCGGGGCGGGCGCCTCAGCTTCGACCAGCGGGCCACCGAATGCCTGGCCTGGACGGATCAGGCGGGCCGCCGCCTGGACCTCCTGGGCCAATCGCTGCGCCTGGAACCCGGGGCCGAAGTGGGCAGCCAGCTCCGCCTGGCCTGCCCGCCCTCCGCCCTGCCGGCCGAAGCGGGCCTCTTCCTGCACTATCCGGACAACCCGCCCTTGGAGCAGGCCGAACTGCGCCTGGTTCGGCCGGCGGTGCCCGCGACCCTGCCCAGCCCCAGCCCCTGGCCTTCCCCCTCGGCCTCGCCGGCGGTGCTGCCCCCCGCGGCCCTGCCGCCCACGGCGAGCCCGGCGCCCTCGGCGGCGCCGGAGGATCCTTCGGCGACGCCGGCCGGCTCGGCACCGCCCACGGCCGGCCCCTCGGCCACGCCGCCGCCCACGGTCACGGCGCCCGTCGCGCCTCGCCTGAGCCTGCGCCAGGCGGCGGGCGCGGGGAAGGCGGGCGCCCCGCTCCTGGCCGACTGGCCGGCCTACCTGGAGGTCCACGGAGCCGTGGAAGAGGCGCAGGCCCTCGGCGCCTGGCGCCTGGAGGGCTTCGCAGCGGGCGGCATGGCCCTGCCCGGCTCGCCCCTGGCCCCGGTGCCGCCGCCCTCCTCGGCGGGGACCGAGGCCGACCTGAGCGCGGCCGCCTCGCTGGGCTTCCTGCTCCCCCCTTCCTGGACGGCTGCCGGGAGTCCGCAGCTGCGCCTCCGCGCCGCGGACGGGGCCTCGCTCGCCGAACTGCGGCCGGTCTTCGAGACGCCGCCGGCCCTGGCCATCGACCTGGTGCCCATCCACCTCCAGCCGGGCGGCGTGGGCGCGGTCCAGGGCCTGGACCTGGCCGGCGACGGCGCGCGGGCCCTGGGCTGGCTGGCCCGCGCCCTGCCCCTGCGCCTGGCCCCGCGCCTGCACCCGGCCTGGCGCTTCGAGGGTCTCACGGACAAGCCCAAGGGCCGCCAGGCCCTCCTGCACCAACTGGCCCAGCTCCGCCTGGCGGAGCATCCCGCGGCGCGGCTGGACGGCCGGGCGGACGGCGCGCCGGTGGTCCTGGGCCTCCTGCCGCCGGGCAGCGGCATGGCGGGCCTGGCGCTCCAGGGCGGCGGTGTGGCCCTGGCCGGCGCCGACGACCCGGTGGGCGTCGCCCGCGCCCTGGCCCTGGCCCTGGGCCTGCCGCCGGTGGCCTGCGACCTGGCGGCGGCGGCCGACGCGGGGCTGCTGGATCGGGGCTATCCCTACGCCGGCGGCAGCATCGGCGGCTGGGGCCTGGACCTGGCGTCCTGGCGCGACCAGGGTGCGGCGGCGCGCGACCTCCTCAGCGGCTGCGCCCCGGCCTGGCTGTCGGACCACCACCTGGGGCGCCTGGTCGAGCGGCTGCGCGAGGTCGAGCGCCTAGGGGCGGCCGCCGCGGCGGCCGGGGGGGCGAAGGCGCCGGGCTGGCTGCTGACGGGCCAGTGGCAGGCGGCAGGGCGGCGCTTGAGCCTGGACCCTCTGCGCTCGCTGCCGGCGCTTGGGGCGACGGGGACGGCGGTGGCCGGTGCCGCGCTCCGGGTGGAGCTGCTGGACGAGGTGGGCCGCAGCCTCTGGGAAGCCGGACTGAACCCGGTGGCCCAGCTCGACGGCCTGGCGCGCAGCGGCTCGGCCAGCCTGGCCCTGCAGGTCCCGCGCCACCCGGACGCAGCCGTCCTGCGGGTCAGCGACGACGACGGCAGCCTGGCCCAGCTCCCCCTCGGCGGGGCGGGCGCCCGCCTGGACGCCCTCCTGCTCGACCAGGCCCCGGGACGCGGCTCGGGCCTGATCTACGCCCGCCTGGCGCGCCGCGGCGCCCCCCTCTCGGCCCCGCTGGACCTGTACCTGGGTGATGAGCGGGGGCAGAGCCTGCTCCTGCGCGCCGGCCTCCTGGGCGAGCGGCTGACGGTGGACCTGGCGGGCCTGCCGGCCTCCCGTTCGGCCTTCCTGGAACTCCGCGCCACGGTCGAGGGCCAGGCCCTGGTCAGCCGCCTGCCCCTGGCGGCCCTGCCCGCCCCGGCGCCGGCGGCCCTGATCCTGGCCGCGCCCTCCGGCGACGTGGCGGCCGGCCGGCCCCTCGTGGCGATGGGGGCGGGGCTCGATGCCGCCGGTTCGGTGGCCCCGGAGCGACTGCTCTGGGAGCTGCCCGAGCGGCAGCTGCGCCAGGAGGGCCCGCTCTTCCTGCTGCCCGAGGGCCTGCCCGACGGTCATCACCGCCTGCGCCTGACGGTGCTGGGCGCCGGCGGCGCCCAGGGTGCCTCCCGCGAGACCGTCCTCAGGGTGGGGGGGGCGGGGACGGGGGGCGAGGTGTACCTGCCGCGGGTGGGGCGGAGGTAGGGCCGTCCTCGCTAGAGCGCCGTCCTATCAGGTGTAGCGCCTGGCCTGCGACCACCCGGCGACTGAAGTCGCGGGCTGGTTAAGACCAAGTCCACTGGCGTGGACTGCCGACAGCGCTACATCACCATGATGGCTGCTCTAGGGTTTCGGCGCCGTCGATCGGGTTTGCAGAGAGCGTGGCCAACCCTGCGGCACCCTGTCGTACGGTGCGCTGGCTCCGTGGGACCGTGGGAAAGCGCCGGAAGGATCGCTGGACCGCGGGCTGTTGAAGGCAGGAAATGCGGCGCATCCCGTGAGGAAACCGTTGGGATCATTGCGGACAGAGCCAGCTAGACTACTACTTAAGCACCAAGATACTAGGCTGATAACCGTGGTATCCTGCTAGTATAACCCAGGTAGCTTACTAGTATATCCAAGGTTTCCTGCCAGCCCGCGCCGCGTTCCAAGGCATCTTCCCGTGGCTTGGCTACCTGGAATGGGTGGATCCGCCGCCTTCGTCCGCTCGTGCCCTCGCTGGCCCGTCAAGGCGCCCGCCCTTCCGACGCCGGTTCGGCAAGGACCGGGCGCAAGCGAATGCGCAGCATCGCGCCCCCCGCGCCCGGGTCGCTGAGGTCGAGCCAGTCAGGTTGCCCGTCGTCGTCAGGGTCGTAGAAGCCGAGGAGCGTCGCCGGTCCGCCCTCGAAGGTGGCGGCCGCCTGGTAGAAGCCGGGGCAGATGCCGCCCAGGTCTACCCGGCCCGATGCATCGGCCGCCGCCTCGTAGACCGGGCCCAGGGGGCCGAAGAGGTGCAGCAGGGCGCCGGGCAGGGGGCGATCGTCCTCGTCGGCCAGCGCGGCGCTCAGGGTGGACGAGGGCCCGGGGCAGGCGGGGCTCTGCGGCTCCCCCGCCGGCGAGAGCCGCAGGGTGATGTCCACCCCCAGGCGGCGCGCGCCCGTCGCCAGCGCGAGGACGTCCGGATCGCCGTCCCCGTCCGCATCGTGCACCCCGTCCCAGGCGCCTTCGGGTCCGTCGAGCAGCAGGGCGGCAGCCAGGTAGTCGCCGGCGCAGAGCCCGGGCGCCTCGAAGCGCCCGGCCCCGTCCACCCCCACCACCGACCAGGCGTCGTCAGGCAGGTCCACCCGGATCACCAGCACCTCCGCGCCCAGCACCGAGCCGCCGTCCACGCGGCTGACCTGGCCGGCCACCACCGCGTCGCAGGCGCCCGGATCCACGGTGGCGGTCGCCGTCGGCGGGGCCGCGGTGACCGTGGCCGTCGGCGGTGCGGAGGTGACCGTGGCCGTGGCCGGAGGCGGCTCGCTGGGGCTCGCGGTTGCCGGTGGCGTGGACGGGCTCGGGTCCGGCGGCGCCGTGGAGGTCGGATCGGGCGGAGCGCTGGCGCGGGCGGTCGCGGAAGGTCCAGGGGTCTCGCGCGTCCGGCGCGTCGGGATGGCCGTCGCGGGATCGGTTTCCTGCCCGGCGGCGGGCGGGACGGTCGTCGGGCTTCCCTGGATGTCGCGAGGGTCCAACGTCGGCGTGGGCGGCGCCGCCGTCCCCGCCGCGGTCGTCGCCCGGAGCCACACGCCCGCCGATCGGGTGCCGACCAGGGTCGCGGTCGCCCGCCGGGTCGCGGCGGACGGGGGGAGCGCCCGATCGCGGCCGGCGTCGCGGGGCCCCAGGCCCGCCACCGCGCGCGCGCCGGGGGCGTCGTCGGGGGCTCCATCGCCGATGCTCGTCGGAGGCCCGCCATCGTCCAGCGAGGTCGGAGCCGATGCCGGGAGGCCGCCGTCGGCCGGCCCGCTCCGCCCCTCCACCGGTTCCTCCTGGTCGCCCCGCTCCGCGAAGCGCAGGCCCAGGGCCCCGGCCGCCCGGCGCAGGAGCTGGGTAGCGGCCTGGCGCAAGGGGTAGAGGGCCTGCCCAGGCGCCGCCAGGCTGACCATGGGCCCAAGGCCGACAGTCAAGGCGAGGAGCAGGGCCGCCAGGCGCAGGGCGGGGCGGAGGCGGGGCGTGCCGGAGCGCTTGTCCCGCGCAGCGGCGCGGCCCTGCGCCCGGCCGAGGGTCAGGATGGCCTGGAGACCGCGCTGCCTGGCGGCCCCCGAGGCCTCGGGCCGGAAGGCGCGCAGGGCCCGGGCGAGGGCCACCTGGTCGGCCAGGAGCCGGGCGTCGTCGCCGGTGTCGGCACCATCCACCCCAGACCTCGCGACATCGCCCGACATCGCGACCTCGCGGGCCTCCAGGGCCTCGTGCAGCCGCTCCTCGATGGGCTTGGTCATGCCCCTTCCCCCTTCTCCAGCAGCCTGGCGCGCAGGGCGCCGAGGGCCGCGAACTGCAGGTTCTTGACGGCCGCCTCGCTGCGGCCCATCCACTCGGCCGTCTCGGCCACCGAGAGTTCGGCGCCGAAGCGCAGGGCCAGGACCTCCCGCCTGAGGGGGGTCAGGGTCTCCATCGCCCGCAGCAGCCCATCGCTGCCCAGGCGGGTGAGGAGGCCTTGGATGGAGTCCGTGGGATCGGCCAGCTCCCGCGCGTCCCGGTCCTCGTCCGCCGCATCGGGCAGCTCCGCCTGGCGCGGCGAGCGCTGCACCGAGCGCCAGTGGTTGGCCACGCGGTTGTGGGCGCAGCGCAGGAACCAGGGCCGGATGGGGCCCTGCCATTGGAAGAGCGGCATGGCCCTGAAGGCGCTGGTAAAGACGTCCTGGGTCAGGTCTTCGGCCAGGGCGCGGTCCCCGACCCTGAGCAGCAGGTAGCGCAGCACGTCGTTCAGGTAACGGTGGTACAGCTCGCCGAAGGCCCGGGCCTCGCCGCGCGCCGCCCGTTCGGCCAGCTCGCGGTCGCCGAGGGCGTCCAGGCGCTCGCGTGCCCGCAGCCACCTGCGCAGGTCAGGCAGCAGGCCGGTCAGGCCGGGGGCGGGGAGGCTGTCGTGCACCGTTGGCTCCATGGGGCTTGGGGATCCATCATGACCCCCTCCCGCCCGTCGACGGAAGGGGGTCGTGATGCTCGGACGGTCAGGTCCGCCGGGACCTCTCGCTCAGCCTCAGTCGACCGAAGGGCGGCGCGGCTCGCCCCTGATCGGCTGGCGCGGCTGGAGACGTTCCGGCGCCAGGCGGCGCAGCCAGTCCGGGCGAGCGCCGAGGAGCGAGGCCCAGCGGCGCAGCCCGTCCACGCGGTCGGCCCGCGGAGCGCCGGCCGCCTGGGGCGCCGGGCTGTCCTCCATGCTCATCTGGATGTCGATGGCCGAGGCCAGGGGCTTGTCCGCGTCGACCTGGAACCGATCGGGCTGGCCATCGGAGTTCGGGTCGTGGAAGCCAACTTGGACCTTGTTCGGGGCCAGGTCCTTGTAGGCTACTGCGACGTAGCTGCCGGCGCATAGCTCCAGGCGGTAGGTCCCGTCGGCCGCGCTCTGGCCTTCGGCGTAGCTGCCGTCCTCGGCAAAGGCCAGCACCGTCGCGCCCTCCAGCGCCTGGCCGTCCAGGCCCGTCACCCGGCCCTCGGCCGCGAAGGCGGGCTGCTCGCAGACCTTGGGCTCCGGCAGCGGCGCGGCTTCTTCCGCCGGATGCAGGACGATGTCGATGCCGCTGACCGCCGTGTCGTCGGCCGCCAGGGACAGCTCGTCCGGCTCGAGGTCGCCGTTCCCGTCGTAGAAGCCCATCCGCGGCTGCGTCGGGTCCTGGTCCCAGGCGAAGGCCAGGTAGCTGCCGGCGCAGAGGCCCGCGGCGGTGTAGCTGCCGTCGGCCTCGCTGAGGGTCGAGACGAAGGCGTTCTGGCCGTAGATCTGGACCTCGGCGCCGCCGATGCCCTGGCCCGCGGCGTCGAGGAGCCGCCCGCTGACCCGGCCCTCCGGCGAGGCGCAGGCCGCGGGCTGGGGATCGGGACCGATGACGACTTCCATCTCGCTGAGGACGATGTCGATCCCGCCGACCGCCGTGTCGTCGGCGGCCAGGGTCACGATGTCCGGCTCGCCGTCGGCGCCGACGTCGTAGAATCCGACCAGGGGCTGCGCGTCGTCGAGGTAGGCAAGGACCACGTGGTCGCCGGCGCAGGCCTGCTCCAGGCGATAGCTGCCGTCGGCATCGCTGCGGCCGAGGAGCGGCTCCTCGCGCTCGCCGTAGGCCATCACGTCGGCCCCGGCCACCGGGGCGCCGGCCGCGTCGCGCACCGTCCCCGCGATGCTGCCGCTGCCCTGGCAGGGCGCGGGTTGGGAGGGAGCTTGCGGCTCGCGCCGCTGGGCGGCCGCCGGGGCGGCGAGGGCCAGGAAGAGCAGGCCGAAGACGGCCAGAACAAGCGTCCGGGTGGGCGTCCAAGGTCGCCTGACGGAACTGCGGTGCATTGCGTTGCTCCTGAGGGTGCAAGGATGGGATGCGGAGAGCCGGGCGATCCGTGCCGCCGTCGCAGGCTGCCGTGCCCGGCCATGAAGGCCTTCGCAGGTCCATACACCGCTGGCGCCGAAAGGTCTTCTCTCCCGCCGGCCCGATCTCTGAGCTAGAGCAGCCATCATGGTGATGTAGCGCTGTCGGCAGTCCACGCCAGTGGACTTGGTCTTAACTAGCCCGCGACTTCAGTCGCCGGGTGGTCGCAGGCCAGGCGCTACACCTGATTGAACGGCGCTCCAGCCCCGCCGTCGCCTCAGAAGCTCCTCCGCTGCCGCTCCAGGGTCTCCTCGTCGAAGGGGTCCCGGCCTTCCTGCAGGAGGCGCAGCCAGCGGCGGCGCTCCTCCACGTAGGGCGAGCCCCAGGCCCCGTTCTCGTCCCAGCGCCGCAAGGCCTCTTCCAGGTCGGCGACGGCCTGGTCGGGCGAGCCGGCCAGGGCTCTGGCCACCGCCCGCCAGGCCCAGGGTTCGGCGCGGGTCGCCGGCGCAAGGCGGGTGGCGGCGTCGCAGCTGTCCATGACGGCCGCCGCCCGGCCGAAGAGCGAGCCGTACCAGCAGCGATGCCCCTGGGCCATCCAGTGGTCGGGGAAGCGGTCGACCGCCTGGTCGAAGGTGGCGAGCTGCGCTTCCACCTGCCCGGCGCGGCGCTGGCCGGCCGCCAGGAGCCGGTAGAAGCCGTAGTCCAGCGCGACACCGTCGTCGATGGCCCCGCGCGCCGTGCGGATGGCTGCCTCCGGGAAGCCCGCCTCGAGCTGCGCCACGCCCCACCAGTAGCGCCCCTGCGGCAGACGCAACAGGCCCCAGGCGAGCAGGCCGACCGCTGCCAGGCCCAGGACGAGGGCATGGCGGGCCAGGCGCAGCAGCCGCCGGCCGAAGCCGGGCTCGGCGGGGTCGAAGAAGGCGATCAGGCGTCGCAGCATGGCGTCCTCCAGGGCCCGGGGCGCCGGGCCGAGGGCGAGGGCATTATAGGACAGCAGCGCGGGCCCGCGCTTTGCGGCCGCAGGACCATCGACTAGCATTGCCCGGTCCTTCCGCGTCCTGCGAGGGCCTTGGCGGACGTCATACAGTCGGGCGCGCCCACCGATCGCGGATCGCCTTCCAGCCTGGGGAGCCATGTCCATGTCCACGAAGCCCATCGCCTCGTCCGCCCCGGTGGCCGCCGGCAGCACCTGGCGCCTGCTCTCGGACCGTCCCGTGCCCCTCCTGCAGCTCCGCCTGCAGCATTTCCGGCACGCGAGCGGCGCCGAACACTTCCACCTGGCCAACGAGGACGAGCACCGCGCCTTCGCCGTCAGCTTCCGCACCGTGCCCGACGACAGCACGGGCCTGCCCCATATCCTGGAGCACCTGGTCCTCTGCGGCAGCGAGCGCTACCCGGTGCGCGACCCCTTCTTCATGATGCTGCGCCGCAGCCTCAACACCTTCATGAACGCCATGACCGGGGGCGACTGCACCTACTACCCCTTCTCCAGCGAGGTGGCCAAGGACTTCGACAACCTGCTGGACATCTACCTGGACGCCACCTTCCGGCCCAAGCTCAACGCCTTGGACTTTGCGCAGGAGGGCGTCCGCCTGGAGCCGGCCGAAAGCGGCCAGAGCGATCCGGCGGCCGCCGACTGGGCCTTCAAGGGCGTGGTCTACAACGAGATGAAGGGGGCTCTGGGCAACGCCGACGCCCAGGTCTGGATGGCCCACGGGCACCGGCTCTTCCCCGACACGCCTTACCGGCACGAGAGCGGCGGCAACCCCACGGTCATTCCGGAACTCACCCACCAGCGGCTGGTGGACTTCCATGCCGCGCATTACTGCGCCGCCAACGCCTGCTTCGCCACCTACGGCAAGCTCGATTCCGCGGCCCTCCACGCCCGGTTCGAACCCTACCTCCTGCATCGGCCGGGTCAGCGCATCGAGCCGCCGGCGCTGCAGCCGCTGCTGCCGGCCCCGCAGGTGGTGGAGGTGCCCGTGCCCCTGGAGGCGGGCCAGGACCCGCGCGACGTGAGCATGGCCCGCCTCTCCTGGGTCTGGTCGGAGGGCATCAGCTTGGAGGAGAGCTTGATGGGCGAGCTCGTGGACCTTCTGCTGCTGGGCCATGCCGGTGCCCCGCTGCGCCTGGCCCTCGAGTCCAGCGGGCTGGGCCGGGCCGTGTCGGGGAGCGGTTTCTACAGCATCGGACGCAACGGCGTCTTCGGCCTGGGGCTCAAGGGCATCGACCCGGCGTCGGCGCCGGCGATGGAAGGCCTCATCATGGAGCGCCTCGCCCGTCTGGCCGAAGAGGGATTCCCTGTCGAGGAGTTGGAGGCGGCCCTGCACCAGCTGGAGCTGGCCCGCCGCACCATCAGCGGCGACCGCTTCCCCTTCGGCCTTGACCTGGCGATGCGGGCCACCGAGGCCTGGCTCTTCGACCAGGACCCGCTGGGCTTCCTCGACATGGGCGATGCCCTGGACCGCCTGCGCCGCCGCGTGGAGGCCCCGGGCTTCTGGCCTGCCTTCATCCGCGAGCGTTTCCTGGCCTGGCCGCATCGCGCCCTCTTCATCGCCCAGCCAGACCCGGAGTTCAACCGCCGGGCGGATGCCGAAGAGGCGGAGCGCCTGGCGCAGCGCGTGGCCGCCCTGGACGAGACGCGTCGGGCGGCACTGCTGCGCGAGGCCGCGGCCCTGGCCGAACGCCAGGCCACGGAGGACGACCCGGATGTCCTGCCGGACCTGGCCCTCAGCGACGTCCCGGCCGAGCGGCGCTGGGTCACGGGCAGCAGCCCGGCCGACGGCCTGGAGGTCTTCGACACCGCCACCAATGGCATCCTCCACCAGGTGGCCGCCCTGCCGCTCCCGGACCTGTCGCCGGAGGAGTGGGCCCTGCTGCCGCTCCTCACCCGCACCGTGGGCGAGCTGGGCGTGGGGCAGCGTGACTACCGCGCCCAGGGCGCCCTGCTCAACGCGGTCAGCGGCGGCCTCTCGGCCTGGACCGACCTCCGGGCGCTGCCGGACGACCTCGGCCAGGTGCGGGGCTTCCTCTTCCTGGAGATCCGCGGCCTGGCGGCGCGCCATGCGGACTTCGCCCCCCTGGCGGCCGAGACCCTGCGCGCAGGGCGCTTCGACGAGCTGGACCGGATCAAGGAGATCCTGACCCAGAGCCTCTCCGGCCTGCAGCAGCGGGTGGCCTGGTCCGGCCACGAGCTGGCCCAGGCGGCGGCCGAGCGGGGCTTCGGGGGCCGCGCGGGCCTGTCGCATGCGCTGGGTGGCCTTGGACACCTGGCCTGGCTCAAGGCCCAGGAGGCCCAGGTGGCCGCCGAGGGCCGACCGGCGCTCGAGGCCCTGGCGGCGCGGCTGGCGGCGCTGTGGGCCCGCCTGGGGCAAGGCCCCCTGCGCCTGGCGCTCATCGGCGATGCCGCCAAGGACCCCAGAGAACAGCAGCG
>WBZV01001071.1_pt1 | contig 13484 bp, 8 predicted proteins | sample 5204221 | NCBI WGS metagenome assembly WBZV01 (sample SAMN12344360, study PRJNA552823) | activated sludge metagenome | biome: Activated sludge suspended growth; feature: Nitrification reactor; material: Wastewater; isolation source: activated sludge from nitrification reactor of wastewater treatment...
GGATTGACGTATTCGATCCGGGCTTGCAGATCGGTGAGCACGATGGAAATCGGGATTTGTTCGATGGCTTGGTAGAGGCGGTGAATGGTTTCCTTGGCTGCTTGCTGTGCTTCGAGCAGAGCGAGCAGCTCGCGCCGCTCGGTTGCGGTGGCGATCTCGCCGCGAATCCTGAACAGTACCTCGCTCAGTTGCAGGGCCAGGGTTTCCAGCATCCGACAGGTCAGCTCGGGAATCGCGTCGGCCCGATGGCTGGCGAGCTTGAGACAGGCGACCACCTGCTTACCGTGCAAGATCGGCAGGATGACGATGGCGCGCAGACCCTCCTCCCGAACGGCCGGCGACAGGTCTTGCGGGTCGAGGTCGCGGAAGCTATAACGCGGCTGGCCGGCGTGCGCGATCGCGCCGAGGCCGACATCGCGCGGCATCGTGCGCGTCGCCGCGACGTATTCGCTGGAGAGGCCGCCGTGAACGATCAGCGTCAGATGGCCGTTTCGGGAGTCCACATCGTAGATGCCGCCGCAGTCGATGCCCGGCAACCCCAACGCGGTATCGAGGACCGCTCGCATGGCTGCTTCGGGGTCGGCGGCGATCCGTTGCAGCGCCAGCAGCAGGTTGCGATGGGCGGTTAGATGCTGAATCGCGTCGTCCAAGATATTTCCCGATTGGAGCAGCCATGGGCTGGGACGGTCGTCGGACGCGGTCATGAACGGGTTCTCCCGGATAAGTCGGGCCTGATGGCAAGTGTGGCCGTTCCAGGTACTCGGGTCCATCCTAACAAAGGTACGTGAGGCGACATAGGGTTAAGCGCATCACTCACAAGTTAAGGAATTTGAGAAAGTGTCAAGCTCCCTACCGCCCTCGTTGAAGCGATGACCATTGCCCCATTCATGATCACCGAACCGAAGGGAAAGCAACGGAGTTCGGTCCGTCATACCCGCGCCTGACCCAACGCCCGCTCGGCGCGCCGCCCGCCGAGACGGTGGTGGCGCGCCTGACCGAGATCGTCCATCCGGCGACCTTGGCCCAGGTCAGTGATTTCCACCGCCTGGGGTTGCGCGCCCGCCTGTTGACCTTGCCGGTGATGGTCGGCTTGCTCTTGGGCTTGCTGTGGCGACAGATCGGCGGCCTGACTGCACTGGTGCAGGTGATCCACGTCGAGGCGGTCCTGTGGGTGCCGCCGATGCGCGACTTGACCCAGCAAGCCCTGGCGCAACGCCTGCGGACCTTGCCGGCCGACTTATTCAACCGGGTGTTGCAGACCATTCTGCCGGTGTTGCAGGGTCGCTGGGCGGCGCGGCAGTGCACCCACTGCCCGATGCCCTGGCAGACCTGTTGGAAGTGGCCGGAGGTCAAGTCTGAGCCACCGTCACTCTGTGCCCGACGCGGCTCCGCCAGTCCCAGCGCCATTATAGTCATGGGCAATAATTTCCATAAGATTTTAGGAGTTACGCGGTTGCCTGCGGGTAGTGTACAAAAGCGACATGAATTCACCGAAAGTCACTGATGAAGCCCACATCAATTTTCTGATCGCGACACCGAGGGTGTGCAGCGCGACGGAGGCGGCGCGCGTGCAGCCCGACCAACCGGTGCCACCGGCGCATGATGCCTTCACTCATCTGTTGCACCGGCTGGAACCGGATACGGCGACACTGTGGCGAGAAGCCGCCGGGCAAGTGACCCGCCGTGGCGGTATCCTGGTGGTGGATGATTCGACGCTGGATAAACCGTATGCCCGGAAAATCGAATGGGTGTGTCGGCATGGGTCGGGCAAGCACCATGCCGTGGTCGAGGGCATCCACTGGATCACGCTGTTGTGGACGGATGGGGATCGCCACATTCCGGTCGATGACCGGCTCTACGACAAGACCGGGGATGCCCTGACCAAGAACGATCATTTCCGGGCGCTGCGGGAGACGGCCCACGGGCGCGGTTTCATGCCGGAGTGCGTGGTTTTCGATAGCGGGTACAGTCGCTTGGAAAACCTCAAACGGGTTCGAGATTTCGGGTGGGTGTGGCTGACACGGCTAAAAGCCAACCGCGTGGTCAATCCCGACCGGCGCGGCTTGTGCCCGGTGACACGGGTTGAGACCGATGCCCACGGGACCGTCGTCCATCTAAAAGGCTACGGGCTGATCCGCCTGTTCAAGATCGTCGCCCCAGACGGCGACATTGAGTGGTGGGCCAGCAACGATCTCCAGATGAGTGTCTCAATGCGGATACGCTGGGCCGGTTATGCCTGGACTATCGAATACTACCATCGCGGCATTAAGCAGTTCTGTGGCATCGAACGTGCCCAAGTTCGCGCCGCGCGCGCCCAGCGCAACCACATCGGCCTGTGTTTGCGGGCCTTCCTGCGTTTGGAGTCGCATTGCTATCGCACCGGAATCAGTTGGTTTGAAGCGAAAACCACCATCATTCGGGCTGCCGTGCGGGCCTATTTGGTCAACCCGCTTTATACCTTGGCAGCAACCGCGTAACTTCTAAAGATTTAATGAGATCAGCGAGTGACGTGTTGGAGGGTGCGAACTGGCGGCGTTTTTTGAGGTTGGCGCAATCATGCTCCATGGGGTTCAGGTCGGGACTCTAGGGCGGTAAGAAGAGGACATGATGACCGTTTTCTTGGGCGATGGCCTCCAGAGCCTTCTTTTTGTGGAAAGCGGCATTGTCGAAGATCAAGGTTGAATTCGGGCGCAATTCCTGACACAGCATGTGGCGCGTCCAAGCATTGACGAGAGTGGCATCGGCGGTGCGGAGGACCGCATGGGGGCTAGAAAGTCCGGACCACGCCGCGCGGCGATCCAGCTTTCGCGAGGACGCTTGTGACCCGAACGGTCGCCGTGCACTGGGTGGCCACGCGGGCTCCAGCCGTGACGGCGATAGGAGGCCGGCTCAAACCCGGACTCGTCGATATAAACCCAATCCGCCGAACCACGCTCGGTCATGATCCGGCGCAACGCGCGCAAGTACGCTATCCGCTTTTCTGGATCGCGCTCTCGGTACTTGAAGGTCTTTTTTTGCGCGTGATCTTCATGTTCTTCAAGGCCTTGCCGACCACACTACGATCGACCCCACAGTACAGGGCACGTTCCCACCAGGTCGCATCGGGGTGATCCCGGACCTGCGCGCGTAGCCGATCCAGGTCCAGCTTCCGCTGACGGGCAACCCCCTGCTGCCGGGGATACAAGTCTTTTCGAGCCCGCCAGTCCCGCACACACCACAGGCTGACATCAAACCGACGAGCCGCTTCCGCCTGGCTTCCGCCTGGCTTCCGCCATCGTGAACAAAAGCCACGACTTTCTTCAGAAGATCAACACCATAGGTCATACATCAGTCAATCCATCGCTTAACAAGTTATGGAAATTGTTGCCCATTACTATATCAATCACGTATCCGGTGTCACGGTCGAGGACCGCGCTCGCCATGCGGCTGGCGACATTCCTGACCAACGTCGAAACGCGCGGGTAAACACGCTGGCGGCGGCATAGTCGAGGGTGGCCGCGATCTGGCTCATGGACATGTGGGTATTTTCCACTAACTGGCGGGCGATCTCGTAACGCACTTCGCTCACTAGTGCCTGGAAGGTGGTGCCCCGCGCCTTCAGCTGCCGGTTCAAGGTACGGCCATGCATCGAGAAGAGTTGCGCGACCTGTTCCTGGGAACTTCGATGGGTGATCAGCAGGACCCGCAGCACGCGGCGTAACTGGCTGATCAAGTCAGGATGATTCAGGCTTTCGAGCGCGGCGATCCGTCGTTCGATCAGTTGGCGCGGGACGGGATCGGCACCCCCCACGGCGCGGTCGAGCCACTTCACCGGGAACACCAGCGCGGTTTGCTCCATATCAAACCGCAACGGTGCTCGAAAGAAGTCACGATACGGTTCGATATTGCTGGGCCGATGGTGGGAAAATAGCACCTCGGTGGGGCGCCAAGCCGGGCCACACAACGTTCGCAGAAGATTAAAGAAAACGGTAATGACACCATCGTAAATCTGGATGGCGCCTTCCACTCCTGGCTGGTAAATCAAGTAGCTCAACACCGCCACGCCCTGTTCGACTGACAACACCGGCACCGCGCCCCGATCGCGGAGATGCGCATGGAGAATCGCGCCCCGCAAGGCCGAACCGACATCCGTTGAGTGTTGGAGCAGTTGGCCGATGATGCCTAGGGAATGTGGTCCACCCTGTTGCCCGATCAGTAATCCGAAATGGGCACATTGCGTCCGCGCCGCGCACCACTTCAGCAATCGGCCCGTGTCAACGAAGGAAATCGTGTTTTCGGGATTGTCGAACAGATTCAAATCAAGGCCGACCTCGCCGATCACTTTGGTCGGATCAACGCCCAGTTCTCGCAATACTTGGGGAACCGCAACGAGTGGGCCGATTCGCAACCCACCTTCATCGATCGGGCGCATTTTTGGAAAACCGTCGATGTTCCCATCGACAGGTGATTGATGATGGCTGTCCATCCTGAAAAATTGGCAAATTGTGCTGTCGCGATTTGTTAAGTAACAGATACTTTTAGATGATAATTTGTGAATCTGATATTTGGTGTCGGAGCTTGGCAAAGCTCAACTTCAACATCAAGCGAAGCTCATGCCGGAGGACCGCAAAAAGCATATTGGACCTTTCTTGGTGAGACGCGGTATCTGCCGGATTCACCATTCACTTCACACCAAAGAGATCGACCCATGACGACGACACGCAAGTTCCTGACCGCCACAGCGCTGATGGCATTTGTTCTTTTGACCTCCAGCCTGTCTTTGGCGGAAACCACAAAGCTTAAAGCGGAGAAAGAAAAAATTCAGCTTATGTTCGTGCAGACAGCCGACGACTTCAAGGCCGACGACAAGACCTTGCGTCTGATCAATGTCGGCCAGCAGACGCTGTATTTCTCGGATCGGCCGGTGCGAATCGCTGGTCATCTCACCATGCCGGCCTATCTGGATGAATGGAAGGCGAGCGAAGGCCCGGACAATTTCGCCAGCGACCCGCCCAACGCCACGCTGTCGGTCTACGAGGGCGGTAAGGCCGAGAATACCCTGACCGTGGTTGAGATCAGCCATCCAGTCGTTGAAGGGAAGGATCTGGTGTACCACTACAAGCTGATCGAGGGCGCGATGCCTAAGTCCGGTGGAGCCACCGCACTGTTCATCGACTGGATCGGTCCGGGCGGTGGCGTCGGTCCCGGTTTTCACGGGGTCGGGGCCGGCACCCGGGGAGTGGGTCTGTATGGTGGTTACGGTGGACCACGCCGATAGTCACCCGCGCGCATCCCTCCCAGCGAGGGGCGCTGGGAAGAACCAGTCGTCGGCATGGAACGGTATCCCCCCAATCTTCCCTTCCCGAGGGGGAGAAATCCGAACAGACTCACCGCGCGTTGCGCCAGCGGATGCCGGTTGCTGGAACCGCGGTTTGGCGCGACCGCTACCGATCCGCCGCGGTCGAGCGCCAGCCATGCCCCGCGAATACCCATTTGAGGAAACCCCCATGACCCGCGACTCTCTTGCGAAGGCCCTGCAAACAGCCGGGAGGAGTATCCGCTTCATTCTGGTTTTACTGGCATGCCTCGGCACCCTCCAAGCCGCCGACCTTGGCCCACGCCATCACGCGCAGGGTCAGTACGACGACGCCACCGTCACCTATTCAGTGGTCGCGGGCGACGATCTGACCGCGATCGCCGAACGCTTCGGCATCGATCCTGCCGAGTTGAAGCGTTTGAACAAGCTGAAATCCGACCTGATCGAGGTCGGTCAGAAACTGGTCGTTTCAACCGCAATCCCAGCGAAATCCGGAAGCGAATCCGGAGCGGGAGCCTCGGTCGCTGATGAGATCGGCGCCATCGCCGAGGAAGCCTACTTGTACGGCTTCCCAATGATCGTTGGCTACGACGTCATCCACAAATACTTCATCGACCCCCACTCGGGGCAGTTCAAGGCGCCGATCAACCAGATCCACAACGAGGCGCGGGTATTCACGCCCCAGGATACGGGGATCAGTACGCCCAACAGTGACACGCCCTACTCCATGGTATTCTTCGACTTGCGCGCCCAGCCCATGGTGCTGTGCATGCCCGAGATCGAGAAGCGCCGCTATTACGATGTGCAACTCGTGGACTTGTACACCGACAACTACGGTTACATGGGCAGTCGCACCACCGGCAACGGCGCGGGCTGCTACCTGGTCGCCGGCCCGGACTGGCAGGGAGAGACGCCCAAGGGTATCGCCAAGGTCTTCCGCAGCGAGACCCAGTTCAGCCTGGTGATCTACCGCACGCAGCTTTTTAACCCCGCCGACATGGACAACGTGAAGAAGATCCAGGCCGGCTATAAGGTCGAGGCGCTGTCGGTTTTCCTAGGCCAGCCGGCACCCCCCGCCGCGCCGACCGTCGACTGGCCCAAGTTCGAGCAGGAAGGATTTACCACGCGCTTCCCCGAGTATCTCGACTTCCTGCTGCAATTCTGCCCGCCGGTCGGGACAGCCGCGGTAGAGAAACCGCTGCGCGAGAAGTTCGCCAGGATCGGTGTGGGTTCGGGTAAAAAAGCCCCACACAAGGATCTCCCGCCGGAGGTGAAAGCGGCGTTCGGGGCTGGAGTGAAGGCCGCCTTCGCCAAGATCGGGAAGATGGCTGAGAGCATTGGCACGGATGTCAACGGCTGGCACATCGGCGCGGCCGCTGGCAGCCGCGAGTTCTACCACGGCGACTGGGCGTTGCGCGCCGCCGCCGCCAAGCTCGGCATCTATGGCAACAGCGAGGCGGAGGCCGTCTATCCCTACACCCGCCATGACGCCAATGGCATCGTGCTTGATGGCGGCAAGCATACCTACCAGATGACCTTCCCAGCGGGGCAACTGCCGCCGGTCAACGCCTTCTGGTCCATCACCATGTATGACGGGCGTACCCAGCTCCTGATCGACAATCCGATCAACCGCTACCTGATCAACTCCCCGATGCTGCCGGAACTGAAGAAGAATCCCGATGGCTCCCTCACCGTTTACGTCCAGAAGGACTCCCCCGGCAATGACAAGGAGTCCAATTGGTTGCCCGCGCCTGACGGCCCGATGTTCGTCGTGATGCGACTCTATTGGCCGAAGACCGAGGCCCCGTCGGTCTTTCCGCTCGGCAAGGGCGCCTGGCAGCCGCCCGCCCTGGTGCCGGTGGAAAACATCAATGCGCTCGACGTAAAGCGCTTCGGCGACAAGTCGCTGGAGAACATCATCCGCACCGACACCCGCTACGGCCATGATGGGCTCTTCCAGGGTCCGCGCGGCTGGGGCTATTGGAACTACCTCGAATACCCCAGGCCGATCCAGAATCCCAACCTTTGGCCGGACATGCAGTCGACCTACTTCATCGGCCGCCTGGCGCTGCCTGCGGGCGCCAGCCTGAACCTGAACTACAGCTTCCCGCATGCGCGCTACTTCCAGTTCGCGCTGTACAAGGAGGAGCACGGCACCTTCGTCTCCATTGGCGAGGATCTCTCGGGACCGAGCATCGAGCCGGATCCCGGCTCCACTAACCCCTTTCGGGTGGGGGCCGATCGCCTAGCCGAGAAGCGCGACTTCACCCTGCGCATCCTGGCCGCAGATGCGCCGGCAGATGCCAAGGCACGTGCTGCCAACACCCTCTACGTGGGAGGGAACGGCGGCGAATTGATGTTCGTCAACCGCACCTATCTCTCCGACCAGGGCAGCGACGGCGCCGGCTGGGGTCCGGCGGACACGCCCGCCCAGGGAGCCGGGTTGCCGACCTACGAGGGCACGCTCGCCGACGGCGCCCACCTTTCGTCCGAGGAGGTGGTCAAGCAGTTCGGTCGACCCATGCCGGCGCCCAAGCCGCCGGTGACCGCTGAGCAGTGGGACATGCTGGTCAACGCCAAGGACAACGACCCCGCGCTCGACCCGGCCACTGCACCTGCGCGCAAGGACCCCGAATGGGAGAAATACTGGAATATCAGGTACTCGATCCTCGGCTCCTTCAAGACGCCCGATGAACGCGCCAAGATCCCCTATGCTGGAGCTATTGACGGCGGCGGCGACCCGGAGACCGAATACATGCTCGTCCAGCTCTCGCGCCAGTTCGGCCCCGTGTACGTGATGCAGGGCAAGATGCCGACCTTCCCCAACACCTACGCCGGCGCGGGCGGCAAGGGCCTGGAGGTGATGCCCGCCGCCCAGACCCAATACTGGTCGCTGGTGAGCTGCGAGGCCATGCCCTCCGGGCAGATCGTCGACGCCCTGACCGACATGCAGGTGCCGCTCGACAAGGACGGCAACTACACCATTGTCTACAGTCGTAAGGAGGACCGGCCAACCAATGCAACGGAAGAGAACGGCATCGCCTGGATCGAGTGGAGCCCGCGCGGCGAGGGCATCGTCGGGCCGAAGAACCGCCCCAACTTCGGCATGCTGATGCTGCGCTTCATCGCCAACGACCCGAGCTGGGCGCAGAGTCCGAGCCATGTGACCAAGCCCGGCATGGAGGAAGCGGTGATGGGGCCGTACTACCCGCACGGCTACTACACCACCAAGGCTGAGTTCGAGGCAACGGGGCCGAAGAAGTAGTCGGCCTGCGTCGATCGTAATGGAAACTTACGAGGAAACCAAAATGAAGAAATCCACGATCATTACGGTGGTGGTGGGAGCGGTGATCGTCGTTGCCTTGGTCATCGTCTATCGCTTGGGGGGAACGCTGATCGGGGCCAAGATCGAACAAAAGGCTGCCAACCTCGGCCTGACCCCGAACCAGGTCGCCGCCCACGGTCCGCTGCCGGGCGAGGTCGGCCTCTACGCCAAGGAGCTGGCCTGCCAGCACCAGATCCCCACGCCTGGCTACTATTCCTCGCTCAATGCGGCGGAGATCAGCGACGCGCAGCGCAGCGGGATGTTTCCCTGCGCGACCTTTACCGGCGCCTATGACGGCCCCAATCAGGTGTACGCCTGGCGCAGTGCCGACGGGTATCAGGCCACGGCCTACATCAACAACCGCTTGCCGGGCGAGCTGTACATCGCCGGGGGTGCCAACCCTCCGCTCACCGGGCCGGTGCCGGCCGGCCCCTTCGTGGCCAAGGCAGACGCGACCACGGGCAAGGAGATCTGGCGTACCTATCTCGACAACGCCAACGCCTCGGGCAAGTGGCTCGCCGCGGTCAACCTGAACATCCTGGCCGACGGCAAGATCGTGTTCGCGTGGGAGAACAGCATCGCGCTGCTCGACCCCGACACCGGGCTGGTCCTGAAGCGCACCACACTGCCCACGGGCGATACCTCGCCCGCCGATTCGAACTACAAGCATGTGACGATCGCACCGGACGGAACGATTATTGCGAAGAACCAGACTCGCCCCGTCGGCTTCAACGAGCAGGGGACGCTGGCGATCGTCAAGGGCGTGCTGGCGGGCTACAAGCAGCCCAACTCGCACCTGGTCGCCCTCGACCCCGACACGCTCGAGATCCTCGACCATATCCCGCTGCCCGAGCCGGTCACGGTCCCGCACATCATCACGGTGTTCGAGGGCAAGATCGCGATCTACCTTGGCACGCCGAGCGGTGCGCTGCGCTACTTCTGGGATCCGTCGGCCAGAAAGCTCTCACAGGACACGACGTGGGTGCCCAAGCCCATGGCCAAGGGACAGACCACCCCCGACGCGCCTAGTCTCCTTCATGACTGGATCATCCTGCAGACCAACGGCCTCGGCAGCAAGACCATCGCCTCCAGCATCATCGCCGTGAACCAGAAGGATGCGACGCGGATGACGGCGATCTACCCCTTCGGTCCGCTGAAGGAGGGTCAGTTCAGCAATGCGCCGCCGAAGCCCCAGACCGATCCCGAGAACAACATGATCTACTCGGCCGACTTCGGCGTCGGCAAGACCGCCGGCATCAAGTTCGATCCGGCCACCGGCGAGATGAAGACGGTCTTCGTAATCGACGATGCGACCACGGCCTTCCAGCCGTTGATCGGCCCGAAGGACAAGCGGGTGCTGATGCTCTCCAACATGAAGCTCAACGTCGCCGCCGAGCCGATGTTCGATGCGCTGTTCACCGGCAACTACAAGGAGCAGGTCACCTGGCGCGATGCCGCAACGGGCCGGATCATCGCCGAGTCCGATTTCTTCGAGCCGATGACCTTCGGCTCGCTCATCACGCCGGGGTACGGCGGGCGGATGTACTATGCGACCGGCCAGGGATTCATCGTGCTGCAGGTCAGGCCGAAGCCGCCCGCGACCCAGTAGACCCAACTGCGCGCAATCCCGCGGCAACCACCGGGCGCCAGCGAAAGGGCATCGCGGCGGCTACGAGTCCGGGCGCGAACCGAGCGCTTGGCGTTGGATGACCAAAGGAGATCCGTCAATGAAAGAGAAACCAACTCCCACTCTTGCAGCGAAATTCGTTGCGTTGCTCGTCGCTGGAGTGCTGGCCGTCGCGCCGCTGGCACAAGCAGCCGACAAGGACGGCAATCCCTATGACGCTGTTGCGGTCGAGGCTTATCTGTATCTGTACCCGCTGGTGGTCATGGACTACACGCGACGGCAGCTCACCAATGTGCCGCCGGGGACCCCGGGCATCGCGGCGCCGATGAACACTTTCGCGGCCTCCCGCGGTTTTCCGACCCCCGCGATGCACTCGGTGCCGCGTCCGAATTTCGATACCCTGTATTCGCCCGCGTGGGTGGATCTGACGGCGGGTCCGGTGTTGCTCACCACCCCTGCCACGCGCGGCCGGTACTTTCTCGCGTCGATTCTGGACATGTGGAGCGAGGTTTTCGCTTCGCTGGGCGCGCGCACTACCGGCACGAACGCAGGGCACTTCCTGCTGACCCCGCCGGGCTGGGCCGGACCCACTCCCAAAGGATTGCCGCAGGGCACCGTCGTGCTGCCAGCACCCACCCACTACGTGTGGGTGATTGGGCGCATCCAGACCCATGGTGAGGCGGATTTCCCGGCTGTGCACGCCCTGCAGAAGGGCTTCACCCTGACGGCCTATAACGCTTCGGGCGCGAAACTCAAGACTACTGCTTTCGCTGCCGACAGCAGTGTCGATATGAAGTCACCGCCCAACCTACAGGTTGAGGCCCTGTCCTCGGCGGAGTTCTTTTCGACCGCCGCCGAGTTGATGAAGCTACAACCGCCGCATCTGATCGACAGCCCCATCCTCGAGCGCATGAGGCGGCTGGGCCTTGTCGCGGGAAAGCGTTTCGACCCCGCCGCGCAGCCGAAAGCGGTGGTCGCGGCGCTGAATGCTGCGCCGGCAACGGCCAAGGAACTGATGATCTGGAAATTTCCGCGCATCGGTGAGCAGGTCAACCAGTGGTCAATGAACACCGAGTGCGTCGGTACCTATGGCACTTCCTATATCAAGCGGGCGGTGATCGCAAAATTTGGTCTGGGTTCTAACGCTCCCCAGGACTCGATCTATCCGCTCGCCTTCAATGATGCCGATGGTAAACCGCTGGACGGCAACAACAACTATGTACTGCACTTCGATGCGGCCAACTTGCCTCCGGTCGAGGCGTTCTGGTCGGTGACGCTCTATGACGCCAAAGGGTTCCCGGTGGCCAATGCGCTGAACCGATATGCGGTTTCGAGCTGGATGCCCTTGGTCTACAACGCCGACGGTTCACTGGACCTCTATATCCAGTCAGAGTCGCCAGGGAAAGCGCTGGAAGCGAACTGGCTGCCCGCCCAGAAAGCGCCATTCGGTCTCAACATGCGCCTGTATGCGCCGCTTCTCGATGCCGTCGCGGGGAAATGGCAACCGCCAGCGGTGAAAAAAATGGGGAAATGAAAAGCTGTACTGCGATGTTGTCGTCTCACTGAGCCGGGGAAATGAACTGCCGCTCGAAGAACGCCCCCGCCGGAAATAGCGTCACCTAGATCAAGCAGAGCCTAAACCATGTAACAAAGCCCGGCATGGAGGAAGCGGTGATGGGGCCGTACTACCCGTACGGTTACTACACCACCAAGGCCGAGTTCGCGTCCAACGGGCCGAAAAAATAGCCGACCCGGACCGATTGTGATGGAAATTCACGAGGGTACCAAGATGAAGAAATCCACGATCATTACGGTGGTGGTGGGAGCGATGATCGTTGTTGCACTGGTCATCGTCTACCGCCTGGGGGGAACGCTGATCGGGGCCAAGATCGAACAAAAGGCCGCCAACCTCGGCCTGACCCCGAACCAGGTCGCCGCCCACGGTCCGCTGCCCGGCGATGTGGGCCTGTACGCGAAGGAACTCGCCTGCCAGCAACAGATTCCGACGCCGGGCTACTACTCCTCCTTGAACGGGGCGGAGATCTCCGACTCGGAACGCAGCGGCGTATTTCCCTGTGCGACCTTCCTCGGCGCCTTCGACAAACCGAATCAGGTATACGCCTGGCGCTCTGTGGACGACTATCCCGGCATCTCCTACATCAATAACCGCCAGCCGGGCGAGCTCTACATCGTCGGCGGCGAATACCCGACCCTGGAGGACCCCGTCCCTGTGGGGCCCTATCTCGCCAAGGCCGACGCCGCCACCGGCAAGGAGATCTGGCGCACCTACCTCGACAACGCGAACGCCTCGGGCTGGTTGATCGGCAACACCAACCTCAACATCCTCGACAACGGCAACCTGGCGCTGGCCTGGTGGAACCAGATCGTGCTGATCGACGGGGATACGGGCCTCATCCTGAAGCATAACACGCTGCCTACCGGCGAGGCGCCCGCCGCCGACGCGAACTTCAAGCACCTCACGATCGCGCCCGACCGGACCCTGATCATGAAGACCCAGACGCGCCCGGTCGGCTGCACGGAGCAAGGCACGGTCGGCATCATCAAGTGCATCGAGAAGGGCATGAAGATGCCGAACTCGGTGCTGGTCGCGGTCAACCCCGACACGTTGGAGGCGCTGGACATGTTCCAGCTCCCGGAGCCGGCGCCGTCGCCCCATATCGTCACCACCTTTGAGGGCCGGATCGCCATCTACATCGGGATGAACGAGAGCGCCCGGCGCTACTTCTGGGATCCGGCGACCAAGAAACTGTCCGCGGACGAGTCCTGGGTGATCTACCCGATGCAGAAGGGCCAGACCACCGCCACCGCGCCGACCGTGATGGGCGACTGGGTCGCGTTCCAGCTCAACGGCGCCGGCAGCAGCGTCAAGGCGTCGAGCATCCTGGTCGCCGACGCGCGCGACCCCAAGCGCATGAAGGTCGTGTTCCCCTTCGGCGAGCTCAAGCCCGGCGAGTGGAGCTTCGCGCCGCCGAAGTGCGGCGGCGACCCGGAGAACCACATGATCTACTCGGCTGACATGGGTGTCGGTAAGGTCGCCGGGATCAAGCTCGACCCGGACAGCGGTGAGCTGACGACCCTATTCGTGGTCGACGACGCGACCACCACCTTCCAGCCGTTGATCGGCCCGAAGGACCAGCGCGTGCTACTGCTGACGAAGATGAAGCAGAACGTCGCGAAGGAGCCGAGCAAGCTGGCGCTGTTCACCGGGAACTACA
>WBZV01001073.1_pt1 | contig 13474 bp, 10 predicted proteins | sample 5204221 | NCBI WGS metagenome assembly WBZV01 (sample SAMN12344360, study PRJNA552823) | activated sludge metagenome | biome: Activated sludge suspended growth; feature: Nitrification reactor; material: Wastewater; isolation source: activated sludge from nitrification reactor of wastewater...
GCCTCATCCTGCCGCCGGGCAGCGCCACCAGCGACGGCCGCCTGCGCGAGTATCTGACCGCCGCGCCCGACGCCCGCTGGCTGAGTTTGTTCAACGGCCGCTATCTGATCACCGACAAGGTGGGCGACGTGTGGCGCGAGGGGGTGTTCTTCGACCGGCAACACCCGGTGGTCGTGGGCGACGCGCCGGCAACGGTGGGCGACGCGCCGCCGTTCGAGGCGACGGAGCTGTGGCTGCTGGCCGACGGCGCGCCCCCGCCCGTGGCGGTGACGACCAGCGACGGGCAAACGTGGCAACTGGCCGCCGAGCTGCACAGCGCGCCCGACCTCTACCGCGTGCCCTTCCCGCAACCGGCCACGGCCACGGCCATTGCCCTGCTGCCCTGCGCGCCGGCGCCGGCCGGCTGTGGCGTGGCGGCGCTGACGCTGGTGGACGCCCGCGATGGCACCTTCCAGCCGCTGACGCCCGCCCCCTACCGGCTCATTCACTCCGGCGACGTGAAGATCTACGAGAACCAGGAAGCGCAGCCGCGAGCCTTCATCGTCGGCGATTGGCAGTGGCAACCGGACACCGCGGCGGCGGTGACGGCCATGAGCGCGCCCGGCTTCGACCCGCGCCGGACGGCAGTGCTGGTCGGCGACGGCCCGGCCCCGGCGACGATGGGCGGCGGCACGGCCGCGATCGTCGCCTACGCCCCGGAGCGCGTGGTCGTGCGCACGCAGGGCGACGGCGGCCTGCTGCTGCTAACCGACGCCCACTACCCCGGCTGGGTGGCGACGCTCGACGGCGCGCCGGTGACGATCCATGCCGCCGATGGGCTGTTTCGCGGCGTGTTCGTGCCCGCCCGGGAGCATGAGGTGGTGTTCGCCTTCCGGCCGCGCAGCTTCGCGGTGGGCGCGGCCGTGTCGTTGCTAGGGATAGCAGTTGTCCTCATCGGGCTGGTAACTTTGTTGAAGAGAAAGAGGAACGCAGAGAGACGCGGAGGAGCGCGGAGAGACGCTGAGAACCAGAACCATTCTTCCTCTGCGTAACTCTGCGCTCCTCCGCGTCTCTCTGCGTCGCTCTCCAAGAGAATAATCCATGTCTACGAATGCAAGCAACCTTTCTCGCGCCCTGTCGGCCAACCGGCGCGAGACGATTCAGAACTATCTGTTCCTGACCCTCGGCGCGACGATCATGATCGTCAACTTCAACGTCTTCATGGCCCCCAGCAACATCGCTCCCGGCGGCGTGGGCGGCCTGTCGCTCATCCTCAACCACTACACCGGCATTCCCCGCGGCGCGGGCATGTTACTGCTCAGCATCCCGCTCATCGGGCTGGGCTTCTGGAAGCTGGGCCGCTTCCGCTTCCTGGTGCGCACGCTCTACGTGACCCTCTTCTACACCGTGGGCGTAGACCTGACGGCGCGCTTCTTCCCGGCGGGCGGTATCGTGGACGACCTGCTGCTGAACGCCCTCTACGGCGGCGTGGTGGGCGGCCTCGGCTATGGCCTGGTTTTGCGCGGCCGGGGCATGGTCAGCGGCACGGGCATCATCAGCCGCGTGCTGCAACTGCGAACGGGCATCCCGGTCAGCCAGCTCTATCTGGTCATTGACGGCTTCGTCATCGTCGCCCTGGGCCTGACCTTCGGCTGGGAGCGGGCGCTCTATGGCTGGATGATGCTGTTCATCATGGGGCTGGCGTCGGACTACGTGCTGGAAGGGCCGAGTGTGGTGCGCATCGTCTTCATCGTCACCGACCTGCCCGAGGCGGTGGCCGACGTGCTGATGGAGCGGCTGCGCGTCGGCGTGACGCGCTGGACGGGCGAGGGCATGTACACCGCTGTGGAGCGGGCCATCCTGTTCTGCACCGTCACGCGGCCGGACGTAGAGGTGTTGCGCACGCTGGTGGCGGAGATAGACCCGGCGGCCTTCGTCGTCATCGGCCAGGGCCACCAGGCCCGGGGCGGCATCGTCCGCGCGCCCGATCTGGCCAAGGCCGCGGCCGTCGAACCGCCCAACGTAGCTTAATCGTTGCTCAGGCGACGTGCATCGCCCATCGGTTTCGGCTATGCTTCCCGGTCGTCGGGAGTTGAAGCGAGCATACTGAACGAATGGGGTGGCCGGTGTCTAGAGCGATGATTCGAGTCGTACTACTTCTCGCCGTGGCGATGTTGAGCGCGGCCGGTTGCAGCCTGATGCAGCCGCAGCCGGAGCTTGTCATCCCCACGCCGCCGGTGGCCACACCGGCTCTGTTCGTCCCCGACGCCGCCGGCGAGATCGTCACCCGGCGATTGAGGCGCTCATCCTGGAGACTTCGCAGCAGCAACTCATCGCCTACGTGCGCCAACTGGAGGGCTTCGGCACGCGCAACGCCTTCAGCGACACGCAGTCGGAGACGTTCGGCATCGGCGCGGCGCGGCGCTGGATCTTCAACGAGTTCGTGCGCGTGGGCAACGGCCGGCTGACGGTCGAGTTCCAGGACTTTCCCATGAGCTACAGCGGCTATGCCGCCGACCAGAGCAACGTCGTGGCCACCCTACCGGGCAAGGGCGGCGGCAGCGGCATCGTCGTCCTGATGGCCCACTATGACAACCGGCCGGCCGACGCCACCGACGGCGCCAGCCGGGCCACCGGGGCCAACGACAACGCCTCCGGCATCGCCCTGCTGCTGGAGACGGCGCGCATCATGAGTTCGCGCGACTGGAACCAGACTATCGTCTTTCTGGCCACTTCGGCCGAAGAGCAAGGGGCTTTTGGCGCGCGCTTCTTCGCCGAGAACGCGTTTCTGGACGGCAAAAACGTCATCGCCGCCCTCAACTACGACGCCGTGGGCGGGCGGGCCGGCGTGCCGCAACATGTGCGCCTCTTCGCCGTGGACTATCGTATCTCCAACAACGGGGCGCTCGGCCGCTACTACGAGTATGTCGGCGGCCTCTATTTGCCCACCTTCCCGGTACTCATCCAGGACGCGCTCGACCGCGAAGGGCGCTGGGGCGACCACCGCGAATTTGTCCGCGTCGGCTTCCCGGCCATCCGCGTCATCGAGTCAGTCGAAGACCCCGATCTGGTCAACTCCAACCGCGACACGTGGGATCTGATTGACTACAACTACTTGCAACGGGTGGTACAGCTCAACCTGGCCGTGGCCGCCAATCTGGCCGGCGGGCCGCACCAGCCGCCGCCGCCGCTGGTGGCCGCCATGGCCGAGCCGGGGTCGTTCCTGCTGACGTGGGCCCCCGACCCGGCCGCGGCGGGCTACGCCATCTCCTTCCGGCCGGTGGACTCGACCTACTACCCGACGTTCAGCTTCGTGCGCGCCGGCAACGCCGGCAACGTGGCCCTGACCGGCATTGACCCCAACGTGACCTACGCCGTCAGTATCGCGGCCATTAGCGAGCGTGGGCTGGTCGGCGGCTTCTCGGTCGAACAGTTCGTCGGCCCCGACGCGGCGGCCTACAACAGCGGCACCGCTTCCTCTGTGCAGTAAGCGCTCCCCAGATTCAGGGAACTAGAAGAAAATCTCACGTAAAGACGCAAAGAACGCCAAGCTCAGAATTCTGAGCTTGGCGTTCTTTGCGTCTTTGCGTGAGATTTTCTATTCCGGCGTCGCGTTGAGGATGTACGTCAGGTAGTAGACCCGCGACAGGATCGGCCCGGCCTCGGCGAAGTCGGCCAGGCGCGGCTGGCCATACTGCTGCACGATGGCCGGGATTAGCTCCAGTTGGCGCACGCCGTTCCGGTCGAGCCAGACGTTCAGGATCGCCGTCTCCGGCGGGCCGGTGATGTTGAAGACGAAGTTGCCCAACCCATAGGCGATCACCCCATCATGGTAGTGGTGAATGCCCTGCAAGATGTGGGCGTGATGGCCGACTACCAGATCGGCCCCGGCATCCACCGCCGCCCGCGCCGCGGCCACTTGCGGCTCGCTCGGCTCCTCGATGTACTCATAGCCGCTGTGGAGAATGACAACGACCAGGTCAACCTCCGGCCGCAGCGCGGCCACGTCGGCGGTGATGCGCGCCGGGTCGGCCCAGGCCAGGCCGGGCGTGTCGGCCGTGGCCGTCCACGTCTGCGTGTCGAAGTTGGTAACGGCCTCGACGGGCACGTGGACGTAGCCCAGGAAGCCGACGCGCAAGCCGTTGATGTCGGCCACGTGGGGCGCGTGGGCCGCGGCGTCGTCCGCCCCACCGCCAACCGTGGCCACACCCACCTCGCCCAGCAGGTCAATCCCCTGTAACAGCGCCTCCGGCCCAAAGTCCTTGGCGTGGTTGTTGGCCAGCGAAACAAGGTCAACTCCGGCCAGGGCCAACGATTGGGCCGCTTCGGGCGGCGATTGGAAGGTGTAGCGCTTGGCCTCCGGCGTGCCCACGTCGCCCAGCGACGTTTCCAGATTGGCGATGGTGTAGTCGGCGGCGTCGAAGATGTGCTTGACGCGGGCAAAGGGATAGACGTAGTCGCCGGTGGAAAGGATGATCTCGCGCTGGGTACGGTCAATATTGACGTCGCCCACAGCCACCAGCCGGATGGACGGCAGCGGGGCCAGCGCCTCGGACAGGGCCGGGGCCAGCGCCTCGGCCGCCGCCTCGTCGCCCGGCGCGGCCACCAATGACCAAGCCTCGTGATAGGGGTAGCCGGCGTCGGTCGGGTGCAACCCGTCCACGCGCAGCGCCTTGTTGTCGGGCGTCATGGCGCTCCAGGGGATGACCTGCACCAGGTTGTGGCCGCCGGTCAGAATCGCTTCCGCCTCGGCAGCGTTGAGGAACTCCCAGGTGGTGGTGAAGGGCACGGCGAAGGCCAGCGGCTCGCGGCGAACAACGAGACCGTCCTCGCCGCGGATAAGCGCCAGCCCGGCGCGCCCCTCGGCCAGCGTCGCCGCCGGGTCATCGGCCGGCAGCAGCGTCAGCGCGTAACCGTCCGGCGCGCCGGGCACGGCGGCCACGGCCGCTTCCATCTCCGGCGGCAGGGCCAGCGTCACCGGCCGAGGCGTGGCTGTCGGCGAGGGGGTGGCCGTCGGTTCGGGCGTGGCCGTGGGTTCGTCGGTCGCGGTCGGTTTGGGTGTGGCCGTCGCTTCGGGTGTCAGCGAAGCCGCGACCGTAGCCGCCGGCGCGGTCGCTGGGGCAACGGCCGCCGGATCGGGTGTACTACAAGCAGTCAGGAACAACGCGACCAGGACGGCCGCCAGGAACAGGTGTTGTCGTCTCAAGGTGTATCCGGTATGCAGGGCGGCGGCTCGGTGGCCAACTGGTGCTCGGTCAGCGAGATGCCCTGCTCGTGGAGAAAGGTCGCCATCTCGACGCCGACGTAGCGATAGTGCCACGGCTCCCAGAAGAAGCCCGTGGTTTCCTGGGCCTCGAATGGATAGCTGAGCGTGAAGCCGTATTTGTGGGCGTTGTCAGCCAGCCAGAAGCCCTCGCTCGTTTTGTAGAAGTAGGTGTGGAACTCGATGTCCTCCTGGCCGACGACCTCCGGCAGTTCCGGCGAGCCAAAGTCCACAACCGTGCCCAGTTGATGCTCGCTGAAGCCGGGCGGGGCGCTGAGGATGTTGACGCGCTCCGGCTCGGCCTCGGCCCACTTCTGGCGGGCGATGGCCTGAGCAGAGTAGCTGCGGTAGCCGGAGATGACGAACGGATGCAAGCCGGCAGCCTGCATGTCGGTGATCATTCTCACCAGCGGGCCGACAGCCACGTGGCGCAATTCGTTGGGGTAGCCAAGCGTCACGTCGCCGGGCAAATAGCCCGACAGGGGCACAAGGCCGCGTGGCTCGAAGTCGCGGCTCAGACCATAGGTCAGGGTGACGACCGTCAGCAGCCCGTCGTCGGCCAACCGCTCGCTGCACAGGATATCCCGATTGGGCGTGGGCGATGGGCGAGGCGTCGGCGTCGCGGTTGGCCCGGCGGTCGGGATAGCCATGGGCGTGGCGCTGCCTGGCCCCGTGGGAGAGGGTTGGGGAGAGGGCGTGGCGGGCGTGGGCGAGGGCGGCCGACCAGTGCTGACGACTGGTGGGCGCGTGGTCGTGACGTCGGCCGCGGCCGTGGGAGCGATGGCCGGGGCGACAACGGCCGGGCGACAGCCGGCGGGGACAATTAGGATGAGGAACAGCAGCCCAAGCGCGGGCAGATAGAAGCGACCTCGCATAGTGTTATGGTGTTGCTGGGGTGTGGCGCTGGCTGATAATGATCCAGTGCATGATGACGGCCCCGACCAGTGCCGCCCACAAGGCCACAAACAGCGCCGCGCCGTCGTGGCCGTGCCATGAGGCGAAGGACAGACCGACGCCCAGGGCCACGATCTGCGCCGCCTGAAAGCGCGACGAGTCTAGCGACCGGCCGGTCGCGTCGCCGGGCATCAGGACGACGGTGCAGGACAGGATGACGCCGATCAAGGCCACGGCCGTGGTTAGCAGGACGACGCCCAGCCACGTGTCATGCGGTTGGGGGCCGTAGCGATCGGCGTTGGCGAACCAGTAAGCCACGGCGGCGAGGATCGTTGCCCCGCCCAGCGCGGCATGGGCGCGCCGGCCTCCGGGCAACAGCGCATCGAGCACGAAACAGGCCCCCGCCAGGACGCCAAAAAGCGGGCTACCCATCCAAACCAACCAGCCGCTCAGCAATAGAAGAGCCAGCGCGTCGGTTGCACGGGGTGCCAGGCCAGTCGAACGATTGATGAAGCGCAGACTTATCAGCAGCCAGAGCAGGGGCAATAAACTTTCAGCCGGGGCCACCCAGATCGCGGGCAGGGCCAGCGCCGCGGCCAGCACAGCGCTGAGCATGTGGTCGGGGTCGAGTTCCTTGGCGATAGCCGCGGCGGCGAAGGGTGTCAGGCCACCGACGGCCACCCGCCCGAAGGCCGGCCATACGTCCGGCGAACCGAACACGCCGAGGGCAAAGCCCATTGCGCCGCCGAGGGCCGACAGCAGCAAGATAACCCGGTTCGACGTCAAGCTCAGGTCGTAGGCTCGGAACAGCGATGTCCAGCGATAGATGACGGCCATGCGCGTTATGGGGCGGGCTGGATGCCGACGATGTCGCCAAAACCGTTGATCTCCAACTGCCACTCGCTGCCGCGCTGGAACCGGGCGTACTCGTTAGCGTCGGTCGTCTGATAGGTGAAGGTCTCGCCACCTACGTCGAAGGTGATCTCATACGTTTCGTCGCGGTCGCCGAGTTGCTGATCACTATCCAGCCGCGTCTCGGGCCAGAACGGGTTGAGGTCGGAGCCGCTCTCTTCCAGCACACCTATGGGCTGCAACTGGACAACGGTGTAGTCGCAATAGTTGTCGTAGACGATGTACTCGCAATCCTGCACCATTTCGCCAAAGCCGGTGCCCTGATCAACGACGTAGGGCGTGCCGCAAACTTCCTCAGAGTTGCCCGTGGGGAAGGCCGACCGGCCGCGCTCACGTTCGCTGCAACTGCCCACGTCGGCGTCGGCCGGAATCTGGTCGGCCCAATCGCTGCGCGAGACGGGCGCGTAGCCCAGGACGACGATGCTACGCTGCCACTCCACGTTGCTGACGCGGGCCAGGTTGGTTTCGGTGCGCGTGCCGCGCATGATAAATAAGGCAATCGCGCCGCAGACGAGCAGCAACAGCACGCCACCGAGGATGAGCCACAGCGGATTCATCTTCGCCGGCGCGGCGGCGGGGGCCGGGGCAGCGGCCGGCTTGGGGCGCGCCTCCTTGCCCAGCGGCGAGCCACAGTTGGTGCATTTGAGGTTGGTGGCCTTGTTCTTCGTGCCGCAATAGGCACAGGTGACTTCGGGTGCGGGCTTCGTCTGCGCCGCGCCCAGCACCTGCCCGGTTTCGCGCCGCTCCCCCTCGGTCAGGTCGCCGCCGCAGCGAATGCACTTGACGGCCGTGGCGGCGTTGCGCGTGCCGCAAAATGGGCAATGGATGTCGGCCTCCCCCTTGGCTATCTCCAGCCCTTCGGCATCGCTGACCAGTTGGTCTTCGGCGGCCTGCTCGAACTGTACGTCCTTCGGCTGCGGCGCGCCGCAGTTGCGACAGACTTTCGCCCGGCCGGGATTGCGCGTATTGCAGAAGGGGCACGTCCACTCCAGCTCGACGTAGCCCAATGACTCCTTTGCCATCGCGGGTCTATGCCTCCGGGCGAGAGTTTACCACATTTGGGATAGTAGTCAGTAGGTCAGTAGAAGATCAGTAGGTCAGTGAGTCAGTCCTATAAACTGACCTACTGGCCTACTGGCCTACTGACTCACTGACCCACTGAATACTGACTAACACCCGCCCACGTAGAAGCAAGGATTGTCCTGCACCCCGTTGGCGCGAATCTCGAAGTGGATGTGGGGGCCGGAGGAGTTGCCGGTGTTGCCCGTGCTGCCGATGACGTTGCCCTGATAAACGATCTGCCCCGGCACGACGCTGATGCCACTTAGGTGAGCATAGAACGTTTCGTAGCCGTTGCCGTGGTTGACGACGATCAGATTGCCAAAGCCATAGATGTTCCAGCCGGCAAAGGTGACTGTGCCGGTGTCGGAGGCGACGACCGCCGTCCCTTCGGGCAGGGCGATGTCCACGCCGGGGTGGCCATACCAGAAGTACTGCGAGAAGTTGCGCGAGCCGACGGGGTAAATGTAGGTTCCCGTGCCGACGATGACCGGTGCAACACCGCTGCCCTCGCGCGAGGAGCGCACCGACGCCAGGGTGGGCGGCGTCCAGACGAACACGTCGCGCACCGCGCCGGGAACCATGATCTGCGTCTCCGGGAAGAGGCGGTAGGGGAACTCCAGGTTATTGGGCGCGTAGCCGATGATCGTTTCGACCGGCACGCCGTATTGCTCGGCGATGCTTTCCAGCGTATCGCCCGGCTGCACGTCGTGGAGCACGCCGTCAATGGGCAGGATGACCAGCGTCACGCCCGTCTGCAACAAGCTCGACTCCTGGCTGAGCAGCGGGTTGCCGCCCAGCAGCGTCGTGGCCTGGATGCCGAATCTATCGGCAATGCCATTGGGCGTATCGCCGCGCTCGACGGTGTAGGTTTGGAACTGGTGCTCGGGGCGGCGGCCGACGAACGTCTGGGGCACGGCGGCGGGAACGAAGGCGATGTCCTCGATGACCGGGGCCACGGGAGCGGCCGCCGGGTCAGCGGCGTCGGCGACGGTGATGGCGGAAGTTTCGTCGGTCGTTGTCTGAATCGGCGACGGCGCTTCAGCCTGGGCGGTGGTGTTAGCCGCGGCCCGCCAACCCAGAGCCAGCAGCCCGATCACAAAGATCAGAACCGCGTAACCGGCCAGGCGTTGCCGCGCGCTCTTCTGTTCGTGCATAGACAAACGGGGATGCTACCATAGAGAAGAGACACAAAAAAGGCGCAAGCGCGCCTTCTCAACCAGCGTTCAGTTTATCGGAAACGACAAATGACGAACGACGAACTCAGAAGCTCTGCTCTGAGTTCGTCGTTCGTCGTTCGTAGTTGCTTAGGCCATGTCCTTGGTCAACGTTTCCAGGAAGTCGTAATTCGTCTTCGTCCCGCGCAAACGCTGGAGGACGGCCGCCGTGGCGCTGCTGATGTCGTAGCCGGGCGTATCCATCAGGTGGCTGAGCATCCGGCGCATGGTATAGACGCGGGCCAACTCGTCGGCCGACATGAGCAACTCCTCGCGGCGGGTGCTGCTGCGCTCGATGTCGAAGGCCGGGAAGATGCGGCGCTCCTGCAAACGGCGGCTGAGCAGCAACTCCATGTTGCCCGTGCCCTTGAACTCCTCATAGATAACGTCGTCCATACGGCTGCCGGTATCTACCAGACAGGTGGCAATGATGGTCAGGCTGCCGCCAAACTCCAGGTTGCGGGCCGTGCCGAAGAAGCGCTTCGGCGGGTAGAGCGCGCCGGGGTCCAGACCACCCGACAGGGTGCGTCCGCTGGGCGGCACGGTCAGGTTGTAGGCGCGGGCCAACCGGGTGATGGAGTCGAGCAGAATGACCACGTCGCGGCCCGATTCGACCAGCCGCTTGCCGCGCTCCAGAGCCATCTCGGCCACGCGGCAGTGGTTCTTCACCGGCTCGTCGAAGGTCGAGCTGACGACTTCGCCCTGCGTCGAGCGCTCCATGTCGGTCACTTCTTCCGGCCGCTCGCCGATGAGGACGACCATCAGGTGGATTTCCGGGTAGTTCTCGCTGACGCCGTTGGCGATCTCCTTCAGCACCGTCGTCTTACCGGCCTTGGGCGGTGAAACGATCAGACCGCGCTGGCCGCGGCCGATGGGCACGATCAGATCGATCAGGCGCGTGGAAAGGATGTGGGGCTTCGTTTCCAGCTTGATCTTCTGGTCGGGGAAGATGGGCGTCAGGGACTCATAGCGAACGCGCGTCTTCAGCATCTCCGGACTCATGCCGTTGACGGCCTCGACGCGCAGCAGGCTATAGTACTTCTCGTTGTCCTTGGGCACGCGAACCTGGCCGTAGACCATGTCGCCGGTCTTCAGGCCGATCCGCCGAATCTGCGAGTTGGAGACGTAGATGTCGTCCTTGCCCGGCAGATAGGCCCCGGAGCGCAGGAAGCCCATCGTCTGCTTGTCGTCCTCAACGATTTCCAGCACGCCGCCGCGGAAGTGGTAGCCGCTCGATTCCGCATCGGCCTGCATGATCCGGAAGACGAGGTCCTGCTTCTTCATCGTCGTGTAGCCGGGGATCTTCATGTCGCGGCCGATGTCGCGCAACTCGCTCAGTTTTTTGCTTTCCAATTCACCGATATCCATACACTACTTCTCTTTGGCGCGGTGGCTCCGGTCGGGGGCGCACAGCGGCCGCTTGGGTTATTCAGTTCCGACAAAACTCTGTTTGCTGGTTTGCCCAACGAGCCAATGTCACACACGCCGGTACAGCGATGCCGCTCGCGGTCATCATTACCACCACGAAATGACCCGCGCTACGGGCTGTCTGCCGGGGCGGGCAGCCATTCGCGAGTCAGGAGGTGGATTAAAGCAGGGGAACCAGGTCAGGCAGTTCGATAAAGCCTATCGCTATTCGTTTTGCTGAGACATGAGGGAGCTTGATTCAGTTCCACAAGGTGGTTCCAGAAGGCGGCCCCACTAGGTGGCCCATATACTAGACAACAACCTAAATATGGGATGCTTACAGTATAGCACGTCTCTCCTTGCCGGTCAACCGGCCCGCCTGCCTAGCGTAAAGCTCTTAACTTCCGGCCCGCGCGCTCAAGCTTCGGCGGCGCCGGCCTCATCTTCTAGACGAATAAAGGTCTCCAATCGTTCCACCAAGGACCGATTGCCCATAAACAAGGCCACGCGCTGGTGGAGATGGGTGGGAACGATGTCGAGAATGGCGCGGCGGCCGTCGGACGCATAGCCGCCCGCCTGCCCGATCAGATAGGCCAGCGGCCCCGCCTCATAAAGCAGCCGCAATTTGCCGCCGGCCCGCCCGCCCTCGGCCGGATAGCAAAAGATGCCGCCGCGCAGCAGATTGCGGTGGAAGTCGGCCACCAGCGAGCCAATGTAGCGTGCCGAGACGTTGGGGCTGTCGGCTTCCTTGCCTTCCAGCCAGTCAACGAACCGCTGCACGCCAGGCGACCAACGGCGATAATAAGAGGCGTTGACGCTGTAGTAGGCCGGCGGCTCCGGCAGGCGCAGATGTGGGTGCGACAGCAGGAACTCGCCATACTCCGGGTTGAGCGTAAAGCCGTGGACACCACTGCCCGTCGAGTAGACCAGCATCGTGCTGGCCCCATAGAGCACGTAGCCGGCGGCCACCAGGTCGCGGGCCGGTTGTAGGGCATCTTCCTCTCGTCCCCGCCGCTCGTGGTCAACGCAGTGGTAGATGCCGAAGATGGTGCCAATGCTCACGTTCACGTCAATGTTGGATGAGCCATCCAACGGGTCGAACACCAGCACGTAGCTGCCCTTACTGTACTTATCGGGAATGGGGACGGCCTCCTCGACCTCTTCGGAAACCATCAGGCAGAGCCGACCGGTGTGATCACACAACTGGCGAACGATATTGTGGGCATAGATGTCCAGCTTCTGCTGAGACTCGCCCTGCACGTTCGTCTGCCCCGCCTCGCCCAGAATGTCAATCAATCCGGCACGGTTCGTCTTGTGGGCAATGATCTTGGCCGCCAGGGCGATGTCGTATAGCAGGTTGGTCAGTTCGCCGCGAGCATATTCGGGCTGCTGATCCAGAATAAAACGCTCGATCGTCGTCACAGTGGACACAGGCTTTTGCTCCTTGCGCGCCAAATAGTTCAGTGGAAAAACCGCTATCTCAGCCCGCCGGTGGAAAATAGGGGCCGAGGAATACGACAAGATAGAAGACAATGGTCACCGACCAGATGAGCGAGTCGAGCCGGTCGAGCGCCCCGCCGTGGCCGGGAAAGAGCTTGCCGGAGTCCTTCATGCCCGCCTCGCGCTTCAGCAGGGAGATGCTCAGATCGCCGAACAGGCAAAAAACGCCAACAACCAACCCGGCCAACCCGGCCAGCAATAGCGGCAATCCGAGCACATTGGCGGTGATGAGCGCCGCCGTCGTGCCGATGACGATGCCGCCGACGTAGCCTTCGACAGTCTTCTTGGGGCTGAGGCGCGGGGCCAGGGGGTGGCGTCCCAGAATGAAGCGCCCGGCCACAAACTTGCCCACGCCATAGGCGCCCATGTCGGCGAACCAGATGCTCAGCAGCGCCAGGGCCGTCCACTGCCAACCATTGACCGGCAGGCGGCGCAGCAGAAAGAAGTGGCCGGCCACCAGCCCCAGCAAGACGATGCCCGTCACCAAGGCGAACCAGTCGAGGGCCGCGTCGTAGGTCACGCCGCGCTCAAACAACCACAGGCAATAGATCAGGGCAACAAAGATAGCGGCAAAGAACACCAGACCCACCAGCGCCGGCTCGCCCCACCATTGGGCCGCCAACAACAGGCCAATGGCCGGCAGCAGCAGCCAGCGCGGCACGTTGTGGTTCAAGGCGTGCATGATCCGGGCGTATTCGAAGCCGGCAACGATCAACAACGCCAGAAGCGGAATAAAGTAGAACCAACCGCCGAGATAGGTAGCGATTAGCAGCACCGGACCGATAGTGAGGGCGACGACGGCGCGTTGCGTTTCCATTGTGGCGGGGATTACGTGGTTGTCGAATCTCTTACCAGGCCATAGCGCCGGTCGCGCTGATTGAAGGCGACAATCGCCTCATACAAATCCTCGCGCCCGAAGTCCGGCCACAAGGCGGGCGTGGGGTAATACTCGGCATAAGCCGCCTGCCAGATCAGGAAGTTGCTGATACGCAACTCGCCGCTGGTGCGAATGACCAGATCGGGGTCGGGCAGCCCTTTGGTAAAGAGGTAGGAGCTGAACAGGCTTTCGGTCAGTTCCTCGGGTTTCAAGCCATCGGCCAACATCTGGCGCACAGCGTGGAGGATTTCGGCCCGGCCGCCATAGTTGAAGGCGACGTTGAGGATAAGCCGCTCATTGTCGCGGGTCAACTCCAGCGCCCGCCGCACCTTCTCTTGCAGTTTGGGATCAATGCCCGTCAGGTCG
>WBZV01001075.1_pt1 | contig 13471 bp, 10 predicted proteins | sample 5204221 | NCBI WGS metagenome assembly WBZV01 (sample SAMN12344360, study PRJNA552823) | activated sludge metagenome | biome: Activated sludge suspended growth; feature: Nitrification reactor; material: Wastewater; isolation source: activated sludge from nitrification reactor of wastewater...
CCAGGGCCTCGGCCGAGCGGATCAGGATGCCCGCGCCGGCCCCCTTGCCCGTGCCCACCATGATGGCCGTGGGCGTGGCCAGGCCCATGGCGCAGGGGCAGGCGATGACCAGCACCGTGATGGCCGTGACCAGGGCGAAGACCCCCGGCTGGTAGCTGGAGCCGGGCACCAGGCGCTCCAGCAGCAGGTACCAGAAGACGCCGGTCAGCAGGGCGAGGAGGAGGACCAGGGGCACGAAGCGGGCCGAGACGGCGTCCGCCAGGCGCTGGATGGGGGCCCGAGAGCCCTGGGCCTCCTGCACCAGGCGGACGATCTGCGCCAGGACGGTGTCCTTGCCCACCCGGCTGGCGCGCATGCGGAAGGCGCCGGTCTTGTTGAGGGTGGCGCCGGTCACCGCGTCGCCGGGGCCTTTCGGCACCGGGATGGGCTCGCCCGTCAGCATCGACTCGTCCACCGTCGATCCGCCGTCCAGGACCTCCCCGTCCACCGGCACCTTCTCGCCCGGCCGGACCAGGATCAGGTCCCCCACCCGCACCTCGGCGATGGGCAGGTCCTGCTCCTGACCGTCGCGGATGACCCGGGCCGTTCGGGCGCCCAGACCCATCAGTCGGCGGATGGCCTCGCCCGTCTGGCCCTTGGCCTTGAGTTCCAGGTACTTGCCCAGGAGGATGAGGGCGATGACCGTGGCCGCGCTGTCGAAGTAGAGCTGGGGCCCGCCGAAGCGGTCCGGCAGCAGGAGGCCCCAGCCCAGGCCGGCGTCCAGCAGGCTGACGATGCTGAAGCCGAAGGCCGCCGATGTCCCGACGGCGATCAAGGTGCTCATGTTGGCCGTGCGCTCGCGCAGGGCGCCCCAGGCCGCGCGGTAGAACTGGGCCCCCGCCCAGAGCTGCACCGGCAGGGCCAAAGCCAGCTGCAGGAGGCCCATGCGCAGGTGCCCGGCGCTGAAGCCCGATCCGTGGGCCGCTGCCGGCTGGGGGCGCAGGTAGTCAGGCAGCATGCTGAGCATGATCAGGCCGGAGCAGGCCAGGGCGAAGATCAGCTTGCGCCTGAGGGCGGCCAGCTCCAGGCGGGTGCGGCGTTCCTGGGAGGTTTCGGTGGCGGTGGGGGCGGCGGGAGCCGAGGGGATGGGGGGGGACGAATAGGACAGGTGGGACTCATGGGACCTATCTGTCCCATCAGTCCTATCAGTCCTATCCGTCCCATGCGTCCCATGCGCCACGCCCGCCACGCCCGCCCCTTCCGCCCCTTCCCCGCTGTCCTGCAGGTCCAGCAGCTCCGCCTGGTAGCCGGCGCGTTCCACCGCCGCCGCCAGGGCCGCCGGGTCGGTGGCCGCGGGGTCGAAGGTGACGCGGGCCGATTCGGCGGCCAGGTTGACCTGGGCCGAGGCCACGCCCTTCACCCGCTTGAAGCTCTTCTCGACCACGTTGACGCAGGAGGCGCAGGTCATGCCTCCCACGTCGAAGGTGGCGGTCTGCTGGCTCATCGGTGCGTTACCTCGGGGAAGGGCGGCCGGGTCGGGACGGCCCGGGACGATGGGAGGACTCAGGGCTGGGCGGTGGGGGCGGTCTCCGACGCATGACCGTCGTCGTGGTCGTCGCCATGATCATCGGCAGCGGGTGTGCCGGCGGCGGCCCCTGCCGCGTCGGTGCCGGCGGCCGGGTCTGAGTGGTCGGCAGGACTTGCTGCGTCCCCCACTTCCTCGCCGCGGATCTGGCCCACCAGGCGGGCGATGTCCGCGGCGCTGCAGCGGCCCATGATCTGGTTGCCGTTCATCACGTGGCAGGGGGCGTCGGCCATGTCGCCGCCGGTGTTGACGATGATCTGCGCCGGCGCCGTGCCCGAGGGCGGCGGGGCCACGTCCACCGCCAGCGGCTCGTCGTCGTGGCCTGTTTCGTGGTCGTGTTCTGGGTCGTCGAAGGGGCTGCCCAGGTGGGCGGTCAAGGCGGTGCCGATGCCGTGCTCGAAGACCAGCTCGCCGCCGCCCTTGGCCCCGCCGATGGTGCTGGCGAGGAGGCCGAGGGCCACCAGGCTGTAGGCCAGGCGCTTGCCCTGGGCCTCCAGGCCGCCGCGGCTGCGCCAGAAGACCAGGACCGCGGCCAGGGCCAGGCTGATGTAACCGGCCCGCTCATGGCCCTCGATCAGCTCGTGGACGTCGTGGGCGTGGGCCACGGTTCGGTGGGCGAGGAAGCCCGTGGCCACCGCCGCCGCCAGGGCCAGCAGGCCGAGCGTCAGGAGCGGGCCGGCCAGGCGCCGGGCCCCCTCGCGTCCGGCCCAGAGGCCGACGAGTTCTGCGATGATCCCCACGAGCACCAGGGCGATGGGGAAGTGGACGATGAGCGGATGGATGTTCTGCACGATGGGACTCCAGGCGAGGCGGTGGCGGATGCGCGGGTGCGGCGCGCCCTGGCGGATCAGTGACCGTCGGATGCAGGCGCGGCCCCGTCAGCATGCGGTGGAAGCGCTTCGCTGTCAATGACATCCGGCAGGGGAGGGGGCGGGTCCTCGGCGGCCGGCAGGACCTGGAAAGAGAACATCATCCCGCTCTCGATATGTTCCAGGATATGGCAGTGCACCATCCAGGCCCCTGGAACGGTCAGCTCCAGCAGCAGGTCCACCGTCTCGCCGGGGGTGACCAGCACCGTGTCCTTCCAGGAGGGCGCCCGCTCCGGCTGCCCGTCTCGGCTGAGCACCAGGAGGCGCTGGCCGTGGAAGTGGATGGGATGCTGCATCGGGTGTTGGCTGTCCGACAGGTTGTGCAGGCGCACCTTCACATGGTCGCCCACCCGGAAGGTGTAGGCCAGCTCGTGGTTGACCGCCCCGGTGCGCCGGTCGCGGATCATCCAGTGCACGGTGTCGCTGCTGGAGGCCCGGTTGACCGCCAGCATGTCATCCTCCCATTCGATGCGCCCGTGCGCCGGGTCGTCCGCGTGGGGGTCGCCGTTGGCGGCGGTCTCGCGGCTGAGGAGGAGGTCTGGGATGCTGACCGTCAGGTCCAGCTCCAGGTCGGGCGCGCGCTCACGGAAGGGGGCCAGTTCGGCCATCTCGCGCGAGATCGGGCCGTCCACGCGCAGGCGATCGAAGGCGCTGCGGGCAGGGCTGGGGCCGCGCCGGGCCGGGAGGGCCAGCACCTGGCCCAGGGCCACCGGCTCGGACGCACCGCGGTGCAGGAGTCGATACGGGCGTGCTTCGTCGAAGGCCACCTCCACCACCGCGCGCTCGGCTGGAGCCAGGATCAGCTCATCGACATAACGCTCGACCCGGACGCGGCCCAGGTCGCCGCCCACCAGCTTCATCGGCGCCCCGTCGAAGCTGATGCGGAAGGGGCGGACGTTGGCCGTGTTGACCAGGAAGACGCGGACCACCTGGCCGCTCTCCACCAGGCGCGAAAAGCGCTCCCGGCCGTTGACGAGCAACTGGTTGCCGAAGCGGCCCATGATGGCGAAGTTGGCTGCATCGCGGCCATAGCCCACCGCCCGGCCGCCTTCCAGCAGCAGGTCATCCAGCGTGAGGACCCACTCCTCGTCGACGGGCGACCAGTAGGCAGGGTCCTGGGGTTCCACCAGGATCACGCCCTGCAGCCCGGCATCCTGTTGCAGGTCGTCCCGCAGGTGCGGGTGGTACCAGTAGAGACCGGGGTCGGCGAAACGCAGGCGGTAGATCCAATCGCCATCCGGCTGGATGGCCGGCTGGGTGAGGCCGGGCACGCCGTCCGAACCGTTGGCCAGACGCAGGCCGTGCCAGTGAACCGTGCTGGAGCGGTCGATGCGGTTCTCGAATCGGACGTCCACTTCGTCGCCCTGGCGCACCTTGAGCAGGGGGCCTGGGATCTGGCCGTTGTACGCGTAGGCCGGCAAGGTGGCCCCGGCCACCCGCCAGCGCGCGGGGGAAGCGCGCAAGCGGTAGGTCTCGCCGGACCGTAGGGCGACGGCCTGCTGCGGCCCCGCGATGGGGGCCGGGGCGGCGTCCGGGGGCAGGAGGTCCCCGGGCTGGACCAAGGCCATCGGTGTGGCGGTGGCGCCCGCCGTGGCGCGGCGCTCCAGCACCTGCGCCTTCAACTCCCGCAGTTCGGCTTCAGTGCATCGGCCCATCAGGGTGTCGCCCATGGCATGGCAGGGGAAGGAGGCCATGGCGGCCGGGTCGAAGACCACCCCGTCGCCCAGGTCCCGTGGTCCCGCCCCGGCCTCCGCTGCGCCGTCGCCGGTGGTGGAGCGTTCGGGGTCGGCCGCATCCCCCGCAGCGATGGTCTCGATCGAGACCGGGTCGGCTGCGGCAGCCTCCCCATCCTCAGCCAGCTTGCCGGCCTCGACGATGCCCGGCAGCTCGCCCTCCGCCACCCGCCTGCGGATCTCGGTGGCCACCCGCTCCACCTCGGCGGCCGTGCAGCGGCCCATGATGGTGAAGTCCATGCTGTGGCAAGGGAGTTCGGCCATCTGGCCGGGATCGTAGACGATGTCGTCCACGCCCTGGCCCGAGCGCGAGGCGCGCGGCACGGCAGCAAGCGAGGGGACGGCGGTGGGGGCATCCTCGCCCGCCGCCGACCCGGTGGTCGGCGACAGGCCGAGCCCGGCCGCCTCCTGGCAGGCCGCAAGGAGGAGCGGCGCCAGGACCAGCCAGACGAGGGCGGCCGGCCGGGGGGCGGAGCGGGAGGCGGAGGGCATCGTGGGAGGTCTCAGGGGCGATGGCGAGGCGGAATCGCTCACCAGGAAGCGGCGATGCCTGCCGCCTGCTCGACGATCTGCTCCGGCGTGCACTGGCCCATGATGGTGTTGCCCATCGCGTGGCAGGGCTCGTCGGCCATGGTCTGGGCGTCGAAGACGATGGTGTGCGCGGCGCGGATCTCGGAGATCTCCTCCGGCGTGCAGGCGCCCATCACCTGGCCCAGCATGAAGTGGCAGGCGGCATCGGTCATCTCGGTGGTGTTGACCGGGATCAGCTCGGCAGCGCCCAGAGCGGCCTGCAAGGCGGCCTCGTCCTCGCACTTGCCCATGACCGAACTGCCCATGACGTGGCAATCGGCGTCGGCCATGCTGGCGCGGTCCAAGGTCAGGACCACAGGGGCGGCTTCAGCGGGGGCGGCGGCGGGCTCGGTGACCGCCGTGTCGACCGCCGGCTCGGCGGTGGCCAGGGCGGATTCATCGGCCGGCTGGATCGCATCGCCGGTGGCGGGCTCGGCGGGGCTGCCGCAGGCGCCCAGGCTCAGGGTCAGGAGCAGGGCCAGGCTGAGGGTTCGCTTCATGGTGGGTTCTCTCCTCGAGGGTTGTGGATGGGATCGGACCGGCGGATCCGCAAGCTTAGCGGGTCGGCCCGGTCGTCGGCGGTCGCCAGGGGGGCTCAGCCCACCGCTTCGGCGCTGAAGCCGGCGCGCTGGATAGCGGCCAGGAGGTCCGCCGGGGCCAGCTTGGCGGCGTCGTAGTCCACCTCGGTCAGGCCGGCGGCCAGGCTGGTGCGCGCGTCGGCCACGCCCTCCAGGTCCTCCAGCTCCCAGTCGATGTTGGTGGCGCAGCTCTGGCAATGCATGCCCTGCACCTTGAATCGGGCGATGGTGGGGGTCATGGGTGAGGGGCTCCTTGGGTGAGGGCGACCGGCCGGTCGCCCCTACGGTGGTGGTGTGGTGGGTGTGGGGGATGCGTGTCGGGGGTCATGGGTGGAACTGGATGCTGCCGCTGAACATGCCCATGCCGCAGACGAAGGCCAGGCGGCCGGGGGGCTGGGGCGGCAGGTCCAGGACGGTGGCCTCGCCGGGGCGGAGCTGCTGCTCCAGGCCCAGGCTGGGGAAGGCGATGGCGTTGGTGCAGCTCGGGCGGCGGCTGCCGACCAGGCGCAGGCGCACGGGGCGGCCGGCGGCCAGATCGGACTGCTCGGGGGCATAGCCGCGCTCCTGGGCTTCGATGGTCAGCTCCTGCGGCTCGGCCCGGGCGGGGGCCACCCAGGCCGGGCCGGCCGCCTGCCGCCAGAGCGCGCCGGCTGCCTCGGGGCTGGGCAGGGACCAGCCTAGCAGGCGGCCGCCGGCTGCCAAGGTGAACAGGGCGATGGCGGCGACCAGACCGGCGGCCAGGGGGCGAAAGGCGGCGCCGCTGAGGCGCTGCAGTTGGCCCAGGGCCAGGGCCAGGACGAGAAAGAGGGGGACGGTGCCCACCGTGAAGACCGCCATCACCAAGGCCCCGGCCCGGGCGGAGCCGGAGGCCATGGCCAGGGCCTCCATGGCCAGGGTGATGCCGCAGGGCAGGAAGACGGTGCCGGCGCCGATCAGGCCGGCCGCGGCGCGGTCGCCCTGGCGCGAGCGGCTTCGGATGGCGCGCTGCAGGCCCTTGGGCGGCCTGGGCAGGAGGCGGACCAGAAGCGGGTGCAGGCCCAGCGTCTGGGCGGCCATGGCCAGCATGAAGAGCCCGGCGGCCACCAGCAGCCAGCCCTGGAGGCGGAGGGGGATGCGGGCGCCCAGACCTCCCAGGACCGCACCGAGCAGGGTGTAGGCAGCCAGCTTGCCGGCCAGGAACTGGCCGGCGGGCAGCAGCTGGGCCCAGAGGTGGGGCACCTGGGGCTGCGCCGGATCAAGCCGGGCCGCCCGGCTGCCGACGACCGCGGCCAGGAGCCCTCCTTGGACGGCCATGCAGCTCAGGCCTCCGACCGTCAGCCCGGTCAGGAAGACCAGGCCCAGCCGCCCCGCGGCATCTGGTCCGTTGAGCCAGGCGCCGTCGAGGGCCGCGGCAGGACCCAGGGCCAGCGTCGCGGCGGCCCCTAGGACCAGCAGCAGAGCCACAAGACCCCACCCCCCGGGGGGAGGGGTGCCCGACCCGGGAACGGTTGGCTGTTGGGTGGACATGGCAAGGTTCATTATCCGGTCCGACCGGGGCCCTGTCAATACCCGCAGGCTCCCCTGTCACCAACTTCTCATCCCCGTCGGCGGGGTGGGTGCGGCCCTTGCGGGGCGCGGCAGGTGCAGCGCCCCGGCCCTGGCGACTGCCTCGCCTGGGGGGGAACGCCGCCAGCTTCGGTCCCGCCCCGAAGCGCCTCAGCCCCTCCGGCCCCACACCGCCTCGTACACCGCCCAGGTGGCGCGGGCCGTGGCCTCCCAGGTGAAGGCCGCCGCGCGGCGCGGGCCGGCGGCGGCCAGGGCGGCGGCCAGAGCGGGGTCTTCCAGGACGCGGCCGAGGGCCAGGGCCCAGGCGCCGACGTCATCCGGGTCGACCAGGAGCCCCGCCTCGCCCACCACCTCCGGCAGGCTGCTGGCATCGGCCGCCACCACCGGTGCACCGCAGGCCAGGGCCTCCAGGGGCGGCAGGCCGAAGCCCTCGTAGGCCGAGGGGAAGGCGAAGACCGCTGCCCCGCCCAGGAGCGTGGGCAGGTCCGCCTCTGCGACGGGGCCCAGGAGGCGCCAGGCGCCGTCGGGCAGGCCGGCCGCCTGCGCCAGGGCGGCCGGATGGGGGGCCAGGGGATCGTCCGGCCGCGGCGGGCGGCCGCCGAGGAGCAGGGGGGGGCCGCCGCGCTGATGCAGCTCGCGCCAGGCCGCCAGCAGCAGGGCCAGGTTCTTGCGCCGATCGAAGCCGCCCAGGTAGAGGCCGTAGCGCGGCGGCAGCTCCAGGCGGCCCCGCAGCCCGGCCAGGGCCGCCGGGGCGGGCGGGGCGAAGGAGGGGTCGACGCCCAGCGGGACCACGTGAACCCGCTCGGGCCGCGTGCCCAGATGCCGGGCGACGTCCCGCGCCGTGTGCGCCGAGTCGGCGATCAGGGCCCCGGCGCGGCGGCTGCCGGCGACGCATAGCGCCGTGTAGGCCCGCTCCCGCCAGCGCCGCCGGTAGGCCGGCAGGAGCAGGGGGATGAGGTCGTGGACCGTGACCACGGTGGGGCCGCGCGGCCGGAGCGGCGGGGCCCAGTAGGGCACGTGGGCCAGGGCTCCGCGGGCCGCGGCCTGGCGGGGAAAGCCCCGCTGCTCGTAGGCCAGCTTGGCCAGGACCCCACGGCCGCCGGGCGGCTCCGCCAGCTCCGCCCGGCCCCTTGCCGGCCCATCGGCTGGGGCCACCGTGTTCAGCGCCGCCAACAGCCGGTCCGTGTAGCGCCCGCTGCCCACTGCCTGCCCGGCGAACCAGGCGCTGACGAGGATGCGGCGGTTGGCGGGGGACTCGGGGAAGGCCGCGGGGATTGCGTCGGTCATGGGGGTCGAGGTGGTCATCCGGATCTTGGGGGGGCATCGGGGTCGAGGTGGCGCCTGGCGTGGGCTGCGCGTCGCTGCACCCGGTCGATTCCTGCGCTAGGCCTCAGCCCCGGCCCCCTCCGCCTCCCCCTCCACCAGCCGACCCTCCACCAGCCGGAGTACCCGCTGGCAGAGGGTATGGGCCTCGGCGGCATCGTGGGTCACGTAGAGCAGGCTGCTTCCCGCCTCGCGCAGCCAGCCGTCCAGGTCACGCAGGAGGTCCAGCCGCAAGGCCTCGTCCAGGTGGCTGAGCGGCTCGTCCAGGAGCAGGAGGGGGCGGCCGGCAGCCAGGGCCCGGGCCAGGGAGACGCGCTGGGCCTGGCCGCCGGAGAGCTGGTCGGGGTAGCGGTCGCCCAGGCCTGCCAGGCGCAGGCGGGTCAGCCAGAGCTCGGCCGCCTCGCGCGCGGCCCGACGGCCCAGGGGGGCCAGGGCGAAGGCGACGCAGTCCCGGGCCCTGAGGTGCGGCCAGAGGGCGGGGGCCTGGAAGGCCAGGGCCACGCCCCGACCCTGCGGCTCCGAAGCCCAGCCCGGACCCGAGGCCAGGCGGCCGGCCAGGCGGATCTCACCTGCATCCGGCAACTCCAGGCCGGCGATGAGCCGCAGGAGGGTGCTCTTGCCCACGCCCGAAGGCCCCAGGACGGCGGTGCGGCTGCCGGTCGGGCAGACCAGGTCCAGTTCCTGCAGCACCGCGTGGCGACCGTAGCCCTTGCGAAGGCCTCGGATGGCGAGGGCGTCGGGGACCGCGGGGTCGGCAGGCGCGCTCATGCTTCCACCTCCGTGGGCCGCCAGCCCCCCTGGCGGAGCAGGGCGCCGGCGACCCCCCCGGCGATCAAGGACAGGAGCACCATCGCCAGGCAGAGCGCGGCCACTGCGTCCGAGGCCCCGTAATGCAGGTAGTTGTAGATGCGCATCGTCAAGGTGCTGCGCCCGGGGGGAGCGACGACCAGGGTGGCTCCCAGCTCGCCCAGGGCCAGGGCAAAGCCCAGGGCGGCGGCGGCGCTGAGGCCCGGCAGGAGCAGGGGCAGACGGATGCGCAGCCAGCCGGCGGCGGCCGAGGGCTGGTAAAGGCGGACGGCGTCGATCTGCCGAGGATCCTGGCGCTGCAGCTGACCGTAGAGCAGGAGGGCCTGGAGGGGGAGGAAGCGGGCCATCGCCGCCAGGACGGGCATGGCATCGGTGCCGTGCAGGCGCAGGGGCTCCCTGCCTTGGCCCCCCATGAGCCCGACCAGCGCCAGGAGATCGTGGTTGTAGACTCCGATGAGCCCGATGCCCACCAGGGCCGGCGGCAGGGCCAGGGGCGCCAGCACGAGGAGCCAGGCGAGGCGCGCCTGGGGCCCCCGCTGCTGCAGCCAGAGCGCTGCTGCCAGGGCCGGCGGCAGGGCCAGGGCCCCGGCGAGGGCGGCGATGGCCAGGCTGTAGCCGGCCTCCGGCCCCGCCTGGCCCAGGGCCTCTGCGGCCAGCCGGCCGGAGCCGGTCAGCCGGACGAGGCTGACCAGGGGCACTGCCGCCTGGACGAGGACGAGGGCGGCGGCCAGGCTCTGCGCGAGCCCCAGGGCGCGGCCCCAGCGCGGCCGGCGGGACGAGGCCTCGGCCGAGGCTCCGGCGGCGGCCGCGATGCGGGCGGCGCGGCGCGCCAGCAGGGCGCAGAGCAGGCCGCCCAGGACCAGGAGGGGCAGGGCGGTCAGGAAGGCCCGCGAGACCTCGTTGCCCTGGCTGAAGGCCACGAAGACCTCCATGGCGTAGACGTTGAGCTGGTAGAGGGTGGGGACGCTGTAGTCCAGGAGGCCCAGGAGGAGGATGAGGGCCAGGCCCACCACCACCAGGGGCCCGGCCAGGGGCAGGAGGACGCGGCGGGCCATGCGGTCGTCGCCGCCCAACAGGGAGGCCTGGTCGGCCAGGGGCCGGGGCACGCTCTCCAGGGCCAGGGGGCAGACGAGGAGGGCCAGGGGCAGGTAGGCCATCGTGAGCACCCAGCCCGCGCTCAGCCAGGCCAGGGGCGTGGCCCAGTCGGGACCCAGCCGGCGCTCCAGGGCCGTGCGCAGGGGCAGCCAGGCGAGGGCGTGCACGTAGGGCGGCAGGGGGGCCAGGCCCAGGATCAGCCAGCGCCAGGGTGCCAGGCGGCTGGGATGCCGGCGCCAGAACCGGGGAGCGGCCAGCAGCGCCACGAGGACGGCCGCTCCGGCCGCCGCGGCGCTGAGGGCCAGCGAGCGGCCGAGGAGCGGCAACCGCCGGCCGGAGGGCCAGGCCTGGGCCAGGGCCTCCGGATGCTGCACCAGGCTGAGGACGGTCTCGCGGACCAGGGCCAGCAGGGGGGCGTGGACCAGCCAGAGAAAAGCGGCCAGCCCCAGGAGCAGCAGCGGGGCGGGCGCCCGCCGGGGTGCCCCGCTGCCCGCGGTCGTCCTCACCGGACGAAGACCTCGGCCAGCTCGGCCTTCACGGGCTCGATCTGCGCCGCGACGTCGGCCAGGCTGACCGCCATGCCCTTGACGTCTCCGGGCAGGCCGCAGGCCGTGTCCGCCAGGCCGCCGGAGAGGCCGAACTGGATCCAGCCGCTCTCGACCAGGCGCCGCTCGACGGCCTCGCTGAGCAGGTGGTCGACCAGGGCCCGTCCGTTCTCGACATTGGGGCCGCCGGCGACGAGGGCGACGGTGTTGGGCACCACCAGGGTGCCCTCGCCGTCCTGGTCGGGAACCACGATCTTGACCGGCGCGCCCTTGGCCACGGCGCCGCAGGCATCGTCGGTGTCGGTCAGTCCGAAGGCCAGCTGGCCGCCGGCGACCATGTCGCGCACCGTGCCGTTGCCGTCCACCACCTGCAGGCCCTTGTCCTTCAGGCCCCGGAAGAAGGCCAGGCCGGCCTCGGGCCCCCGGGCGGCATACAAGGCGGCGGCATGGGTGGCGGTGGTGCCGAAGAGCGGGTAGGCGATGCCGATCTGCCCGCCCGGCAGCTCGCTGGCGGTCAGGTCGGCCAGACCCTTGGGCATCTGCTCCTCCGTGACCAGGTCGGTGTTGACCAGGAGGATGCGCGCTCGCCCGCCGAAGCCGGTCCAGAGGCCGCCGGCATCCTTGTACCCGGCGGGGATGCGCTGCGCGTTGGGCGACTGGTAGGGGGCCAGCACGCCCTTCTGGGCCAGGTCGACGGTCTGCGCGAACTCACCGCTCCACCAGACGTCGGCCAAGGGGGCCTCCTTCTCGGCGATGAGCCGGTTGACCATGCCCGTGGTCTTGGCCGCCTCCACGTCGTAGACGGCCTTCATCCGGATGCCCGTGTCGGCCTCGAAGTCCTCCAGGATGGGCTCGGCGTACTGCTGGTCCACCGACACGTAGACCACCACCTCGCCGCCCGCGGCGGCAGGGGCGTCCGACTGTGGGGCCTGGGCCTCGGTGTCGACGGCGGCCGGCTCGGCCGCGGGCTCTTCCACGCCCCGGCAGGCACCCAGGCTCGCCAGGAGCAGGGGCAGGACGAGGACGAAGGCGGCGCGGGGCATACGGGAAAGGGCGATGGTCATGTCCTCGGCTCCAAGATCGGGGTGGCTGGGGCGAGCGCGATCATACGCCCCGCTCGGGAGAGGGGCAAGGGTGGGATCGGGAACCATCGCGCCGCTCTCGCCGCCGAGTGGCCCGCGGGCCGGCGCTGGCCTATCATCCTCCCGTCCAACCGGGGAGCCCGGGCCGCCGCCATCCAAGGCCGGCCAGCCGGGCTGAGAGGGCGCCAGGGCCAAGGTGGCCGGCCGCGTCGACCCGTCGAACCTGAACCGGATCATGCCGGCGGAGGGAGCAGGGACCGAGGGGGAACGCGCAGACCATCGTCCCCCGCGGCGCGCGACACACCTCGCTCGGCCTGGCCGGCATTCCGCCCGAGCCCCAGCGAGGCCCGCCATGCCGCCACCCAACGCGCCCTCCCCGATCGACCATCCGCCGCCCGCCGCCTCGCGCGCGACCGCCTCACCGACCGCGTGGTCCGCACCGCTGGCCGCCCTTCTGCCCCCCACGCTGGCCCTCCTGGCCCTCCTCGCCGCCTGGACCCTGCTGGCCGCGGGCAGCTCGCCGCTGCTCCTCCCTGCCCCCGGGAGGGTGTTCGCCGCCCTCTGGCAGAGCCGGGCCACCCTGCTCCCCGCTGCCGGCATCACCCTCCTCGAGACGGCCCTCGGCCTCCTCCTCGCCCTCGGCCTGGCCTTGCCGATCGCCCTCGGCCTGGCCTTGTCACCCGCCCTCCGTCGCGCCCTGCACCCCCTCTTGGTGGCCTCGCAGACGGTGCAGATCCTGGCCGTCGCCCCCCTCCTGGTGATCTGGTTCGGCTTCGGCCTCCTGCCCAAGGTGCTGGTCGTGGCCCTGGCCTGCTTCTTCCCTCTGGCCGTCAGCCTGGCCGACGGCCTCCTGGCCCTCGACCGCGCCTACCTGGACCTCTTCGCCGGCCTGGGCGCCTCGGCCTGGCAGACCTGGCGGCACCTGCGCCTGCCCGCCGCCCTGCCCGCCTTCTTCTCCGGCCTCAAGATCGCCGTCACCTACGGCGTGGTCAGCGCCACCATCGGCGAATGGGTGGGCGGCAGCCAAGGGCTGGGTCTCTACCTGCTCCGGGCCAAGAACGCCCTCCAGGTGGACCAGGTCTTCGGCGGCATGCTCCTGACCAGCCTCCTCTCGATGGCCCTCCACGCCCTCGCCGCCGCCGCCGAACGCCGCGCGCTGGGCTGGCGGCTGACGGCATGACCACGATTCTCGCCCTTCGCCTCCCCTCTCCTCCAAAGCCGCATCCGCGATGCTCCAGCGCCGGCCAGCCCCCTCCCCCGGAACGGGGGCGGGTGATCGATGCGCGATGAAGAGACCTAGAAGAAGTACGCCGCCCTGTGGCCCCGGCAACGCCACAACCTGGCCCATCGCGTGGTGTCCTGATGGGCAACGGAGGGTGTTGGATGACGCAGAGAAGTATCAGTCCTGGGGCACCAGGGCGCCATCCCTCCAAGCCGCCCCCAGCCCGATCCTCGCCCCGTTTTTGGGGGTCTGGGGGCAGTCGCCCCCAGCGGCGGGGTGCAGGGGGGCGCTGTTAGCCCCCCTGCGAAAGACCCCTCGATCCGCCAACCTCTCCAACCCCGCCTGCCCAGGAGCCTGACCACCATGCTCACTGCTCTCCAGCTTCGTCCCCTAAGGCTCGCCTTCCTGACCATCGCCCTCACTTCCTGCTCCCCTCTTCCCACGGCCCCCGCCAGCCAACTCGGCGACACCGAATCCGTCGCCGGCACAACGACCGTCGCCGCCGTTGAGAGCCCCGGCACCACCCCCCGCGCTGCCG
>WBZV01000539.1_pt2 | contig 13439 bp, 16 predicted proteins | sample 5204221 | NCBI WGS metagenome assembly WBZV01 (sample SAMN12344360, study PRJNA552823) | activated sludge metagenome | biome: Activated sludge suspended growth; feature: Nitrification reactor; material: Wastewater; isolation source: activated sludge from nitrification reactor of wastewater...
GATTGGGAACCGGGCTGCCTTCATCTGGTAGCGCAGGCTGCGCACTTGTCGATCCGTCTGTTCGGCATCAATCAGCCGGTCGAGCCAGGCTTCCGGCTGCATCGGCTGACGTGGCCCCTCAGCCAACAGTTCTGACCACGCCGTGGCCATGCCATAGAGGCGCAAGGATTTCAGTTGGGCCAGCCGATCAATGGACATACTGGCCTCCGCGTAGATGGTCATAACGGCTGCAATCGGCCAGCGGCTCGACCTGCAAACGTAATTGCTCCGGCAAACTGAGTTCGGCAGGGCGAGGCGGCGCGGTCAGCCGGCGCAGTTCGTTCATCGCCACCGCCGCCGTAATCACGCCGCCGTCCAGCGTCAGTTCACATGCCACTTGCAGGACTTCCAAACCGACCTCACGAGCGGCCAGCAGCAGTTCAACGAAGGCCCGGTCACCCTTCGGTTGCTTGAGCACACGATCTCGAACCAACTGAATCGGCACCGGCAATTCCCACTCGACAAACGGCGCCCCGTTACGCAGCGATCCCGGCTTCTTCTCCAGTACCGGCAGGTAGTGCCAGGGATCGCAGATCAGTTGATCTCGCCCAAATCGCCGTTCATGGTCGGCAATGACCTTGCTCTCAGCGACGATCCGTACTTTCTCGGCGTATAAACGCACCGACACCACCTTGCCGGCAAAGTCAGCCGGCACGCTGTAGCGATTTCGTTCGACACGGACCAGGCAGGTGCTGGAAACGCGCATCATCTGCTCGACGTAACCGTCAAAGGGGCTGCTGATGGCCCGCAGGCTCGGGCCTTCCTGAAGAAAGCAGTCAGCAATGGTGCGCATCGCTTCAGCCGGATGCTTGCGCTGCGCCAATTCCCGGCAGCGACTGGCCAGCCAGTCGTTCAGCGCCGCAAAGCTCTTGAAGCGGGCCTTGGGCGTGAACAGCCATTCCCGCACGTTGCCAACCTGATTCTCGATTTGCCCTTTCTCCCAGCCAGAAGCCGGCGTGCAGGCAACGGGTTCGAACAGGTAGTGGTTCGCCAAGGCCATGAAGCGGCGATTGAAGTGACGATCCTTGCCGACCAGAATGGTGTCCACCACCGTCTTCAGATTGTCGTAGATCATCCGTTTTGGCACGCCACCCAAGAAGGCAAAGGCCCGGCTGTGGGCATCGAGCACCATCTCCTGCGTTTCGCAGGGGTAGGCGACGACAAACATCTGCCGGCTGTAGGCCAGCCGGAAGTGGGCGACCTTGATCGTCAGTGCCACGCCACCAATCTCAACGTGTTCCTGACTCCAGTCAAACTGGCACGCATCGCCAGGGGCAAAGACCAAGGGCACAAAGGCTTCCTTGATCGTCGGCCGGGTTTGTGCCGACTTCCACTGCTTCACAAAGCGCTGCACGCTGTCGTAGGCGCCACGGTAGCCTTCGGCCTGCAAGCCTTCAAAGAGCCGCTGTGCAGTGCGTCGTTGCGCCTTGGGAAGGTGGCGCTCAGTAGTCAGCCAGCTTTCCAGTACAGACCGGAAAGCACCCAGCTTCGGCGACGGTTGGTGCTCACGAAGATAGACCGCTTCGCTCTCGGTTTGCAGGTGCTTGCGCACCGTCGGACGGGATAGTTTCAGGTCACGCGCAATCGCGCTGATGCTCTCGCCGCTGACCAAATGACGACGCCGGATTTCGGCTATGACTTCCATGGATAACACCCCAGATTCCCCGGCAAAAACGCCGGTAGGTTACACAACCCAGGGTGGTAACTTTTGGACGCTGATCACCCCGGAAATCTGGAAAGTTTTGCACGCTGTTTTACAGCAAGGGTATGGCTCCGCGTATTTCTTTCTCACAAGGAGCTACAAATGGAACATTTCAACTTTCTTCCGCAATCTTCGTCCGTTGAAGGTCTGCTGAATTCATGCATGGCTGCTTTGCAGTACGTGCCAGAACCAGAAAAATCCGTCCTCGCAAAAGCTATGCGCGAGTTCGAGAATTTCGGCTCTCCTGCGCTTTGGTCTCCCTCGGATGTTGATGCTGGTGAAGAGTACGGCCTGACAGAAGGGGAAAAACGCGAAGCAATCGGACGGTTTATCGAAAACTACGAATGCAAGGAATCTGACTGGATGGCCATTGACGGGCATGCTCGTGATGTTCTGGCTGAACGTCGTATTCACATTCGCGTTGAGTATGACCCGCTCTACACAGGTGGCGACTACGAAGGCGTTGGTCAGGTTGTTTTCATTCCTTTATCGCTTATCGAGGAACTTGCAAACCAAGACCAAGATGGCGATGACGGCGTGGAATTGGCGTTCACGAAGCAAACCACAATGGACTGCATGCACATCATCAGTTACACACTGGATGAGCATTACAACCAGGACGGTGAGCTTGTTGAAAGCTGACCTTGCGTCGCGTACAAAATTTGATACACTGGCGTAAGAGAGGCGTATGAGCGAGAAACCGATTGACTGGCGAGGGTCTTCGCTGCGAGACATCAAGGATGACGACATCTTCACACCTAATGCTCGCAAGGAAGCCGGGCACCAACTCAGTCGGGTTCAGGCAGGACTTGAACCCGACGACTGGAAGCCGTTCGATGTGGTTGGCGCGGGAACGAAAGAAATCCGCATCAATCTCGACGATGGTTGGTTCCGCGTGATGTACGTTGCCAAGTTTCCGGAAGCGGTTTATGTGTTGCACTGCTTCAAGAAGAAGACGACCTCGACCAGCAAACACGACAAGGATATTACGGCTACGCGCTACAAGGCCGTTATCCAGGAAAGGAGTAAGAAATGAGCATCGAGACCAAATCCATGCACATTACCCCTGTCGGCGGCAACGTGTTCGCAGACTTGGGGTTTGAACCGGAAGAAGCAGCAGCGCTGAAGGCTGAATCGCAACGAATCATCTCCGAAAAGCTGGCCATCAAGGACTCCTTGATGACCGAACTGGCGGGATGGATTGAAGCGAAGAAGCTCAAGCAGGCTGAAGCGGCGGAAATCCTCGGTGTAACACGTCCGCGTGTTTCCGACGTAATCAACAAGAAGACCATTAAATTCACCATTGATGCACTGGTGGACATGCTGGCAAGGACAGGCAAGCACGTTCAGTTGTCTGTTCAGTAATTCTCACCAACCCCCGCGCAGGCTGCCGGGGGGGGGTCACGTCAACGAATACTGAACAAAAACCGGGGCTTCGGATTTTCCAGTGGACAGCGCGACTGAGAAACCGTGTCCCGACAAAATCACCTTCGGTGGAGGGGCGGTGTTACGTGCCGGTGTGCAACATATCCAGCCATAGTTGAACGTCGGCATCTTGCCCGGTATGGTGGCTGTTCGTTCATTCGATTGATTCAGCCGGTCGATGGCTTGATTTCGCGGTACGAACAGGCTGGCTTCAAAGTTGCAACCGACAAGATTCATCGCATAGACTGCGAGAAACCCCTGAAAAGGAGCTAAACATGGCAGCAGTCTTGGAAAGAACAGCCCCTCCGCAAGCCACTGCGTTTGTGCGGGATGCTGTTGCTCGTATGCAAGCCGCTCCGCGCTTCTTCAGTCAGGAAGAGTGGAATGCACTTGCGTCATATGAAGGCCCTGTTGTTTCTGGCGACCCTGAAGGTCGTATCCCGGAAAACTTGGAAGCGGACGACAACGAGTAAATACTCTACGCAATCTCAAACCCCCGTGCAGAAATGCCGGGGGTTTTTTTACGTCTACGAATACTGAACAAAAACCCTGAATGCAGCGCCACGTGCAAGAGACGCATTTGCAATGAGCCTTTATCGCACCACCCGCAACGACTGCGACGCTTTGCGGCGGAAGAGGCCGAAGAACCGTGCCAGCCAGTTGCCTTGTACGCTTCGCCCGCCCGGCAGCTTCCCGCCTTCCACGGCAGCCAAGTGACCATGCTGCACAGGCCCATCGGCGAGTCGCTTCAACTTCCGTTCAATGATTTCGCTTTCCCACATGATTTAATCTCCTTATGTAACCCCTTTTATCAGAGTCATCCGACTCTGCAAGGGGGCATTCGAAGGCCCAAAGTAAATTTCTCCCCACGAGGCGCCTCGTTTAGACCAGCGACGGGTGTTCTCCCAGCCGAAAAAATAGCGCCCTCTGGGTCGGGCATCCGTTGGCTGCCCAATATCTCGCTACGGATAGGATGGGCACACATGGGTCACTGGATCAAACTGGGCTTGAAATGGGGCACGCTGGCCATGCTGGCTTATGTCTTGCTCGTTCATGTTCGTCCCGTTTATTGGGACGCCTGGAAAGCCAAAAAGGCCGCTGATCGCATCGCAGCCACCAGTGCTGGCAAGATGAACACGGAAGTGCGTGATGCCTTCCTGGAAGCCGTCAAAGCGGCAGGCCTCAAAACCATCACCGCCTCTGAGATTTCCGTTTCACGCAACGGGCAGGGATGGGATGTGGAGGTGGAATACCAGGTCAGCCGCAAGCTGGGCGACAAGGTTGATCTGATCTTTGATTTCTCCATCTCCTCCGATCGCGCCGGACTATGGGCTTCAAACAACCAAAGCTGAAGGTAGGCATGGACAGCGTTCATCAAGACGCGAAAGGGATGGATAGCAGCCTTTTCCGTTGAACACGGGATCTCGATCCAGACACCTAGTAGGGGTCGTCTCAGAAAACGGAGAATAAAGCACGTTAAGCCGATGGCATTGGTCGCAGCGGTCTGAACTTACCTGCGCCGATCTTGGCGAACCTGGTCGCGATCGCCTCATCCTTCGACCACGACGGCACGAGGCCCCAGCGCAGGCGGTGGATCACCCGCTCGCCGTTCGACCGCTGGCGCACCACCGGCAGCCACTGCAGCGGCGCCGCATTCCAGCGCGGCTCGAACTCGAACCCTTCGGGCACCGCGTCGAAGGCCTCGCGCAGGCGCGAGACCGGACCGTAAAGCGCATAGCGTCCGCACATTGCCGTTTTCCTCCAGATCGGGGCAGAACGAGCAGTCGTGTCACCAGCCGCCACCTCGGATCAACTGCCGATCGCGCCAGCTGACGAAACGGGAAAAATCGTACGCTAAGCCTCGGCATAGATCGCCCCCCCCAAGCCGGCCGCATTGGGTGAAAATAAGACTGTATTTTTTTACAGTCCAGCCATGCACGTTAGAGTCGTCGAGCTGATGGTGGCCGGGGTTCGCCGCCCGCGCGAGGAGTGCCTGGCCGACCCCGGCACGATCGGCACCCTGAGCATCGGCGACATTCCGATCGGAACCGCCGAGAAGCGGCCGCTGCACGCGGCGCAGCTCTGGGAGCGCTGGGGCACCTCGGCCAGGCGCGGCCTGCTGCCGCCGTTGTTCGACGTCCAGGTGCTGCGGATCACACCGCGCGGGCTGCTGCTGCGGGGGTTCCAGGTGGACACCTCGAACCGACCGAACACGGCGCAGCACGCGCAGGAATGGTGGGCCGTGCCGATCGAAAAGCCGGGGGCGGCTTAGCGTGCTTTATTTTCCGTTTTCTGAGACGACCCCTTGCAGCGTGACCACCTTGCGGCCGGCGTCGCGACCGGTGGCGATGCGGTAGGTGATCGAACTCATCCGCAGACCGTCCATGCCGTCGTCGCCCGCCGCGCGGTCGGACAGAAACACGGATTCGTCCTCGCCTTCCAGCCAGCCTTTGCGCGTCAGGTGCCGGCAGACGCGATGCGCGATGGTGCCGGCCAGTTCCGTCAGTTGCGCCGATGTGGGCGCACGGGCGCGGTGCAGGCGCGGCTTGCGCTGCGCTGGCCCGGTGGTTTCCTCATACACGCCGTCGAGCCACAGCATGTGGAAGTGAACATTCAGGTTCAGCGCGCTGCCGAAGCGCTGGATCAGGGTCACCGCACCGCATTGCGCCGTATCCCGCGGCACGCCGGCCTGATCGGCAAGCCAACCGGCGATCACACGATGCACGATGCCCAGCACCGGGCTGATGGCCTCCGGCTCGCTGGCGAACAGGAAGCGCAACGGGTAGGGGAAACTCAGCACCCATTGCCGCACCGGCCGCGGGCCGAACACCTCGTCCACCAGATGCCGCGCCGACTCGGCCATGCGCCGCGCGCCGCAGCTCGGGCACAGCCCGCGCTTCTTGCAGGAATACGCCACCAGCCTCTCGGCACGACAGTGCTCGCAGACCATGCGCAGGAAGCCGTGCTCGAGCACGCCGCAGCGCAGGTAGGTCTCGAACTCCTCGCGCACATACTCGGGCAGCGGGCGGTCTTCTACCTCACGGCGCGCGAGAAAGTCCGGCCAATGCGCCTGCACCAGCGAATACAGCAGCGTGCGCTCGGGACGGTGAGGCGCATAGCGAGCCGTGGGCAGATGCGCTGCCGGCGACGTTGCGTGCGCCACGGCATCCTGCAGCTGCGACACGGTCGCGGCGAGGCGCGGCACGAAACACTCCGGTGCAGGGAATGGCTGCTCAGGCTTGCGCCCGCCCCGGCCGGTTCATATCGGCCTTTATGAGCTGCACCTCACACCGCTGGAGCTGATCGACCGCATTGCCGCGCTGGTTCCCCCGCCACGCACCCACCGGCACCGCTATTTTGGCGTGTTGGCACCCAACTCGCCGCTCAGGGCTGCGGTGACGGCGCTGGCGACACCGGCGCAAGCCGCTCCCGTGCTGGGCGCGTCGATCAGCACGGGGGAGTGCGCGCCTGGTGTGGTACCGATGAGCAGCGCGCTGCCATCCCAGAGCGAGCCGGTGCTGCCCAAGCGTGCAGCGCACTACCTGTGGGCGGTGCTGATCGCCCGCATCTACGAGGTGTTCCCCCTCTTGTGTCCGCTGTGTGGCGGGCATATGCGCATCATCGCGTTCATTACGCACAGCGCTGACATCCGGCACATCCTGGACCACATCGGGGCAGATTCAGAGCCACCCCGCATCTCCCCGGCGCGCGGGCCACCGCTGTGGGATGACTGTAGTGATGCGCAGATGGATGACGGGGCGCAAACCGAGCCAGCAGACTGGGACCTAGCGGCGCAACCGGCACCGGACTTTGAGGTCGATCAGCGCATCAGTTGGTGAATGAACAAAGCGGCGATTTTGACTTGCCGCGAACTGGCTCTGCGCCCGGTACACGCCGAGCGCCGCAAATCACTCTCCTGAACGCCAAACCCTGGTGGTGAACCTGACACCTGGGCGGGAAAATCGAGTGTCTCAGCCGGCTTGATGGCGCTTCCGCGGTGCGATACTTGGCCTCATGCGGTTAAAACGCCTATCCGTGTCCGGTATATTGGCCCAAGGGGACCACTCGCAGGGGATACTTGATGCGACAGGACGACGACGCTGCACTCGCTTCCGGTACTACATCCGATGGCTGGTTCACCCGGCTCCGGCGTTCGCTGCTGGCGCGCCTTGGCAATACCGGGCTCGTGCTGGGGACGTTGTTCTTCGCCGCCTCGCTCACGCCCAGCCTCACGCCACGGATCACGGTCGCGCAGGCGGTGCTGTCGGGCATGTGCCTGGCCGCCGGCTACGGCCTGGGCGTGCTGCTGCGCTGGCTGTGGGGATACCTGGAGCTGCCGCTCCCCGGGCCGGCGGGACAGCCGCGTCGCCGCCGTATCGCGGTCGTCGCCTGCGCGGTCATCGCCGCGCTCGCGCTTTGGCGCAGCCAGCATTGGGAAAACATCGTCCGCGAACTGATGCACCTGGCTCCCGCCGGTCCATCGCGCATCCTGGGCGTACTCGCGGGTGCGGCGGTCGTGGCGCTGCTGCTGGTCGTGCTGGGCCGCATCGCACTGATGATCATCAAGGCGGTGATGCGCCTGGTCACCCGCAAGGTGCCGCGACGGATCGCGCACGTGGTCGGTGCGATCGCCGGCGTGCTGCTGCTGGTGGGCCTGGTCAACGGCGTGATCCTGTCCTCGTTGCTGGACACCCTGGACGCCTCCTATCGCCAGGCCGATGCACTGATCCCGCCCGACATGCCGCCGCCGACCGAATGGGACAGCCCCGGCAGCGCGCAGTCGCTAGTGGCCTGGAACCAGCTCGGGCGCATGGGCCGGCGCTACGTCGATGCCCGCCCCACCGCCGACGAACTCGCCGCCTACGCCGGTCCCGGCGCCAAGGCGCCGCTGCGCGTGTACGCGGGCCTGCCCACCGGCGACACGCCCGAAGAGCGCGCCCAGCTGGCGCTGGAAGAACTCAAGCGCGTCGGCGGCTTCGAGCGCAAGGCGCTGATCATCATCACTCCGACCGGCACCGGTTGGGTCGACCCGTCCGGCATCGACGGCATCGAATATCTCTACCGCGGCGATGTGGCCAGCGTCGCGGTGCAGTACTCGTACCTGTCCAGTCCGCTGACGCTGTTCCTGGATCCGGACACAGGCGGGGTCACCGCGCGCGCACTGTTCCGCGAGGTCTACGGCTACTGGCGCACGCTGCCGCCCGAGCGGCGGCCGAAGCTGTACCTGCACGGCCTGAGCCTGGGCGCGCTCAATTCGGAACGCTCGTTCGAGATGTTCGAGCTGCTCGGCGAACCATTCGATGGCGCGGTCTGGAGCGGACCTCCGTTCGCCGCCAGCAAGTGGGCCGGGCTGACCCGCTCGCGCAATCCCGGTTCGCCGGTGTGGCTGCCGCAGTTCCAGGACGGCTCGTTCGTCCGCTTCATGAACCAGGACGGCAGCTCCACCCCGCCCGGCACGCCGTGGGGCCCGATGCGCGTGGTCTACCTGCAGTACGGCAGCGACGCGGTGACGTTCTTCGACCGTCACGGCTTCTTCCGCGAACCGGAACTGCTCGATGCCCCGCGCCCGCCGGACGTATCCCCGGCGATGCGCTGGTATCCGGTCGTGACGATGATGCAGATGGGGGTTGTAAGCCGGAACCCCAGAAATTTCCGTCACCGTCGCATTACCCGCTCGCAGGGGTAGACCTAACAGTCGTTTCACCAGCCGCCATTGAGTTAATCCGTGCTATTGACTCCAAACAAGTGGGTTGTTTCAGAATACGGGAAATATAGAGCATTGAAAGCTAATGGAATTTTATATTGTGCAATGCGATAGAGAGTGACACTTGATATTGGTCGCAGCCCGAGCGTCGCTTCGGTGCCCACAAGAGACACTCATCACATCGGTGATTGAACGGTAGGTTTGCGATTGGAGCGGTCGTTCAGCTTCCAAGCTTGATCATTAATTTTATCGGCACCCTGATGTAGACAATCCTCAAACTGGCGTCGTATGGCTTAAGCAACTCCTAGCGCATATGCACTATGATTTCGCCTCCGTAAAATTTCTAAGGCGGCGCAATGGTTTCCCCACGACTGGTAGCAAAAATTGAATCCGAAGAACCTACCCTCCGGCTTGCTGTGCTTATCGATGCGGACAATGCGCAAGCTGCCGTTATCGAAGGAATCCTCGCGGAAGTGGCTCGGTTTGGCGAAGCTTCGGTGAAGCGGATTTATGGCGATTTCACTTCCCCGAATAGCTCATCCTGGAAAAAAGTTCTTCAGAAATACGCCATCAAGCCGGTCCAGCAATTTGCATACACAACAGGAAAAAATGCGACGGACAGCACACTCATCATTGACGCGATGGATCTGCTCTATACCCGCCGTTTAGATGGCTTTTGTTTGATTACCAGTGATAGTGACTTTACGGGTCTAGCCACTCGAATTAGAGAAGAAGGACTATTGGTTTTGGGTTTTGGCGAACAGAAAACCCCTGATGCATTTCGAAATGCGTGCAATAAATTCATCCTCACGGAGGTACTTCGCCGACTTGTTTCCGAGCCCGAAGCGGCTCCAAATAAGTCTCATGTGACCCCTGTTGCAGTGGAAAAAATCAACCCAGAAAGGTTGGACTCCCCTGTTTTCCCCAAGGGGTTTCTACTTTCCGCCCTTGAAGAATCGTCAGACGAGAGCGGATGGGCTCATCTTGGCACTTTCGGCAGCTATCTCACAAAGCTCCAACCAGACTTTGATTCTCGGGTATATGGCTTCAAGAAATTATCCGATCTGGTGAAGGCCAAGACTGATTTGTTCGTTACCGAAGAACGCCTACCACCTGGCGGCCAAACCCAAAAACAACTCTACCTGCGCGCAAAGTAGTCAAAAAATCGGCGTGCGTTAGTTACCAACATGTGGTTTGCGTCGCTATAACAGCTCATCAAAACGGTGCCTTCATGAAAAACAATAAGCTCTCAGTTACGAATTCCCTACGAGATCGAATTGACCATCTGATCAAAGCAATTAGTGTGGGGATGTACGAACGGGAGGAAATAATCGCTGTTTCACTCCTAGCCCGAATGTTTCACAAACCGTCTGATCCCGCCGAGCTGTAGCTCGGGTTGCGTGTTTTTTCAGCCTACGGATAACCCCGCCCCTTTTTTTGCGCACCCAAATCCGCTTTCAAAGTCTATTCCATTACGTGTCATGCTGAAATTTCTGCGCTGAAACGAGCGGGGGCCTCTGGGCATCGCCAGATATCCAGCACGTGGGAGGGAAGCTTCTTGTCAGGTCGTGAGCGGCGGGTAAGCGAGGAAGAGCAATTCGGTGACCCGGTGTAACAGCCCTTTCACCGCGCAGGTGCTGGGCAAGTGCAATTTGATCCGGTCCTTATACTGCACCACACGCACCGCCAGTTTGAACAACTTCAGAATGATGCTCATGGGCTGAGCCCTGGCCAGTTCGGTATGGCACAGCGTGTTCTCGCGCAAGCTGTGGATCAGCTGGTAAGCCGCACAGGCATAAAACAGGCGCAGGTGGTTGGCGAGGAAAGCGTGGTCCGCGGTGCGATCGCTGGCCAGATCGTTCTTCATTGCCTTGATGAAATTCTCGTCCTGTCCGCGCGCGCAGTACAAATCGCGGTACAGCGCCTCCGGGCTCGGATCGGTGAGCGAGGTGACGACAAAGCGCGGGTTGTCACCCAGGGCCATCACCTCCGCCTTCAGCACTACCCGGTAGGCTTGCGACCAGGAAGCGGCCTGGTAGGCCACTTCGTCATACAACCGGGTCGCTGTCGGTTCGCCTTGCTTGAGCCGGCGGGTGTGCTCGCGGCGTTCTGCATGCAGGGCACGCGCCTTCTCGAGCAAGGGTTCAGCCTTGGGCGTCAGCACTTTGTTGCCGGCCAGACCGAAGAGGAAATCCAGTTGATCATCGCCTTGGCACAAGGCCATCAACTCGGGGTTGGCGAAGTGGCCATCCCCGCGTAGCACGATATGGGTATCCGGCCACGCCTGACGCAATCGGCGTACGACCCGGCCGATGATGGCGGCGTTCTCCCGCCCCGTGGGGCGTTTGCCCGGCCGCAGCACCGCCGTGATGAACTTGCCGGACAATCCTTCAAACAGGAATAGCGGCAGATAACAGTGGCTACCGTAATGGTGGTTGTAGAAGGACAATTCCTGCTGGCCGTGCGTGCGGTCTTCGGAGTGATCCATATCCAGGACGATGATGGTGGGGGCTGTGACGTAGCTGCTGATGAAGGCATCAACGAAGGCTTGGGCCAAGCGGTAGATGTCCTTGCGGGAGACGCTGTTCTCCAGTCGCGAGAAGGTCGGCCCCGAGGCCAGGGCGTTGTCGGCATTGAGCGGCGCACGCGCCGCCGCGAGCTTGAACATGGGGTCGTGGCGCAGGCTGTTGGCGTCGTTACCGTCGGCGTAACCACAGGCGGTCTGAAAGATGCGCTGACGCAGCAGATCCGTCAGGCTGTGATCGATGTAGGACGGATGCCGCTTATCCTCGATGGCTGACGCCAAACGGGCGATCAGCCCGGTCTGCCGCTCAACGCCCTGCAGCAGCAGCGCACCAAAATCACTGGAAACAGCACCGCCCTCAAAGTCGGCGCGGACGGTGAAGCCAGCGCTGCTGGGAAAACGCAGTTGGTGCGGGGTAGAATCATTCATGGGCGGTCTCGTTTAGGCTTCGTACGAAGCGTTATTGGCGTAACCCCAATTTTATCAATGGGTTAAGCGAGATTCGCCCTGTTTTGTGAAAAATCCGGGCTAGCTGCGCTCTGCGGGCAGAATACATTTCTGTATGGCCCACCGGGAACAGCAAAGAGCCTGATATCCAGGCGTCTCTCCTGCGCTTTTCACAAACCGGTCTACTTTGAATATTTGATGAACCGCTTCAGCACACCAGAGGAAGTGTTCGGTCCGGTTTCGATCAAGGCATTAAAGGAGGATCAGTATATTCGGAAGACAGATTCCTATCTCCCGAAAGCAGATTTCGCCTTTCTCGACGAGATCTGGAAATCCAGTCCTGCAATCTTAAACACCCTTCTGACACTCATCAACGAACGGATATTCAAGAACGGTGAAACCATAGAACAAGTGCCACTCAAGGCATTACTTGCTGCATCAAATGAAACGCCGGACATAAATCAAGGGTTAGAGGCGCTATATGATCGTTTCATTGTCCGATTGATGGTTCAGCCCATCGGGGAATTGCAACACTTTGAGTGGTTACTGAACAGTAAACCCAGTTCGGCAGAGGTTGATGTTCCTGAGGAGCTTCGCATTAAATCTGATGAATGGGGTGCTTGGCTGCACCATATTCACACAGTTGCCCTCTCCTCGGAAACACTGACTATCGTTCATCTGATCCGTGAAAAACTGGCGAAATTGGATGAGTCGAACACGATTTACGTATCTGACAGGCGCTGGCAGCGAGCTGCCATATTGATGAAAGCTTCGGCGTTCTTTAATGGAAGAATGGAAACAAGCCATAGCGATGCGTTGCTGTTGCAGCATTGCCTTTGGACGCAAGAAAAAAATCATCAAGCTGTGACGGATATTGTCATGGAGGCGGTAAAGGAATCGGGAATTAATAGTGGATATAGCTTGGCCGAGATTGACCGAAAAAAGGAAACCCTCGACCAAGAAATATCTGAGGAGCTATTTCATTCGTCAGACATATACAAGACAGAAACAATACAGGAAAAAGAGTTCTTTAAATTCGCCCCGAACTTCCCTCGCTCAGGACACTACAACTCGAGTAAGTTGATTTACCTTTCATGTGAAAAAATTAAATCCGCGACCCCCTTCAAGCCCGTGGATATATCTGGCAATGAGATTCGAGAAATCGAATGCTCTTTCGATGGCCAAGGGTCGTGTAGGGTTCAATATATGCCGAATCGAGATTCGGTCAATTTCACGCCAGCCATCCTGTTTAATAAAGGTGACAAAAAAGAAGGCGTCAACCAGCGGCTTATTGCGGCGCTATCCAAATCAGTTTCAGAAATCAAATCTCAGCTTCTATCAGCATTAGATATAGTAACAAATAATTTTTCAAAAATTGAATCTGAGCTTGCTTCTCTTTTTGTGCCAACCGATAAAACCAATCTGGCTATTCTTGGTATTTCTGAGCAGGTTGAAAGCTTGAAACTTCGCATCAAGGATTGCGAACGGCTTGAAGAGCTATGCCGATAAGCCCAATCTTATTCGCCTCAGAAAGCATCAGCGACGAGATCAACTCTTCCTATTCCGCACTGCTGGCCAATTCAAATGCCATCCACAGC
>WBZV01001076.1_pt1 | contig 13439 bp, 13 predicted proteins | sample 5204221 | NCBI WGS metagenome assembly WBZV01 (sample SAMN12344360, study PRJNA552823) | activated sludge metagenome | biome: Activated sludge suspended growth; feature: Nitrification reactor; material: Wastewater; isolation source: activated sludge from nitrification reactor of wastewater...
TGGGTGTTGGCCGAGCACGTCGGCGCTCAGCACGCCCAGCGCACGGCCGACGGCGGCACGGGGGTCGACTGGGATCGGGCGCTCGCGGCATACAACGCGGTGCGTCCCGAGCACTGCCGGCGGGTGCTGTCCACGGGTCGCAAGTGGGGCGAGCTGTGGCATGTCGATGGCGTGAAGCGCCTGCAGCGCAACGTGATTCTGCGCAGTCGGGACACCTACGACTACACCTACACCGAGTGGATCTATGGGCCAACGGCGCTCACGCCGGAACAGGAGCCGCCGCTCTACCCGATCATCCCGCTGGCCTCGGTCACGCTCCCCGAGGGCGCCGACGCCTGAGGGACCGTCGGAGCCCGATCTGTGGAGTGTTGGCGACCCCCTGGTGTGGCCAACACTCCACGAAGGCTGTTTGCACGTCGCGTCGCGACGGCGGTCGGTATGCCGTGCGGGGCCTCTCGCTGTCGGGCGGTTAGATGTCGAACCAGGCGACCGCGGGTTCGACGAGGCTGCCGAGCCAGACCCGGCCGTGATGCTCGCGGACGCCGGTTGCCATGTGGAAGTGGGTGGCGTCGAACGCATGGTCGTGGACGACCTGGCCGTCGTCGTCGAAGGCCATGACCCGCGCGGTCCGTTTCGGCTTGGGTTGAGCCCACGGCGGCAGCTTCATCGCCCCGCGTCGCAGCGCCATCGGGCCCGCCTTGATCCGTTCGACGACCGGATCCATGGGCGAGGCGATGGCGACCCAGATGAGTCCGTCGGTGCCTCGTGACATGTTGTCCGGATAGCCCGGCAGGTCTTCGGCGAGGTAGTCGTGGGTGCCCGCGTGCCGACCGGTCAGCCAGTGGCGAACGACCGTGCGTGCGCCGGTCTCGGCCACGGCCACGTAGGACTCGTCCGCGGACAGGGCAACCCCGTTGGCGAATTCGAGCCCGGTGAGCAGGGTTTCGACCGACCCATCGGTATGCCGCACCAGCAGCCGCCCGGTCCGGGTCGCCTCGATGATGTCGAACTTCCACTCGTGCACGGTGTAGTGGGCGGAGGTGTCGGTGAAGAAGATCCGGCCGTCGCCGGCCACTGCGGCGTTGTTGCAGAAGCGCATCGGCTTGCCGTCGACGTGGGAGGTGAGGACCTCGACCGCGCCCGCGCTCGGATCCAGCGCGAGCAGTCCGCGGTCGGCGTCGCAGATCAGGATGCGCCCGTCGCCGAGCAACTCCAGACCCAGCGGTCGTCCTCCGGTGGTCGCCACCCGCTCGACGAGGTGACCGTCGGGGGTGAGCCGGAAGACCGAGCCATCTTCAGTCGCGGTCCAAACATGACCCTTGGGCCCGATGAGCACGTCCTCCGCGCCGTTGCCGGGGACCCGCACGACCGTGAGCCGCTCAGTGGCCATGACACCGAGCCTAGCCCGGGGTCCGACCCGGAGACAGGGGCGCGGGGCCGTTGGGTGTGGGGTGCGGCGGTTCTGGGCGGCGGTTCTGGGTGCTGGGGCAAGGCCGCGGCTCGGCTGCCGATCCTATTCGGCGTGGCCGACCGGGCGCCGCAGGACGACCCAGGTGAAGGACTGGACGCCTCCCGAGGGAGTGTGGTGCTCCTCGCGCAGCTCAGTCACCACATCCCAGCGGGGGGCCACCTGCTCGGCCAAGGTGGGACCGTCATAGCGGGCCACCTCCAGGCCGGAGCAATGTGTCGGGCCATCCGTGGCGAACGCCCCGACCATCGCCAGCCCGCCGGGCTCAAGAGCCTCACTCAGCACCGACCGATAACGCTCTCTCTCAACGGGATCGGTGAGGAAGTGGAACACCGCGCGGTCGTGCCACACGGCATACCGGCGGGTGGGGACCCAGCTGAGCAGGTCGGTGACGATCCACGTGACGGAGTCGGCACGCGACCGGAGCCGATCGCGCGCGAGGTCCAGGCCGTGGGCGGACACATCGAGCACGGTGAGGTCGATGTGGCCCCGGACAAGGAGCGCGTCGACGAGGGTGGAGGCCCCGCCGCCGACGTCGATGAGGCCGACCGCGGGCGAAACGGCCGCCTCCTCAAGGAGCCTGAGCGAGGTGGTCGGGGACGGCTGGTACCAACTGCGAGTGGTGTCGCCGTTGGCATAGGCGTTGTCCCAGTGCGTTGCTCGCTCCGTCGTCATGGCCGGATGATACCCCGGTGGGTATGCCGTCAACCTGGGCCGTCGCGGTGTGGCACCGGCCTGGAGGGCGTGAAAGGTCGTAGGGACGGCCTACGTGATTGACAGGTTCGGCATAGGGACGGGGGCGAGTCTTCTCATCAGCGGAGGTCACCCAGAGACCTCGACCCGACAAGGAGAAGCAGCCATGAACGTCAAGAAGATCAGCCTCGCCGCAGCGTCCGTCGCCGCCGTCGCCGCACTCGCGGTCGGTGGGTCGGCCATCGCCAACGCCGCCGACAACCCGGCGCCGACGACGAGCACCACCCAAGGCAGCGCGGACACGGCCCCGCAGGGCCAGCAGGGTCAGCAGGGTCGCGGCCAGGGCAAGGGCCAGCGCGCCCAAGGCGCGACCGGTCAGCAGGCCTCGCCCGACACCCCGGTGACCGGTGACGAGGCCGCCAAGGTCACGGCCGCAGTCACGGCGAAGGACTCGGCGGTCACGGTGACCGAGGTTCGCAAGGACCCGGACGGCTCCTATGACGCGCTCGGCACCAAGGCCGGCGCCCCGGTGTTCTTCGACGTGAGCGCCGACCTCGCGACCATCACCGAGAACGCTGGCGGCCCCGGCGGCGGCAAGGGCGGGCCCGGCGGACACGCGCACACCGCGGTGACTGGTGACGAGGCCGCCAAGGTCACGGCCGCTGTGACCGCGAAGGACTCGGCGGTCACGGTGACCGAGGTTCGCAAGGACCCGGACGGCACCTACGACGTGCTCGGCACCAAGGCCGGTGTCCCGGTCATGTTCGACGTGAGCGCCGACCTGGCGACGGTCACCGAGGCCGCGGGTAAGGGCGGACCGGCAGGCGGTCGGCACGGCGCTCCTGGCGCCACCGACCCGGCCCAGCAGTCGGCCCCGTCAGCGACCGCGTCCAGCTGACCTCACGCCCATTGCCGAACTGGCCCCGCACGACCAACTTGGCACATCAACCGTTCTCGTGGCAGTTGTTTCTGCCACGAGAACGGTTTAAGTGCCAGCCGAATCGGCGCCAGCAGAATTGGCGCCAGCAGAACGGCATACCGAACGCGCCAAGGCCCGTGACCTCACTCCCGAGGTCACGGGCCTTCGCGCTGCGTCCGACCTAGCAGTCCACCGCCACCGCGAGCGCCGCACAGATCTCGCCCATTCGGCCGTCCGAGACTCGGCCCAGCCGGGTGAGTAGGACGCCCACGGACACGGACTCCACGGAGTCCAGGTTGGTCACACACGCCTTCGGCACCGGGTCGGTGCGAGGGTGCAGTTCGACCTCGCTGGGGAGGCCCCGGTGAGTGGTGGTGCACGGCGCCACAAGTGCTCGGCGCCGCCCGACGATCGCGGTGTTCCGGGACAGCACGACGACCGGCCGCCGACCCACGTCCGGGGGCTCGCACCACCAGACGTCGCCTCTCTCCGGCAGACTCATGAGGCAGCCGCGGCCGCGCCGAACGACTCAAGGTCGCCCCACTCGTCGGGCTCATCGAAGGGGTGGGCAGCATATGCGCGAAGGTATGCCGCGTCGATGTCCGCTCGCCGTCGTGCCGCCAGGAACGCTCGGAATGCCTGCTCCAGGAGGCTGGCATCGGTCGAGCCTGGCGCGACGGCACGAACTTGCTCAAGCAGTGTCGCGTCGACAGTCGTGCTCACCCGTGTCTTGGCCATGCCACGATTCTGCCACAATCATGGCATCCTCGGGCGGCAAAAGGGTCACTAGGGTGGGCGGCGCCGGACGTCCGCGAGGAGGAACCCATGGCGCACACGCTGGTTGTCATCAGGCACGCGAAGTCCGACTGGGATGTCGACGCCGCGGATCGGGACCGACCCCTGGCCAAGCGGGGCCGCCGACAGGCGCCTTATGCCGGGCGCTGGATCGCCGAGCAAGGCATCGTGCTCGACCTGGCCGTGGTCTCGCCGGCGGCCCGGGCTCGCCAGACCTGGGCCCTCGTCGCCGGGGAGCTCGACGTCCCTCCGCCGACGCAGGTGGAGGAGGCGGCATACACCTTCGATGGCGAGGACCTGTTCGCGGTGGTGGGCGCGCTCCCGGAGTCCGCGCGAGTGGTCGCGCTGGTGGGTCACAACCCGGCAGTCGAGGAGTTCGTGGAGACGGTGACCGGCCGGTATGCCGCCCTCCCGACCTCGGCGATCGCGGTCCTGGAGGTGCCGGAGTGGGCGAGCGTGGGGCCGAGGACGGGGAGACTGGTGGCCAACCTGCGCCCGGCCGACTCCGCAATGGACTAGTCGGTCCGGGCGACCCAGGACTAGTCGGTCCGGGCGGTGCCCGGCAACAACCAGGCCCGCTCCTCCTCGAACTCGACCTCGACGACATCCCCAGGAGCGAAGATCTGCTCCTCGTGAGGGTCGGCGACCGCGACGACGAGGGTGCCTGCGTCGGTCCGAACGTCGTACTCGATCGACTCGCCGTAGAACATCGACGACACGATGGTCCCGCCGGAACTGCCGTCCCCACCGGTGGCGCCGGCAGCCCCGGCACGGACCCGCACTGATTCTGGGCGCACCAACAGGGTGACCGGGCCCGTGCCGGTGACATCCGGGTGCCGTGGAACGACCCAGTCGCGTCCGAGGACATGGATGGTGGCCGTGTCGGTGGTCAGGTGTCCGACCGTGACCGTAAGGAAGTTCGCCCTCCCGATGAAGTCGGCGACGAAGACAGACGACGGGTGCCGGTAGATCTCCTCGGGCGTGTCGACCTGCTCGATCACACCGACGTTCATCACCACGATGCGGTCCGACATCGTCATCGCCTCGTCCTGGTCATGGGTAACGAAGATCGTGGTGATGCCCAGATCGCGTTGGAGCCGTCGGATCTCCCGGCGCATGTGCACGCGCAGTTTGGCGTCGAGGTTGGACAGGGGCTCGTCGAAGAGGAGCACCTTCGGTCGCATGACGAGCGCCCGGGCGAGGGCGACCCGCTGCTGCTGTCCTCCGGAGAGTTGGTGAGGTGCGCGAGCGGCATACGGCTGGAGGTTCATCGACGAAAGGGCGGCCTCGACCTCGCTCTTGATCTGGCTCGCCGGGAGCTTCTTGAGCTTGAGCCCGTAGGCAACGTTGTCGAAGACGCTCAGGTGCGGGAACAGCGCGTAGGACTGGAAGACCATTGCCATCGGACGATGGTTGGGGGCCATCTGGTTGATCAGCTCCCCGTCCAGTCGGAGCTCGCCGGAGGTGGGGATCTCGAAGCCGGCGATCATCCGCAGAGTCGTCGTTTTGCCGCAACCGGACGGCCCGAGCAGGGTGAGGAACTCACCGGGATGGATGTCCAGGTCGATGTCCTTGACGGCGGGGGCGACCTTCCGGTCGTCGCCGTAGGTCTTGCGGATCGCTCGCAGGCTCAGAGCGCCCGGAGTGCCGGTGGCAACCCGGGTGCCCGTCGGCGAACTCGACATGTCGGTCATGGTTGTCTCCCGGGTCTGGTCGTGGGTCATCGGCGACCCACGCCACGGAACGAGGGGTGCAGCAGGGCGAGGTTGAGCACCCCGATCACCCCGAGCACGATGAGGATGAGGATCGAGCAGTACGCGAAGGCATTGCCGAAGCGCCCGGCGTCGACCTCGGCGAGAATCTGCGAGGTCATGATCTTCGTCTGCGGGGTCGTGATGAAGATGATCGGCGACAGCGTCGTCATAGACCGAGCAAAGGCGTAGGTGAGCCCGGCCAGCAGCGCCGGCCGGATGAGCGGGAGCGTGACCCGCCGGAAGGTGGTTGCCGCTGAAGCGCCCAAACTTGTCGAGGCCTCGTCGATCGCCGGGCTGATCTGCCCGAGGGCGGAGATTCCCGATCGCTGGCCCGAGGGCAGCGACCGAGCGACGAAGACCATGATGATCGCCACCGCGCCGCCGAACATGGCCGATCCGCCGGCCACGGCGGGGAACCACTGGCGCCCAGCGATGACCGTCGGCGTGTTGAAGGCGATGGCGTAACCGATACCGATGACAGTCCCTGGGACCGCCAGACCGAGCATTCCCACGAAGTCCATCAACCCCGCGGTGCGCTTGAGCTTGCGGACCACCAACCAGGCGATGAGCATCCCCAACAGCCCGGCGATAGGCGTCGCGATCAAGGCGAGGGTCGTCGTGGTGAACATGGCGTCGGAGCCGATGCCGGAAAGCACGAACTGGAAGTGTGACCAGGTGAACTCGTTGTTGACTCCGAGGATCTTGACGAAGCCTCCGCCGAGCACCGTGAGGTAGAGGATGACGACGAGGCCGCACGTGAGGAACGTGACGAAGAGGGCGGGGATCCGCAGCACCGGGGTGGTGATCAACTGCGTGGTCCCGGTCGGCTTGCCGGTCACCGTGACGACGTTCTTGCGACCCACCCAGTAGCGCTGGATGAGGAACACACTGAGAGCGGGCACGAGCAAGACGACGCTGTATGCCGCTCCAGAAGCCACGCTGTATTCGCCGGTGATCGCGATGTAGGCCCGGGACGCCAGCACGGTGTAGTCGCCGCCGAGGACCAGAGGGTTGCCCAGGTCGGAGATGGATTCAACGAACAGCAACAGGACCGACCCGGCGATGCCTGGGATGAGCATGGGGACCGTGACGGTGAGGAACGTGCGGAGCTTGCTCGCACCGAGGTTGGCAGATGCCTCGTCCAAGCTGGGGTCGAGACTCTCCAACATCCCCTTGAGGTTCATGTAGGCGACGGGGAAGAAGGAGATGACCAGCACCATGGTCAGGCCGTTGAGGCCGTAGATGTCCGACTGGATGCCCAGGAGCCCGTTGGTGATGAGCCCGTTGCGCCCGAACAGGCTGATCGTCGCGGTCGCGATCGCGAAGGGAGGCGAAACAATGGGGATGAGGGCGATGAGGTGCACGATCCGCTTCCCGCGGAACTTGAGCCGGACCTGGGCATAGGCCAGGACGAAGCCCACGGCCGTCCCGATGACCGCAACGAGGACACCGAGCTGGACCGTGTTCCAGAGGATCCGGCGGTTGACCGGGTTCGTCAGCATCGAGCTGACGACCTCCCAGCCCTCTGCGGAGAAGGCGACCGAGAAGATCCGCAGCAGCGGCAGGCCGACGATCGCCGCCAGGATCAGCGAGACCACCGTGACGATGACGACCAGGCTGAGGTCGCGAGTGGTCCTGCGGGCCGGGGGCCGTGACGTTGCCGTCGCGGCCCCCGGCCCGGCTGCTGGGGTGAGCAGCGTGGTCATGACGGTCCCTTGTGGGTCGTCAACTGGCGGGGGTCGCCGATCACTTCGGCGCCGGTGCGACCTCGGCGTCGAACCGGGCGGTGAGTGCCTTCTTCTTCTCTCCAGCCGCGATCGAGTCGTAGGCGACGAGCTTGACCTGGTCGAGCTTGACCATCTCGTCGGTGATCTTGGCGTCCGGGTTGGTAGGGATCTGGAAGCTGCCCACGGTCGGGCCGATGTTCTGGTGGTCTGCGGTCAGCGTCCAGTCGATGAACCTCTTGGCGTTCGCAGGGTTTGGCCCGCCCTTGACGAGGGAGACCGCACCGACCTCGTAACCGGTTCCCTCACTCGGGAAGGTCGTCTTGAGCATCGTGAAGCCTTCCTTCTGGTACTTCACGCAGTCGTGGCTGAACACCACACCGACCGCCACCTCGCCGCGTCCGGCCATCTGGCCGGGGGCTGCGCCCGTCTTGGCGTACTGCAACACGTTCGAGTGCAGCTTCTTGAGGTAGTCGAAGGTCTTGGTCTCGTCCATCGAGTTGAGGACCATCTGGGTCCAGACCGCCGTGTAGGACGTGCCCGAGGTCGACGGGTGGGCGATCGCGACGTTCTTGGCCAGTTTGGGGTCCAACAGGGCTTCCCAAGAGGTTGGCGCGGCCACGCCGAGTTTGGCCAGGACTTCGGTGTTAGAGCAGAAGCCCAGAGCGCCGACATAGGTGCCGGTCCACGTCCCGTCGGCCGCCTTGTACTTGTCGGGGATTTTCGCAGCGTTGGGGGAGATGTACTTCTCGATCAGGTCCCCCTTCGCTGCCGCCACATGTCCGTCGGACGGACCCCCGTACATGACGTCGAACTCCGGCTTGCTCTTGGCGGACCCCAGTCGCGCAACGGCTTCGCCTGAGCTGAGCCGGACGTAGGTGGCCTTGATCCCGGTCGCCTTGGTGAATGCCGCAGCCATCGCCTGACACTGCTCCTCCTGCGGGGTGCAGGCGATCACCACACTGCCCGATGCCGCACCCGACCCGGTGGAGGAAGACCCCGAGTTCTGGTCGACGGCGCAGCCTCCGAGCGCGGCGGCCGCCAGGAGCGACACTGTCGCGAGGGGAAGCACTTGGGTACGTCTCATTGCGCTACTCCTTTGTAGGTCCGGTCGCTCAGGACGCCGGTATTCCGACCTTAGGGGTTCTGCGCGCTACGGCGGGAGGTGGACACGTCGACGATCCAAACCGGAAACCCTCGGTGATTCACATGGAGCGGAAGGCGTCGGTCGCGAGGTGCTCGCCGTCGGCCGTGCAGGCGAGGACCTGGATGTCCCAACGGCGCACGGCCAGATCTAGCGTGGGGCGCCCGCCAGCGAGGATCGCTGTCGCGAGCACGTCAGCGGTCATGATGTCCGGGGCCGCGACGGTGACCTGGTGAAGAACGCTGAGGTGTTGATCACTGTGGGTGGTCAACGCCTCAGCCTCTGGCTCCCCCTGCCGGCCGCCGCCCGGCCAACGCCCGACAACAGCGGGAGCAGCGGGCGCCAACTCGCCGCCGGCCGTCCGCCACACGTGCTCGCCGCGCTCGGCGACTCCGCTGGTGGCAACCGCGGGATGCCTTGAGCTGCACGTGAATTGCGAGAGCAAGGCCTGACGGTCGGCTGGGTCGACGATGCCGACCACCCACGGGCGGCCGTCCGCCTGAACGCCGGCGGTGAGCACGTCACCGCCGGCATTGAGACACCACGCGGTCGCGCCGTGCCAGCGCAGCGCCTCGCCCGACTCCTGGATCGCTTGGGCCTTGATGACCCCGGCCAGGTCGATCGACCCGTCCGGGCGGTGGGGGGTGAACGCCCCCTCGGTGTCCATCCGCCACCGCTCGGCCAGTGCGAACGCGTCACGGAACTTCACCGAGGCATCGGCCACGGTCAGCTCGCCGCGCGCGACGGCGCTGGCCTCCGAGTCGTCGCGATAGAGGCTGAACCGGCGGTTGAGCGCGGCGAAGACCGCCTCGACCGAATCGATCGCCCCGTCGGGAGCAGCACCGGCGAACACCAGGCTCACCGTGGTGCCCATGGTGTCGAACACGTGGCGCTGACCCCGAGGGCTCATCGGTCAGGCCGCCTTGTCAAGGGCGGACTGCAGCGACGAGAGGTATTTGTTGGAGGTGTAGGTCGCCCCGCTCACCGTCGACACGTCGGCCGAGTTAGCGGCGAGCACCGCGGCCTTGAGGGTCGGGATCGCCCGCGCCTCGATCTGGGCGCTGTGGTTGTCGCCGACGGTCGTCTTGTAGGTGACGTCCGTGATCTTGCCGTTGGCGAGGGTCACGGTCACGGTGATCGTGCCGAACCGGTCGGATTCCGTTGTCCCCGTGTAGGTTCCGGTGGCGCCGATGGTCCCGCTCGAAGTGGTCCCCGCGTTGGTGCCGGCCGCCACGGTCGTGCCCGTTGCGGTTCCCGCACTGGTGGTGGTCGTGAGGGTCTTGCCGTTGGCGGTGCCGACGTTCCACCCGACCAGGAGGATCCCGGCCGAGGCCAGGGCGGCGGCTGCCTTGCTTCGGGTGCTCATCGTTCGTCCGTGCCTTCCAAGGATGTGGCGGTATGCCGTGTGCTCACCGACACTCCGTCGGCGTCACCACTGACCCTGGTCACCGATGCTGTGCATCGGTTGTGAACGCCGACTGGCTCACCTGAGAGCCCTCAAGACCGTGCCAACCGCGGGGAACATCGGGCGGGAAACATCGGGCGGGCCAGGCCACAGTCAGATCGACGTCAAAGTTGTCTCACAAGAACCGCACAGACGGGGTCCGGATGGTAGGGGTCATGACCACCTCACTCATCACCACCGACCCGGCCGGCGCGCCCCGCGGAGCCTTCGATGGGAAGCCGGGCGCACGGCATACGCGAATATCGCTGTTGCGCCGCTATCAGGGGCAGGCCGCACGCCGCGAGGTGCGCCGCGACGTCCTCACCGTCGGCGCCTGGTCGCTCGTCGCGACGTCGGTCGCACTGTTCCTCGCCGACCACGGGGCCGCCTACTTCGCCACCCTGGGTGGTGCGGTGACGGCGCTGGGCATCATCGCCGGGCTCGTCGCAACCGCCGCGATGGTCCTCATGCTCGTGCTCTCTGCGCGGGTGCCGGTCATCGACGCGACGATCGGCCAGGACCGGGCGGCGGCGTTGCACTCCAAGCTCGGTCGCGGGATGGTCTTCGGGCTCATCACGCACGGGATCCTGCTCGTCTACGGCTACGCCATCTCGGGCAAGCTCAACCCGGTCGCGATGTTCACTCAGCTGTGGACCTCGTCGAGCGACTTCGTGTGGGCCTGCGTCGCGTTCCTCATGTTCGCGGTCGTCGGCATCTCGTCGATGGTCGCCCTGCGCCGGAAGTACCCCTACGAGGTGTGGTTCGGAATCCACCTGACCACGTATGCCGCGATCCTCGCCTCGATCCCGCACCAGTTCTCGATGAGCGGAATGCTTGCCGAAGGCACCCTGGGCCGACCGTTCTGGGCCGCGATGTGGCTGGTTACCGGCGGGCTGATGCTCGCCTACCGGGTGATCCTGCCGATCATGTCCAGCCTGACCCACCGCTTCACCGTCAGCCGGGTCGTCCCTGTCGGCCCCGATGCGGTGTCGATCGAAGTCACTGGGCGCAAGGTCCGCGAGCTTGAGGCACGAGGCGGGCAGTGGCTCACCTGGCGCTTCCTCACCCCTGAGCTGGCCGGGCAGCCGCACCCGTTCTCGCTGTCTGCCGCGCCGACCGACTCGACCCTGCGGATCACCGTCCGCAACCTCGGCGAGGGCACCGCGCGCCTGATGTCTGTGCAGCCCGGCACCAAGGTCGCCATCGAAGGCCCCTATGGCATGTTCACCGACGCGGCCCGCACGACGGACAAGGTCGTCCTCATCGGTGGCGGGATCGGCATCGCGCCGATCCGGGCCCTGCTGGAGTCGACGGAGTTTGCGCCCGGCGATGCTGCGGTGATCCTGCGGGCTTCGACTCCGGACGAGCTCTATCTCCTCGACGAGATCGTCGCCTTGTGCGAGGCCAAGGGCGCCACACTCACCCTGCTCGTCGGCCCTCGGGCGGGCGACACGTGGGTGCCGGTCACCGACGCCGGTTCGACGCTGGCCGACTTCGTCCCCTGGGCCCGCGAGGCTGATGTCTACGTCTGTGGCCCGACCCCGTGGATGGAGGCCGTGCTCGCGGACGCCCGGGAGGGCGGCATACCGGAGGGGCAGCTGCACGACGAGAAGTTCGCTTGGTAGCGGCACCCTGCTGCCCACGCGCCTGGGGACGATCCGGTATGCCGGGTCGTCCCCTTCCGCCGTGTCCGCTGGAGGGCTATAGTCTGAGCAATCGCTCAAACTGCGCGGATCAAGGGGGAGATTATGGCGAAGGCCGGACCCGGGCCGCGGATGGGTGATGCGGCGGTCGAGGACGGAACTGGCTCGCGCAGTCGGCTCACGCGCGAGCAGATCGTCGAGGCGGCGCGAGCCACGTTGGTCGAGGTCGGCTTCGCGCAGACCAGCGCGCGGGCCATCGCGGCGCGGGCTGGTGTCAGCCAGGCGGCGGTGTTCTATCAGTTCGGCAGCGTTCCCGACGTGCTCCTCGCGGTCCTTGACGCCGTGAGCGAGCGGAGGCGGGCGGCATACAGCGCCTTGGTCGCAGACGCGGGGACCCTCACCGCGCTGGTCAACTCCGCCCGGAGCATGTATGCCGCCGACCTCGCCTCAGGCGACGTGCGGGTGCTCGTCGAGCTCATCGCGGGCTCGCGGACGGTGCCGGGGATGTCGGAGGCCGTGGCCGAGCGGCTGGCTCCCTGGCAGGAGCTCGCCGCGACCAGCCTGCGGTCGGTAGCGCCGCCGATGGCCTCGGCGCTCGTGGACATCGAGGGCGTGGCCCGGGCGATCGTTGCCGGGTTCCTCGGGTTGGAGTTGTTGGCGATGCTCGACGGGGACGGGGACGGGGACGGGGACGGGGACGGGGACGGGGACGGGGCTGGGGCCGGGGCCGGGGCGGGCTCGCGTGGGCTGGCCCTGTTCGACCAGGCGGCGGGCATGGCCCGGCTGCTCGACTCCTTCGGCGCGGGGCCCCCTGGTGCGGCGACGCCGGGTGCGACGACGCTTGGGGTGGTGCGGCCATGACGGACACGGGCAAGCGGGGCTGGGGCTGGTTCTGGGCGTTCGTGGGGGTCGGTGCGGCGGGGGCGGTGGCGGTGCTGGGGATGCTGACGATCGGTGCATTCGTGCTCTTTCCCACGCTCGCGGTGTTCATCCTCCTGGTGATCCGCGGCGGGGGCGGGCGCCCGATGTGGGGGCTGGTCACAGGAGCTGGCGTCACCCTCATCGTCATCGGGCTCAACTGGCACACCTCGCCGGCGGTGTGTGAAGGGACGGCGCAAGCGGGTGTCGCGGTGGCAGAGGGGTCGGAGTGGTCGCCGGACGTGGTCACCTCGGCCCCGGGTCTTCCCGAGGTCCCGTCGGTCACCGGGTGTGAGAGCACGTGGGACCCGTGGCCGATGGGCTTGCCGGGTGGCGTGCTCATGATCGCGGGGCTGGTCGCCTATGTCCTGGCGTCTCGGGCGGTGGCTCGACCGGGTAGCAGCTAGGCGCGCCGAAGACGCGGCAAACGGGACGCGGGACGGGGGACCCTTCTGGTCGCGAAGGGGCTCGTGCTCTACTGGCAAGGTGGACGTGGCGACGACGCAGGTTCAGGTGCTTCGTGGGCGGCAGGTGCCGTTGGGCGGCATACGGGCGATGTATGTCCGGCGCACCCTGCCGCACCGGAACCGGTCGTTCGTGGGCGCGTGGTGCTTCGTCGACCACTATGGGCCGGACGAGATCGACCCGCAGACCGACCCGGAGACCGGCGGTGGGATGGACCTCCCGCCGCACCCGCACACCGGGCTGCAGACCGTGTCGTGGCTCTTCGAGGGCGAGCTGGAGCACCGCGACTCCGGGGGCGCGGCCGGGTTGATCCGCCCGGGCGAGGTCAACCTGATGACCTCAGGCGCGGGCATCGCCCACTCGGAGGTGACGACGTCGGGCACGACCCGGCTGCACGGCGTGCAGCTGTGGGTGGCGCTGCCGGACTCGGCGAGGGCAACCCGTCGAGACTTCCAGCACCATGCCCCGGCCG
>WBZV01001078.1_pt1 | contig 13425 bp, 8 predicted proteins | sample 5204221 | NCBI WGS metagenome assembly WBZV01 (sample SAMN12344360, study PRJNA552823) | activated sludge metagenome | biome: Activated sludge suspended growth; feature: Nitrification reactor; material: Wastewater; isolation source: activated sludge from nitrification reactor of wastewater treatment...
GTCGTGAACGGGACGGTGATCGAGGTCGTCAAGGGCGGCCTGATCGTCGACATCGGTCTGCGCGGCTTCCTGCCCGCCTCACTGGTGGACATGCGCCGGGTCCGCGACCTCCAGCCCTACGTGGGTCAGGACATCGAGGCCAAGATCATCGAGCTGGACAAGAACCGCAACAACGTGGTGCTGTCCCGCCGTGCTTTCCTCGAGCAGACCCAGTCCGTCGTGCGCACGGGCTTCCTCAACCAGCTCCAGAAGGGGCAGGTCCGGACCGGTGTGGTCTCGAGCATCGTCAACTTCGGTGCGTTCGTGGACCTTGGTGGTGTGGACGGCCTCGTGCACGTCTCCGAGCTGTCCTGGAAGCACATCGATCACCCGCAAGAGGTCGTCGAGGTGGGCCAGGAGGTCACGGTCGAGGTCCTCGACGTCGACATGGACCGTGAGCGCGTGTCCCTGTCGCTCAAGGCGACGCAGGAAGACCCCTGGCAGCACTTCGCCCGCACCCACGCCATCGGTCAGGTCGTGCCTGGCCGGGTCACCAAACTCGTGCCGTTCGGAGCGTTCGTCCGAGTTGCCGAGGGCATCGAGGGCCTGGTCCACATCTCCGAGCTGGCCGAGCGTCACGTGGAGATCCCCGAGCAGATCGTGCAGGTCGGCGACGAGATCTTTGTGAAGGTCATCGACATCGACCTGGAACGTCGCCGCATCTCGCTGTCGCTGAAGCAGGCGAACGAGGACGCCGGCGCGGAGACCACCGACGAGTTCGACCCGTACCTCTACGGAATGCCCGCCTCCTACGACGAGAACGGCGCGTACATCGGGCCGGAGGGCTTCGACCCCGTCAGCGGGGAATGGAAGGAAGGCTTCGAGGACCAGCGCACCGAGTGGGAGCAGCAGTACCAGGAGGCCTACCAGCGGTGGCAGCAGCACAAGGAGCAGATCACCGAGGCCAAGAAGGCCGACGAAGAGGCGGAGGCCGCCGGCGACTACACGGCCGCTCCGGTCGAGCCGTCGGGTTCGCTGGACGAGGACGCGAACGAGGCCCTCGCCGCTCTGCGTGAGAAGTTGCAGAGCGAGAGCTGAGTCCTCACGTGTGACTCTGATTCAGGGCGCGGCGGAACCATGGTTCTCCGCGCCCTGAATCGTGCCCGGCGTTTGTTTGCGCCAACCCGTCGGGAGATGGTCGGCCGTGTGCCAGAGTTGGGCCGATGAGTGCGATCGATCAAGAGCGATCGGGGACGATGGCTCCCGATTCCCGCAGGCGCCGGATCCCGGGCTTGGATGGGTTGCGGGCCGTGGCCGTTCTCGCAGTCATGCTCTTCCACACCGGGTCTTCCCCCTTGCAGGGTGGCTTCCTCGGCGTGGACATCTTCTTCGTGCTGAGCGGCTTCCTCATCGGGGGGATCCTGCTGGACGAGCGCGCCAGGTCCGGTCGCATCGCCCTCGGGGCCTTCTGGCTGCGACGTGCACGGCGTTTGGCGCCGGCCTTGCTCCTACTTCTCGTCGGAGTGGCACTTGCCCGGATCGCTGCGCCACACCCAAGCGCGGATACATGGCGTGCCGAGATGTTGGCCGCACTCACATACACCACGAACTGGTTCCAGATCGTCACCGGTGCGGACTACTTCAGTCAGTTCGGCGCGGCCCAACCCCTGATGCACACATGGTCTCTGGCCATCGAAGAGCAGTTCTACGTGTTCTTCGCGGTCCTGATGGCGGTGCTGTTGAAGCGGGCCAGATCCCGCGTCGTGTTGATCGTCCTCATCGTGCTCACTGCGGTGTCCGCAACATGGATGTTCCTGCTCGCCGATGCCGACCCGGTATGGGCGTACTACGGCACGACAACGCGTATTCAGGCTCTCCTGGTGGGAGCCGTATTGGCGCTGTGTGCGCGTCGAGGATCATCAGCGGCGTCGGATGGCGACGGCCGATGGCCGCGACTTCTGGGCTGGGTGGCCGTGGCGGTGATGGCAGGCTTCCTCCTTCTGCCTGCGTCCAACGACGTCATGTTCCGTGGCGGATTCCTCCTGGTGGCCGCCGCATCGGCCGTGGTCATCTGGGCGATCACCACCGGCGGTGCCCTTGCAAGCGCGCTGTCCTGGCGTCCGTTGGTGGCTCTGGGAACGATTTCCTACGGCGTCTACCTCTGGCATTGGCCTGTGTTCCTCCTGCTGGACACAGATCGTCCCGGAACGCGGTTGCCGGAGCAGCTGTGGGCATTCGTGGTGACCATAGTCATCGCGTCCGTGTCATATGTGGTGGTTGAGAGGCCCATCCGGCAGGGCCGGTTCACCACGTGGAGACCGAGTCGTCAATGGGCGACGTACGGTGTCGCGGGCCTGGTTGTCGCGGCACTGGCAATGCTGCCCGCCCGGACGCTCGCTGGATCAGCGGAGGTCGCGTGGCCCGCGGCCAGTGAAGTCCCCGCACGAGTTCTCGTCGGGGGAGACTCCGTCATGCTGTCGTTGAACCAGCACTTCCCTCGCGAGGTGTATCCCGACACCTTGGCCGATGGTCCTGTCTCGCTGGGTTGTGGCTTCGTCGGCCTTCCGTTCGACCGTGAGGGTCAGCTCGAGGTGCCCGACAAGTGCGAGGGGTGGCAGGACGTGTGGCGTTCGAAAGTGGAGGAGGTTGACCCGCAGGTCTCCTTCATCGGCAGTTCCGTGTGGGATTCCTTCGATCGACGCATCGGCGATTCCACGTACGGTCCAGGAACACCCGAGTTCGACACCGCGTTCATCGATGGATTCAGGCAGGCCATTGCGTTGGCCGGCCGCGACGGACAGATTCCCGTCTACGTGGTCGGACCGGCGTGCTTGGCCAGCGGCGTGGATCCCGTGATCAACGATCCGGAACGGGCCAAACGAATCGATCAACTCACGCGAACGGCAGCTTCGGGCGCGGCGAACGTGCACTTCCTGGATACTCGCGGTCTCACGTGCACACAGGACGGCGCCGCCTCCGATATGGCATCAAAGCAGCCATTGCGCTACGACGGCGTCCACTGGAACGAGTACGGGGCCCGCATCGTCTGGTCTCAGGCCCTCGCACAGGCCGCCCGCGATGCAGGTGGCCGATCAGGTCAGTGATGCCGGTGCAGGCGACGACCCCACCCATGAAACGTGCGGGCAGCTGAAACGTGCGGGCAGCGACCGAACGGGCTTGGGGCGGAGGGGGAGTGGCTGAGGTCGGATAGGGTCTCGATGTGCCCGACGTCCGAGTGCGATCCGCCTCACGCCCGATCGCTTGGACAGTGGCGGCGTTGGTCGGGGTCATCGGCCTGCGCGCAGTTCTGTCGTTGCGTGGATACCTGTACCTGGATGATTTCGCCTTCCGCTATTGGGCTGCCACCTCCGAGCTCGATGCGGACTATCTCCTCCGGTCCTACGGGGGGCACGTGAATCCCGTGGGCTTGTTCGTACAGTGGTGCCTGCAGCACGCCGTGCCCGGTTCCTACCTGGCACTGGCATTGGTCTCCCTTGTCATGTACGCACTGTCGCTTGTGCTCTTCGCCGCGATCCTCTGGCGGGTGACGCAGCGCCAAGTAGCTGTCGCCGTCGGCGTGGTCCTTGCCGGTCTGAGCCTCTTCGGTTTCGAGGTCACGGTCTGGTGGTCCGCCGCGATCTACTCGGCCCCCTACCAACTCTTTCTGCTGGCCTGCACATACGCGGCGATCAGGGGCATCGGTGATGCAAGCCGGACGTGGTTGTTCTTAGCTGCAGGCTCTGGCATCGCGGTCGTGCTGTCCTACAGTCGTGGGAGCGCCGGACTTCTGTTGGTGTTCCTTCTCGTCGCCTCCCTGCCTTTGGACTCGGGTACCCCGCTGGGAGTGCGCGAGGTGTTCGAGAGAGCGCGGTGGTTCTGGCTGCTATTGGCCGCCATCGCCGTCGCCGGTGGCGCTCTGGTGCTCTCCGTAGGTGGTCCCGATGCGCCGGGGCAGCGTTCGCTGCTGGATGCAGCGCACTACATGTGGACGCTCCTGGTGCTCAACGTGCTGCCGGCCGTGTGGGGAGGACCGTGGCGGTGGTTCGAGCTGCCCAATCAGCAGTGGGATCCCATCCTCGCCAACCCTGCCCCGATGTGGTGGGCAGTGTGGCTGGCGGCGATCGTCACCCTGGTCGCCCTGGTGTGGATCTGGATGCGTCGGCCAGCGCTGCGCCTCCTGCTCATGTCCGTGCTGGTCTACACCTTGGCAGTCCTGGCCCTCGCCGCGTATGCCCGCGCAGGTTCGCCTGTGGCAAGCGTTGCCTACAGGTACACCTTCGATCTCGTCTGGCCGATCACATTGTTGATGGTTCTGGCCGTGATACCACCGAGGGGCGACGACCGGCGGGTATCGGTGCCCGGGGTTGCGGTCGTCGCTGCCGTGGCGGGCATGGCGCTGTGGTCCACCGTCGTTCCGGCCAGAGATTGGGCGAGCAACCCCTCGAAGAGCTATATGGCTCAAGCCGTCGCAGGTTTCGATTCAATCCCCGAAGGTCAGATGCTGGACCAAGGGGTGCCCTTCGACCTCATCCATCCTGTGCTCATGGCCCCCTATGCCAATGCGATGACTGTCTTCACGCCTCAGCCGGGCGCACCACTGTTCGTCGACCATGTGAACGACAGCATGTACGGTTTCGGCGCTGACGGGTCTGTTGAGCGGCAGTCGGTGGATGGGCTGCCGGCACCGGAAGGCCCTGACCCTGATTGCGGATACCGGGTCTCCGATCTGCCGCGGACGATCCCTCTTGGTGGCGATCTCATCGCCTGGCCGTTCTACGCCCGCATCGCCTACTTCACTGGGACAGAAACCCAGTTGAATGTGGCGATCGGAGGGAGGATCCACTCCGTACCGCTACAGACCGGCGGAGTGCGCGCGGTCTACTTCCCGGTCAGTGGCCCGGCCTCCGACATCTTCGTGTCCACGGGTTCGCCAGGCGCGGTCGCCTGCCTGACCGAAGTGCGTGTCGGGAACAGGGTGTCTCCGGACGGGCAGAAGGTCCCCCTGGCTCCCGGCGCCGGGACAACCCCGTGACATCACAGGACACATCACGGACTTTGCCGTACAGCCCGGCACTGGACGGGCTGCGCGCCTTGGCGGTTCTCTCGGTGATGCTCTACCACGGTGGCGTTGCCATCGTGGGCGGCGGTTTTCTCGGCGTCGATGTCTTCTTTGTGTTGTCCGGCTTCCTGATCACAACGTTGTTGCTCCTTGAGTTCGAGGCGACAGGGGGCCTGGATCTGCCGGCATTCTGGGGCCGTCGTGCCCGCCGCCTGCTCCCGGCTCTTGTCGTCGTGCTGGTGGCCGTGCTCGTGTACGGGGCATTTCTTCGGGGGGAGGCCGCCGAATCGGTCCGCTCGGACGTTCTGGCCACGCTGTTCTACGCCAGCAACTGGTGGTTCATCCTTTCCGGCAACTCCTACTTCCAGCAGTTCCAGGACCCGTCTCCGTTGACCCATACGTGGTCATTGGCCATCGAGGAGCAGTGGTACCTGATCCTGCCACTGGTCCTGGTGCTGCTGCTTCCGAGGATCCGCTCGCGCCGGGTGTGGGCGATCGCCCTCGGGGCCCTGGCGGTCGTCTCCGCGCTCTTGATGGCGATCCTTCACCGGCCCGGCTCTGATCCCTCACGCGAGTACTACGGCACAGACACCCGCTTGCAGGCGCTGCTGGTGGGGGCAACGCTCGCCTGTGTCTTCACCCCGGGCGCCGTGGAGCGGTTCCGTGGTGTGGCTCGCTGGGTGGCACCACTCGCGCTCACGGGTCTGCTGCTGGTCGTGGTTCTTGCCACGGATAGCGGTGACTGGCTCTACTCCGGGGGATTCCTGTTTGTGGCACTGTTGGCGGTTGCCCTGCTCGCCGCGGTCGTGGCCCACCCGCAGGGATGGATCGCCACAGGCCTCTCCTGGGCGCCCGTGGTGTGGGTCGGGCGCATCTCCTACGGCCTATACCTGTGGCATTGGCCTGTGTACGTGGTTCTGAGCCCGGAACGCACAGGCATTTCCGGGCCAGGGCTGTTGGCTCTTCGGGTGGCGGTGACTTTCGGTGTGGCGACCTTGTCCTATTACGCCATTGAGATGCCCATCCGCAGGGGAGCGCTGGCGAGACTGACTGGGCCACAGCGCCTCGGTGTTGTTGTCGCGGCACCGGTTGCCGTTCTTGCCCTCCTGGGTGTGACGGCGGTGACCGCGCAGCCTCCCCAGGCGGACTCGCTGGAGGCGATCCGGGACAGTGTCACTCGCTCTCCCACGCCGATGGCGTCCGCCAGCGCGCCGACGGCCACGCAACCTACCGGGGACGTGCGGGCGATCCTGGTGGGTGATTCGGTGGCTCTGTCACTGTTCGCGGCGTATCAGCCCGAGTCGACCCCCGGCCTAAGTGTCCTGCCTGGAACCGAGTTCGGATGCGGACTGGTGCCGTACGAGGCCGCGCTCAACGGCGCACCCATGCCACTGCGCGATGAGTGCCACGCATGGGATGAGCAGCGGGGGTCCCGCATCGCTTCGTCAGGGGCCGACTTCGCGGCAGTGTTTGCGGGCCCATGGGAGCAGTACGACAGGTGGATCAACGGCGAGCAGGTGCCGTACACGGACCCGCGCTGGCACGAGGCGACGGTGCGGGACTACCGGCGGGTCTTCGACGAGGTGGCCAAGGTCGGATCCCGTGCGGCCCTCGTCCTGAACACCTGTCATGGGACGCCCGAGCTTGATCTGCCGGATGCGGTGCTGTTCCAAGCCGGTCGCTATCCGGCCGTGGTCAACGATTCAGCGCGTATCCGCGCGGTCAATCAGGCGGCGAAGGAGGCTGCCCGGGCGGCCGCGATAGAGGTGACGGTGATCGACCCCAATCCGTACTTGTGCCAGGGTGGCTACAGGTCACAGATCGACGGGGTCCCCCTACACACCGACGGCGTGCACTTCACCGAAGAGGGGGCACGTCTCTACTGGAAGTGGCTTGCGCCTCGTCTGGTAACGGCCGCGCAGGCACCTTCGTAGGTTCACACGAGCCCACGGCTTCACCGTGTGACGCCGGATCTGGCGCTTGCCACACCTGTCTGTGTGCACCCGCTAGAGTCCGGGATGTGTCGAAGCTCAGGTGGGGACAGCTTCTTGTCTGGGCACTGGCAACTTTCCTCATTTGGCAGAGTGCTTGGCTCAGTGACGACAGTCTGATCACGATTCGCACAGCGTTGAACTGGGGGAGCGGCTACGGTCCCTACTTCAACATCGACGAGGCGGTCCAGCCGTACACACATCCCCTGTGGTTCCTGCTCATCACGCTCGTCGGCACGGTCACCGGGTCATGGATCTACGCCGTGCTCTACCTGAACATTGTGTGTGCTGCGATCGGCATTCTCCTGCTCCTTCGCAGAACCTCCAACCTTTGGCAGTTGGTGACTGTCGGGCTGGTGGTGGTACTGGGGAACACGGCTTTGGACTGGTCCACCTCCGGCCTGGAGGGCGGACTGTCGATCATGCTGTTGGCCATCCTCACGAGCCAGCCGATCCGGGCACGACCCGCATTGTGGGGAGTGACTGTCGGCTTGATCCTGCTCTGTCGACTCGACTTCGCTCTTCTTCTGGCCCCGTGGGCAGCCGTGTACTGGTGGGCTTTGAAGGGGAAACGCCCGCGCCTTCTGGCGTCAGTCGCGGTGGTCGCCCCGCTCCTGATGTGGGCCGTGTGGGCGCAGATCACCTACGGCGCGATATTGCCAGCCACCTTCCAGGCGAAGACGAACAGTGAGATTCCGACCAGCGAATTGGTTTCTCGAGGATGGGAGTACGTCTCGGAGAGCCTCGCCTATGACCCCATCCTCATCCTCGTGGCGGTTGCCCTCGTGCCTGTCCTATGGATTGCCGGAGACCTGCAGTCGAAAGCATGGGTGGTGGGAGTCCTCGGCTACTGCGCATACGTCGTGGCTATCGGAGGGGACTACATGCTGGGGCGGTTCCTCATCGCCCCGTTGTTCGTTTGCCTGCTGGAGCTCACTCGGACGGGACTACCTCGTCCGGCGGAGGATCGCACCTTCCCTTCGGTGAGTCTGTTGTGGGGATTGACATGCGCCGCAGCAATCCTGGGTGTCCTGAACACCAGGGCCTTCGATTGGCGCATCACGCAGGTGCACTACGACCCGAATCGTCCGTACCTGGCGGATGAACGAATCGGATGGACGGGATGGGGGCGCTCTCTGAACCCATTCGGTGTCGTTGAGCGGCGTCCAGCCTTCTACCCCACAGACCTGTCCTTCCTCACGACACAAACCGACAACTGGCCGGTAGGGGCCGCCGTCACTCAGGATCCCGTGGTGGTCTGCCCAGGACTGGGTGCGATGGGAATGTTCGTCGGACCACAGGTCCATGTCATCGATCCCTGTGGACTGACCGATCGGTTCATGGCCTCGCTGTCCTACACCCCAACTGGGCAATGGAAGGCGGGCCACTTCGAAAGACCCCTCCCGGACGGCTATCTGGAGGCGGTCAAGTACCGGGATGCGACGCGAGTGCGCGATCCTGCCTTGGCCGCTGAACTGCAGGAACTGTGGCAAGTCATCGGGAGGTGACGTTCAGAGCTGTCCGCTCACCTGGGGCCACGCCGCCGTCACCTGTCTCCTGAGATCATCGAGGTCACCCGCGTTCTCGATGACCACGTCAGCGACCGCCAACCGTTCATCACGGGAGGCCTGAGCGGCGATCCGAGCCCGGGCATCGTCCTCGTCGAGGCCCCGCTGAACGAGTCGCCGGATGCGCACATCGTCCGGGGCGTCCACGACGACCACCACGTCATAGGCCCCCTGCATCCCCAACTCCACCAGAAGTGGCACATCATGGACCAGCACTGCGTCCTGCGGGATGGCGGCGATCAGTTCGGCGGTACGCCGAGCAATCCGGGGGTGTGTGACGGCGTTGAGTCGCTCCCGAGCCAAAGGGTCGGAGAACACGACCGCGGCCAACGCCGCGCGATCCAGGTCGCCGTCGTCCGTCAGGATCTGTGCGCCGAACTGCTCGACCAACTCAGCGAGGCCCTCGGTGCCCCGCGCGACGACCTCGCGCGCGATCGCATCGGCGTCCACGACCGACGCGCCAAGATCGGCGAACATCTGCGCCACGGTCGACTTCCCGGATCCGATGCCTCCGGTGAGACCCACCCGTCGCATTCCGCGAGCCTAGTCCTGCGTCGCGGGTTGAGCGGTACCTACCTCGAACCTTCGCACGCACACACCATCGGCCTGCAGGGTCAAGGATGGCGGTCGACCATCGCCCACGAAGTACACGGTGTGGTCCCCAGGGGTGAACTCGATCGGGATGGTCGTACCTGCGATGTCGACGTCGCCGGTGGTCGCGCGCTTGGCGGTGTACGACAGTGCGAACGTGGGCCAGTTCGGATCGCGGTTCTTGGGCATGGTCAGTGAGATGCGGCCATCGATGGGGTAGCACGGCTCAGGAGTCACGAATGGCTCACCGTCGACCGACACAGGAACCCGTCTCCCCGAACCATCGAGCATGTACGGTTCGTCCGTGACGGTGACCCAGTCACCGGTGACGCCGGCCAGGTCGAACGTGTGCAGGGAGGTGTCCCACGGATCCGTGTACAGAAAACTGCCGAACTCGTCGCGCGGCGAGGCCACGTTGAGCGTGGGTTGGGTCAACGCCGCACGTGCTTCATCCAAATAGGCACGGGAAGGCGCTCTGGGCACCGCCTGGGAGTACGTCACGAATGACACGACGATGCTGCTGATGAGTAGACACGCCGCACCCACGAAGACCGGCGTGCCGGGCTCCCTTCGCGTGGGGCGATCGATGGGCAGGGCACTGGGAAGGTACGCCACAGTCAGGGTCACGGCCAGCACGGACACGGCCCCGAGCGTGTAGTAGGGGTTGCGCACCACAGTAGGTCCGTAGGTGGCGATACGTGCCGAGGCGAGGGCGAGAACGGTCAGCAGCAGCACGGTGGCCACGGGCCACCACACCCGCCACTTTGCGCGGCGGCCCAACAGGATGACAGCCCATGCCACGAGCGCCGCGACGAACACCGGGGGTCCGGTCAGCGAGCCGACCGGACCCATGACCTCGTTCCATACCCATGGACCACCGAGGATCATCGCCGGCAGTGTCTGCAGGGCGACGAGGAGCACACCCTCGATGACGACATCGGCCGAAGGTCGCACTGAGGGCAGTGTGCCGGCCCAACGCGCCAACGCGAGATAGGCACCCAGGTAGAGCACCATGACGACGGCCAGGCCGACCCACATCGCACGCGCCTGGTACCAGGTGCGCTTCGCCGCCCCGAGGATCCCCGGTCCGTCGAACCACGCGATCCCCAGAACGAACAACATCGGTGGGATGAGCAGTGAGAGTTCGGACGCGAAGAGCCCCAGGACCATGCTCGCGACGACCACGAGTCGGCCGCTGCGCCGCTGGCGCATGCGAGATCTCAGGTATCCCCACAGTGCCACAGCCGTGACCGCGAACAGTGCCGTCATGTAGACCGACGGGGACGGCCACATGATCGCCGTCATCAGGCTCGGGGCCAGCGGCACGAGCAGGAAAGGGACCACCGCCTTCACCCGGGGTCCCACGAGCATGCGGATGCACGACCACGTGAACACCGAACCGACGACTCCCAGCGCGGTGCCCGTGCCCACCAACAGCCACCACGGGGTGGCCCCGCCCAGGGCGCGGGCGGCCCAGAAGACCGACAACCCGAACGGCATCACGTGACTGGCGTACGGGACGAACAGGTCGGAAGGCCCGAAGCCGGGCCGACTGACGATCGTGAGCAACAACCAGTCGTCGCCGCGCAGGAACACCTGGGTTCCGACTAACGCCGTCAGGAGGACTCCAAAGGCGATCGCGGCGGCCGCAAAGGTGTCAGCGTGGGTCCATGCAGCCGTCGGTGCTGTCGGAGCTTCGACCTCTTCGGTAACAGCGGACATCGCACTGAGCCTAGTGGGTCGAGCCGTGCTGGCTTGGCCACCCGGGTGACGGGTCGCAAGATCTGCCTCATGATGGCTGAGTGGCGAATGACCCGGAAGAGGGCGCACCCGTCGGGCGGCGGGTGGTTCTCGGGTTGCTCGCGCTCGCCGGGATCGGCGTCGCTGTCGGAGCGAAGGCGACCTCGGCGATCACCGAAGTGGCCAAGAACGACCCCACGGGTCTCACCGGACTCATCCCCGGCGGTGGCCGGTTCCGCTTCTACTCCGTGGCGGGTCCCGTGGATGAGATCCCGCGTTCCGACTACCGACTGAGAGTCGACGGTGAGGTCGAGAGACCTGCAGAATTCACCTTCGAGGAACTTGCCGCGCTCCCGCAGACACGCCTTGTGAAAGACGTCCAATGCGTGACCGGCTGGCGTGTTCCGGACGTCGAGTGGGGAGGGGTCCTACTCTCCGACATCCTTGAACAGGTGCGACCGAGAAGCAGCGCCACAGCCCTGGAGTTCGGATCCTCGGACGGGATCTACACGGAATCGCTGACGCTGGAGCAGGCGATGCGTCCCGACATCCTCGTAGCGACCCACATGCAAGGGGAGCCGATCATCAACGACCATGGGGGACCGGTCCGCCTCTACGTAGCGCCCATGTACTTCTACAAGTCCCTCAAGTGGCTCGACCGGATCACTGTGACGACAGCGGTGGAACCCGGCTACTGGGAGGAACTCGGGTACGACATCGACGCGTGGGTGGGGAGGTCGAATGGCCGCGACGACGCCCCGACCGTCTGAGGCTGTCCGCCGCTTCACACCCGGGGAGCGTTGGTTGCACCTTGGGTTCGGCCTTCTGATCGGCGTCCTGGTTGTCACAGCCGGCTTCTTGTACGTGGATCCGTTGAGCCAGCTCGTCGGCCGGCGGGCACTGCTGGCCCAGATCCACTTCTGGACAGGTGTGCTCCTCCCGGTTCCGCTGGCGTTGGCAGTGGTCCTCTCGCCCGCGTTCCGTGCGGATGCCCGACGCCTCAACCGGTTCCAGGCTTGGGATCGGGAGTGGTTGCGCCGCGCTGCGCGTCTGGATCTGTCGGGGCCGTCGGGCAAGTTCAATGCGGGCCAGAAGTTGAACAGTGCGTTCGTACTGGGAGCCGCGATCGTGATGTTCGTGACCGGACTCATGCTCCACTTCTTCGAGCCGCTACCCGACACGATCCGCACTGGCGCCACCTTCGTCCACGACATGTTCGCTCTCGCCGTCGTGATCCTCGGCGCCGGGCACATCTGGATGGCCTGGAACGATCCTGAGGCCCGGGACGGGCTGCGGACCGGCACTGTCTCGCGTTCGTGGGCCGCGAGCAGGCACCCTCTGTGGGACGAGCTTGCCAGTACCGGGCGCGGTTCTGGTGAAGAAGTGACACGTGAGGTGTCAGAACCTCACCAAAAGGAACGGTGAGCCTTCCTAACCGGCGTGTCGGCTGTCCCACCCCCGTCGTAGCGTGGAGACATGGCGCGTCCCATCACAGACCTGCAGCGCACAGTGGCGCCCTTCCGAGTGGTCAGCGAGTACCAGCCGGCCGGTGACCAGCCGGCCGCCATCGAAGAGATCTCCCGGCGCATCGAGGCCGGAGCGCAGGACGTCGTCCTGCTCGGCGCCACCGGAACCGGGAAGAGCGCCACGACGGCCTGGATCGTCGAGAAGTTGCAGCGGCCGACGCTGGTCATGGCCCCGAACAAGACCCTTGCCGCGCAGCTGGCCAACGAGTTCCGTGAGTTGCTGCCGGACAACGCCGTCGAGTACTTCGTCAGCTACTACGACTATTACCAGCCCGAGGCGTACATTCCGCAGACGGACACATTCATCGAGAAGGACTCCTCGATCAACCAGGAGGTCGAACGCCTGCGCCACAGCGCCACGAACAGCCTGCTCACGCGTCGCGATGTCATCGTGGTGGCGACCGTGAGTGCCATCTACGGCCTGGGCACGCCTCAGGAGTACGTGGACCGCATGGTGCGTCTGCGCGTTGGCGATGAGGTCGACCGCGACACGATGTTGCGCCGCCTCGTGCAGATCCAGTACGCCCGCAACGACCTGTCCTTCACGCGGGGTACCTTCCGGGTCCGCGGGGACACCGTCGAGGTGTTCCCGATGTACGAGGAACATCCGGTCCGGATCGAGTTCTTCGGCGATGAAGTCGAACGGCTCATGACCCTGCACCCCATTACCGGAGAGGTCCTCACCGAGGACACCGAGCTCTACGTGTTCCCGGCCACGCACTACGTGGCAGGACCCGAGCGCATGAACCGCGCGATCGGCGGGATCGAACAGGAACTCCAGGAACGCCTCGCGGAACTCGAGCGGTCAAACCACCAACTCGAGGCGCAACGCTTGCGCATGCGTACGCAGTACGACGTGGAGATGATGCAGCAGGTCGGATTCTGCAACGGCATCGAGAACTACTCCCGGCACATCGACGGCCGCGCACCAGGGTCTGCGCCTAACTGCTTGCTCGACTACTTCCCTGAGG
>WBZV01001080.1_pt1 | contig 13412 bp, 10 predicted proteins | sample 5204221 | NCBI WGS metagenome assembly WBZV01 (sample SAMN12344360, study PRJNA552823) | activated sludge metagenome | biome: Activated sludge suspended growth; feature: Nitrification reactor; material: Wastewater; isolation source: activated sludge from nitrification reactor of wastewater...
GACTGATGCTCTTTCAGTGCATTCATGATCTGGCTCTCCGTAAATTTTGTTTTTTTCATCGTTACAGTTGTTAAAGTTAGCGGTTTATCCAACTTTTAAACTGTAGGATTTTTGGGGGGACTTACAAAAGGAAAATGCCAGGCTGTATATGCAGTGTCTATGAGTATTTGCTGGTTAAAAAAATAAACTTTCATCATAGCAGAATTCAAATATTAGGAGTATGTTTTTTCCAATCCACAATTTTTCTTCATTGATAGTTTATTGTCTTAATAAATTCTCCTTTTAACTACCCTGGATTATTGGCTTACATAAGGGAATCCCCTATATTGGTGTTCTGTTTTTTACTATACTCCATACATTAAATTTACATGATTCTATCTAATGATTCGTTTTTACAAAACTCGCTTGTCCAAATACATCACCTACTTTTATAAGGATTATATATGTTCCTGCTAATAGTTCATCAATTTTTATAATAGAAGGAATATATGATTCTTCAGACATTAATAGTTTCCCATTCAAATCATAAATGTATAATTTAGCCAAGTCATTATTAAAATAGTCCCACCTAATCGTCAAATTCGAATGAGTAGGATTAGGACTTACCTGACACGAGTATGATGGTAAAATTGAACTGGAGGATACTTTCACATCAATTTTAGTAAGAGTGGTATTCGTTCGGATTGGGGTGTTGAAATCAAAATAGATGTCTGCAAAATTCTCAACCGAATCATGCAATTTCAAATTTGTGTTAAGATTTATACTATATTTTACAAACCCATGAGAGCCAGACTCGTTGCTTGTACTATCAGGAAGTTGGATGTCAGGAAAATAGAATTCAATTGTTCTACCTTCAATTGTCCACTTCATAGGATGAGATGATGACTCTATTCTAAAGCTTCCCAAATCTAAATTTGGACTCATTTTATCTTTAATTCTAATAAATTCTGCTGGGAATGTTCCTGTATTTTGAAAGCGAACAGTGTAGGTCATTCTTTGAGTATCCGCAACCATTTCAGTTGTCACAGCCCCTTCAGGAAATACAGCTTTATCATTTGGATCGTAAGAACCTACTACTTTTAAGAATAAATGAGAAAGGTTATTTGTTCCATTTATGTCGATAACATTCTCTGGAATTGTTTTCCCATTAATTGGCACTATTGATCCGATAATAGCTTCTTGATCTAATCTTAGCGTGATAATAATTTTTTGATTTGCTCCAGGTTGCAAATTAGCAACATAAAAAAACGCAGTATCATTAATTAATTGGAGCGGTGTAGAACTAAAATTTACCCAAGAAGTATTTGATGCTTTGAAAAATCGTAAAACAAAAGAAGTTGCCACAGTGCCCTCATTTCTGCAAGTAGCATAAATATCAAAACTGAAACCAGGCCTAGGCAATGATGCGTTTGTTATATCTAAAGTTATATCAGATAATTTATCTTTACTTTGAATAGGGAAATCATAAATCAATCCCGATGATTTAGAAACTTTAAACTTTTCAGTTTCATTAACCCCAAGCGGAATTAGTCGGAGTGTATCTTCTCTTCCCTTCCAATCAAAGGAATAACGCCCTTCTTCATTAGTGAAGGTATAGATTTTTGAATTCTTAAGCTCAATCATTCTACCAGCAAGTGGAATATCATTTTGATTGAAACTACTATCTTGATTCAAATCAGAATAAACATATCCTCCTACTAATTCAGAACTAATCGTGCCATTGTACCAAATCCCATTATAAGTTGCTAAAGAAGTCAATGAATCTGAAAAAAAATAATTATTTGTCTGCGTATAAAGATCTATAGGGGTTGCTAGTGTCCATGTCTTAGCACTATCATTAGAAACATAAATCCCTGAATTTTTGATCCCAAGGTGAATTTTACCTCCTGAAAAAAAGAAAGTACCCCTATTCCCGGGCGCTGATGAAACTTCTTTCCAATTGGCAGAATCTAAAGAAGTTCTCATCATCCGACTACCACTAATAAATACCATTTCATTATCGCCGATGGCAATTTCATTAGCAATATGAATAAATGATGACGCATCAAGTCCTTGACTAAAATCTATCCATGTATTTCCATAATCACGACTTAAATAAACATCAGACCAATAACCTGCAATTGCAATAAGGGAATCTTTTTCAGCTATGGACCGGACAATAATTGGGCTTCCATCTTTTCTTGGCGTAAATGCTGACCAATTTGCTCCCCAATCTTCTGATAGATAAGATCCTCCACTATTTCCATAAAATAAGCTATTGCCAACTATAGAAACATCATAATTAATATCACTGGAAGGAAAAACATATTTAATCCAATGGTCTCCATGTGTTGGAGAATAAAAAAAACCTTGTGTATTCCCAGCTAAAATATTATTGCCGGATTTTTTGATCCAAGTAATTTCACTATTCGAATTGGTTAAATTAGGAAATTTTTTCTCCCATGTCAGGCCATTATTTTTACTATGATATAGCCCATAATTAGTACCAACCCACCAACTTTCATCACCTTCATTAAAGACTGATAAAGTGTTTTGCGAAGAAAACCCTTCTGTAGGAAGAAATTCAGAATCTATATTTTCTGCTCTAAATACACCATTATTAGTTAATGCAATAATAGCTCCAGATGAGGTAAAAAGGCAAGTTTTTATTGAATAGTTCGAAAGTCCATTTGCAGGTCGCTTCTGCCAGCTTTGAAGTCCGTTAGTTGAAAACAAAATTGTATCACTACATTGCATGAAAATAGTGTCGTTTCTTTCTGCTACCGACACTTCGTTATGATTATAAATTATAGGTAATCCACCATATTTCCAATCATTATCTCCACCTCTTTTGTAGAGATATTGTGCGAACGGAGTCTCAAAAAAAACAAAAACAAAGTCCCCAGCTTCTAATATTCGACGAGGAGATGTAAATTTATCTAAACCCTGGTAACTTACTTCCCAAGCCCAAGCACCCGTCCATCGATATACGGTGTTATAATAAGAATTGAACCATCCTTGTTTGGTGCGAATAATATTCCAAGTGTAACTTGTTGGACTAGTCTGCCAATTCATTCCACCATCTAATGAAATATGGCCAGTAGGAGTATTAACTACTATAGTATCCTGCCATACGTCAAATACGCCCATATTACCCATCTTATCCACTACATTGTCTAAAATATTTAACCAGGTAATGCCACTGTCATTACTTTTAAACAAGCTTCGATCCAAACTAAATATATTTTGACAAACTAAATATAGATTACCATTATCCCAGTCTAATTGAATTGGGTACCCCCCTATATCTTTGGTGGAAGGTAATAGCTGCCACGTTCTACCATCATCAACTGAATGAAACACTCCTGCGGTACCTCCAATCCATATTTCTCCATTTGGAGAAGACGTCCAACAAATAACATCACCACCATTTATTCCTGGTAAAAGTTGCCATTGTGCAATATTCTGAGTTTGATTTAAGAGGAGTATCCCCAATATAATGCAAAATCGAAAGACCATATCAAAGCAAAATAACCTTTAAATAAAATAATTTATCATTAACAAAATTAATGGAAATTCTATAAGTATCAATACTTCAATTATATATTATAATTGTAGTCAAAAATCTAACCTGTATTAGTTTAATTTCTATTAGTTTGGCCCTGATGAATCTAATGTGCATGCCGGACCACTTCCTAAGAGATTAAATCAACAGAGATTAGTCGTATGAAATGGATATATAGTGATATTCGTATTTTATTTATTAATCCACCATTCCGAAATTTGATTTATTATTTCTTGAGAATTAAATTCCCTAAAGACTAATCCATAATATTGAGTTAATTCATGTTCAATTACTTTTTTGATTTCCATAAAATCGGTCCCTTGTATTAATTGAGATAAAACTTTGTGATTTAATGCATCAAACTCATCGATAGGGGCGCCGGGAATTAATTCCCATGAATTAATAATTTTCCTTAGCTGATTAAAATGCATGTTAAATTCTGATTGGTTATTTTTAGCATTCATTGTCTTCAGAAAAAATATTAACAACCAATGTGTATATAAGTGTTCAGTCGATCCATACCCATTTGCCAGTGAGGATTACTTTAAGCGTGGGTTGAAAAAAACAATGATATCCTTATAGGTCTTACAATTATTAATTTCCCTAGTAATATTGTCCAAAGTATCTAAGTTGGACCAAGCTCCAGGCTTCTTTGATATTGTCTCGATAATTAATCTCTTAAAGTCGTCAACTGATATACTTTGTACGTCTCCTTCAATGTTTGGTAATACTTCTTTAACTGGAGAAAAATACTTTAAGCTTGTCCATAACTTGATTTTTCCAATAGCTTTTACATTTTTAACCTTAATTAAAGTCCCTTTAGTGTCAATGACAATAATGTTCTGATATACTTTGCTCTCGTGTCCAGAAGTACAAAATAGGAAATTTTCTGCCCTTGCCTCGATTTGGCTTTTCCTAATATCAATATAAATGGTTGGCGAAGTTAAAGTCTGACGTATTTTCTCCGGAGTAAAAGTCATTGTCGTTTGTATTGTATTCCCCAATTGCATAATTGCCATTTTAGACTATATCGGTTTGTAAGCACAGTCCCCCTGTAAAAGTACCCATTTCAAATTATTATTGTAATCGTTTGTAATTATCCCTTTTATAATTATTACACTTAAAACTGCTATTCCTGTCTTATTTATATTCATACATGCAACCAATAAAAAGTCTTCATACTGTTCTACATAGACATCAATAACATTAGTTCACAATTGCTTGGCTAATTCTGAAATTTACTTTGAATTTACTTTATTTTCCTCAACTATTATTGCTCCCCTAATGGTTCAATATTCTGTGTAAAATACAATAAATTTACTAAAGCGTTTCTGTTAACTGCTCCAATTAAAATCGTCGACACATCTTTTAAAGTTTTCCAAAGTCAGAGTCCGAAAAGTTTTTGAGTTCATTGCACTTCACTGTCTACCAAGCGGAAACTGTGATGAAACTACCATGCTTTATTCAACTGTAGAATCCTCACTTATTAGGAGTTACTGTCAAATGCCTCTTTTCATTTTGAGTTCACTATATGCCTTAATATATACTGGCGTTTCCAAATTATATTTGCGTCCTTCGTTAATTACATATCCAGTCAATGATTCTAATTCGTTGATCGGTTTGTCTTCTTTAAAGTCAGAATGCATTGAAGAAGTTGCTTCAAAAGGTAATGCCTTCCATTTAGCTAATGTCCTTTCTGTTATATCATCCAAAATCAATATTTGCTTTGCTCTTGCTATCTTTTTTACTTCTTCAATTAATGCAACCGTCATTGTGCGTTTTTCGTCGTCGGCCATAATTTCGCCTATACACATATCAAAATAGGAGGTCGCTGTTGCAATCGGTGAAATGAAAATAAATTTCTCCCAAATAACTGAAGTAATGCTTTCGGACATCGCCGCTTCAACATTCGCTTCTTTAAACAATATTTCTAGCAAGCGTAATCGGTCGTTTACAAAATTGTCCAAGCCGAAATACAGTTTTTGAATGTTCCCGCTATTTTCAATGATTCCATTCTTTTTCAAACGTGAAACTATATAAACACATCCATCTAATACGAGATTGTCAGGTAAAATGCTTTTAATTCGATCTTTACTATCCACGCCATTAAGCAATGGCAATATAATGGTGTCATTGCCTATGCAAGGGCATAATTGTTGAACAATTGTTTCGAGGTCGTAACTTTTCGCAGCAACGATAACAAAATCTGCAATACGCATTTCAGCAGGGTTGTCAGTAGCTAAAGTTGGCTTGGCAAGAAACTCTCTGTCACCTTTTATTACTTTAAGCCCATTTTTTTGAATTTCTCTAAGGTGCCCTCCACGGGCAAAAAAATTAATTTCAACATCTTCGCTGGTGTAAAAATGATTTGCTAATAATCCACCGAAGTAGCCACCCACTCCACCAATCCCTGCAATAGTTATCCTAGTTTTTACCATCTTTGTTTTGCTCTAATGTACCCTATATTTTTATGCAGATTTGCAAAGTTGGGGAAATCGAAGGAAAAATGTTGAATTCAGCAAAATATTAATAAGAATGTCAAATGCATATTTTTTCTGTGTGTCGGTGAAGTAAAAGAACTGTTGTCGAGTTAATATCTTTTCAAAATATTGTTGAGACTAAAGTCGTTCATTTTTGTCGCGAATTGTCGAAGTTGCATGGTCGTCCAACGCTTGCCTGTAACGGGCTCTGTGCACACGCTGTGCCGGATTACGAAGATACTAAGTTTCATTTTAAAAATCCATGTCGGCATAGAGTGTGCACAGTGTTATAGGCCGGCTTTTTATTTTTCCTCGATAAATTAATACCTGCCTTCTTCATTTTCTTGCTCAATGTTAATATAATCTTTTGAATTCCGTTTCTGTAATTATTTATCATTTCGTGTCATGTGCGAGCGTTCCGTTAAATCTTTGTTTAAGTATTATATTTTAATGAATTTTTATCCTCCAAATCATCCATCAAATAAACAAATCTAGGATAGTCATTTTAATGCATTTTACATTTATTATTCTTTATTTATTTACATCAGGTGAGCATGTCTCACCTCATCCTTTGCTGGCCTATAATCGGGTCACGCAGGGGAATTTCACCCCTATGTTCCCACAGAACCGAACGTGAAAGTCTCCCTTCATACGGCTCTTCATGTTCTTATATTCACTGACCAAAGATAGTCATGGTTGCACCAATCTACTGATTGGTTGTGATTTCGTTTCAAAATAGTCAATCATCCTACTTGCATAGTTGTCTCTTATTATTGAAACATGAACATGTCAGATCCTTCGATCCCGGAACATTCCATCCCGTTCTTCTCTATTACAATCTGATCTGCCACCAGTATCTCATCGCAACCTACGATGTCGGATTCCTCTTTCCTTAATTAATTATTCTCCATGCCCCTTTCGCGGTGCCGACGAAGCTTCGTTGATCGGCATGCTGACAGGCTTTGCCTCGTCAGCGTTCCCTCACTTTCTTCATTGTGAGCGTGGAGCAAAGCATACGAAATGCTTTGTGACATGAGCACTGACCAGTGAAGCTGGTAGATCGTGATAGAAATCACAATCCAGGTGCGTCCCGGTGACCGAGGTCATCGGGAGGCGAGCCCCTGTGAGCAGCATCCTCTGAACTTATGAGCGAGCTCCGTCGAGCGAAATATTGAGGCAAACGCTGAAGCGAGATCGTTCGGTCATCTCCGGAAGGCCAATGAATTTAAAATTCAGCTCTTCTTTCAGTTTAAAAGTATTCAATCATTTGCTTCATTAATGATTGATTCAAGTCACACACGTTTTTCGGCTTGCCGCAGGCGGGGATTTTACACACTGACGTTCATTTGGAAAACCGCACTTCAATTATACGAAAAAACTGTTAAAAGAAGCACTGCACCCCCGCTTGCGGCAAGCCGATATTGTGTTCTGCTCTTCTTCGTAATTGTCAGAGTCCAAACTGGTTTAGGTGGTGGTTGATATGTCGCCACATAAGTCTTGCCCACTCGTTATTGTTGAGTTTTCCAAATGTCGGCTGGATGGGAAATGGTATTGAGTTTTGATGTTGCGAAAACCGATGAATTACCAAAATCAGTTCTTGCTTGTCTCGTTCAAATTCGATGCATTGTGAACCTTTTACTCCTTGAATAAACTCAGGGGCTGTGGGTGCTCCTTTTGGCCAAGGAAAATATTGTGAAAACAGTTTGTTGACAGGCCACTTTGCAAATATGCTTGGGTTCAAAGGCACGGGTCTGTCACCAATTGCACAACGCAGTGGGTCTGTCATGTGAACTACTGCCTGATGTGCATTCATTTTACCCCATTTGGGTAAGTGATTGGGTGATAAGCAAGAAAGGCGTTTAATGAGTTCGTCCTTGTCTTGTTGATTGAATAAATTTTTCATCGTATTAAATTTAAATTCAAGACAAAGTTGAAAAGATTAGTCTGAACGCAGTATGCCAAAACGGAATAATTCTATGCAGATGTGGAGTTTTTGCGAACCAAGTTAGGTGATAGGTTGAACACCTTTTTGAAAGCCCGTGTAAAAGCCGAACTATCTTCATAGCCGACAGTCAGGGCGATTTCAGCTACTTGTAAACGGGTTGTCAGAAGCAAATCCATTGCCTTTTCCATTCGCTTTTGCATCAGATATTGGTAAATCGGTTTACCGAAAATTTCCCGAAAGCCTTTTTTAAGAACGAACTCATTGGTCCCTGCTGTCCGTGCAAGTTGTCCAAGGGTGTAACAGGCAGAAATATCGGCTAGCAAGCATTCTTTTATGAAGTAAATTTTTTCAATGTCGGATTTTCTAATTGTAATGCTTGAGTAATAATCGCAATGCTCCGTTTTTAGCATAACGGCAATCAGTTCAAGCATTTTGCTCTCTATAAACAAATTGGATGTCGCCAATGTAGTATTTGTATTTATCAACTGATTAATGACATAATAAGCTTGAGGTGTCCACATGAAATTATTGCAACTGCATACGTTTTTATAAACTGCACGTTGAAATTTTTCGGGCAAGGCTTCAGCAGCCGAGTTGAGCAAAGAGATAAATTGGTTCAGTTCAATATAAAATGAAGCCATCAGAAAATCTCCTTTTGATGACATTTTTTGCACGGTAGCGTTAGGTTGAACAAGCATGAGACTGCACTTGTCGCCACTAAAGTGGGCTGGTGGCACAAGGTCCTTTTGTATAAAAGAAGTTTGTCCGTTGAAAATAAAATGCAGAGCCGCTTGTCGTTGGTCTGACTGAAAATGATTTTGTAGAGTTACATGCTCAGTCGAAAAACTTTTTGTCAATGTCAATGAAGCACCATTACTAAACGAATGTCTCGAATGCCGAACTTGAAGTCCGTTTTCGTTTATCGCTGTCCTGTCAGTAAGAGCAATGTTCATTGATTAGTGTCTTCTAGAGTTGTACACAACGGAAAAGCGCATACGCAGCGCCGGGTTACGAAGATATTTCTTTTCTTTAAGATCTACAATGCAGGCATTGCGATATGCACAGTGTTAGAGCCAGTACCCCATTCTATGCATGTATCAAGTTTATTGTGGATAGCTCAACACCAATTTCGTGTATTGCATTAATTATCCTTTCGGTTTGACGAAGTGAGGGTTTCTTTTTACCCTGAACATACTGAGAAAGTAAAGTTGGGTTCATTCCAATTTTTTCAGCTATTACTTTTGCATTTAGTACTCGGTAATATTGGAAAAATTGCTTAAAATCTAACTCAAACTGAATTTTAAATTTTTGCTTTGTTTTACTTTCCTTTTCAAAATAAAGTTGTGTAGCCTCTTGTGCATTACCAATTAGTTCAGCGATATTAGAGCCAGTTGTGTAAATTGGAAAATCACTGGCATACGCTGAAAAACCATTTTTAGTTTTTTCAATTACAATATTAATTTTTGTTAACATCTGATTTATTTCTTCTTGATTCCTGCGTCCTTGAATATTTTTTGTACAAGACTTTTTCCAACTTCACTACTTCCGTGATTTGGAAATATAATTATCTTTTCACTTAATGGATGTTTGAGCTTAATATGTGAACCTTTTTGACTAATAGGGTACCAACCGGCTTTCAAAAGTATTCTGTAAAGTTCAGAGCATTTCATTAATCATGCAAAGGTAAATAATTATTTACCTATCTACAAATATATTTAGTTTTTTGGGGTATTGGCTCTAATCGGGTCACGCAGGGGAATTTCACCCCTACCTTCCCACTGAACCGTACGTGAAAGTCTTCCTTCATACGGCTCTTCATGTTCTTATATTCACTGACCAAAGATAGTCATGGTTGCACCAATCTACTGATTGGTTGTGATTTCGTTTCAAAATAGTCAATCATCCTACTTGCATAGTTGTCTTTTATTGTTGAAACTTGAACATGTCAGATCCTTCGATCCCGGAACATTACATCCCGTTCTTCTCTACTACAATCTGATCTGCCACCAGTATCTCATCGCAACCTACGATGTCGGCTTCCTCTTTACCTATGTAATTATTCTATATGCCGCTTTCGCGGTGCCGACGAAGCTTCGTTGATCGGCATGCTGACAGGCTTTGCCTCGTCAGCGTTCCCTCACCTTCTTCACTGTCGTGAAGAACTCGCTGACGCGAGATCGTTCGGTCATCCTCTAAACTGCCTGATCATGCGTCCTGCCACCTTAATCCCGGATGAGACACAAGCTGTATTCCGGTGACACTTGTCTTCTTATCGCAGATGCAAACGTAACCACCTGCTTTGCTCATCTTCTTGCCCTTTCGAGACTTCATCGATTGGTTCACTTTCGTTCAGCTCACTTACATTAACCTACAATGATCATTGACCATACCGCTTTCGCGGTTCTCTCACTTTCTTCACTGTCGCGAAGAACTCGCTGACGCGAGATCGTTCGGTCATCCTTATCGCTCACCACCACAACAGTTTCCCGTTATAGCAGCATAACAAGTATATCGTATGCCGCTTTCGCGGTTCCCTCACTTTCTTCACTGTCGTGAAGAACCCGCTGACGCGAGATCGTTCGGTCATCCCCGGAAGGTCGTCTCCGGAAGGCCAATGAATTTTGTATTCATCTCTTCCATCAGCTTAAAAGCATTCAATCATTTGTTTCGTTAATGATTGATTCAAGTCACACACGGTTTGCGTGTTGCCGCAGTTGGCGATTTCGGAGCATTTCACTGTCAACCTGCACAAAAGTTTGATAGGAGCACTCAGCTTCAATTTTGCACGTCACCCCGCCTGAAGCAAAACCCGTGTTATGCGGTCGTGCTAAACTATCAATACAGTCTGAATTAAATGTTCCTCTATTAGCATCTTTTAAAAATTAGTTCACTTTTTTAAAACGAAGCTTTGTGGTCTTTAAGCGACTTCACTTTAGGTTTGATAAACAATCTTGCAATAGTTGCAAAAATCGAGAATATAATGCCGGCTGCACCGGCAAACTTGTATTGTCCTGGAATTTGTTTGAGTATAAAGTCAAAATCAACTAGCATCTGAAAACCTGGTTTATCGGGATTGGGTTGACTGTTTAATGTTTCAAACCCCTGCACCAACACATAGTCAATGTCAAGTGCTGGTTTGTATGTTGCTCTAATCTTTGTCTCTCTGTTAAGCGGATTTGAAAAGGTGTGTGCTATGTTTGCCTTAACATTAAAACTCTGCCCTTCTTCAAGAACAATTTTCTTGCCTTTAGCCAAAAGTTCAAGTTTGCCTTCAACAACTTCAAAAATTTCGTCTTGTAATGGATGAATGTGTGGTGGTGGTCCCTTTTGTCCAGCTGGAACGGTACAGATAATTTCTGTAAAAGCACCTGCAGTGTCTTTACTAGTCTTTATAAAGGTGATTGTTTCACCAGTCGACTTTAGTGTTATTGATTTCATTTTTCACTTATTTAATTCTGTGTTTAATAATTATTGTTGCTAGCCTCTTGTCTTTTTGTTTTTTCAAATATTTACAATTTATACAATGTCTGCAAGAATGCCGCATAGTCGAGTCACGCTTGGGGGTTTCACCCAAACGTTCTCACAGAACCGTGCTTGAAACTCTCGCTTCACACGGCTCTTCCTGTTCAATCACGAATGTACTAATAACATTCTATGGATGAACCAATTTCCAGTGATAAAATAAATTCGGATTCTCTTTGAATTTTGTACGCAACCATTTGAGAGCAGATCTTGTGTATAGGCCTTTATGCCACTTTGCCCATTTCTTAAGCCTGTTATTCAATTGATACCATATACGGTCAGTATGACCTGACCATACTTTGCAGTAATAATTGATAATTCCTCGTGTGATTGGATTTATTATTCTAGCAAGTTCCTCAATCGACATCCGTCTTTTATGAAGTTCTAACTTTTTAAATTTTTCCAAAATCCTACTCTGGGATTTTTGACTTATGAAAACAGTGATCAGTTTTCTAAATCCTCTACTCGTCTTTGCCCAAAATGGTTTATACTTAAACCCAAGAAACTCAAAGCTGCGTTGGTACTTGTTGGTGGTAATGACCCTTAGATTTACAATCCGTGTTTTAACAGGATGTAATGCAAGTTTGCATTTTGCTAACCGCTTTCGGATAATAGCCAATGCATAGTTTGCCTGCCTCTCTGTTTTACAATGCACTACGATATCGTCTGCATATCTCACGAATGGAATGTGCTGGTGTTCTATATCCATCCACTTATCAAATACTACGTGCATGAAAATGTTCGCCAGCAATGGACTGATTACGCCTCCTTGTGGAGTCCCAGTAATCCTGTCCTTGTAAACCCCTTCTTTACTCATGATCCCAGCTTTTAACCACCTGGATACATACATCAATACCCATTTGTCCTTGCAGTAGTGGCTGACCGCCTTCATCATCAGACTATGATCTATTGTATCAAAGAAGCTTTGAATGTCAAGATCAATGACCCAATCATGATCCATAATATGATCCAGTGTTCTGTCTACTGCATCATGACAGCTCCTCCCAGGACGGTAGCCAGACGAACTATCATGAAACTTTGGCTCCGTTTGCAACTCAAGATGTGCTTTTACCACCTCTTGCGCAATCCGATCCAATAGGGTAGGTATGCCCAGGTTGCGTACTCCACCATCTTTCTTCGTTATTTCAACTTCCTTAACCGGAGGCGGAAAATAACTTCCCGAACTTAAGCGATTCCATAGTTTGTACAAATGTTGTTTCCGATCTTTTTCCAAATCTTCCCAACCCATACAATCTATGCCACCACTTCCTTTGTTGGATTTTACCTTGCGATACGCCTTGATGACCATCGCCATAGTAATTGGTTGTGATTTTGTTTCGTAGTAATCAATCATCCCATCCCTGGTTGTAAATTAATATGAAACTTGAACAGGCCAGATCCTTCGCTCCATCACCTTTCATTGATTTCTTCACTACTACAATCTGGTCCGCCGCCATTGTCTTATGTATCCAGCATATTCGATGTCTCATCAACTCTCGAAACGACAATGACTTCTCTTGTTCCGTACAAACGCCTTTGATAAGTTCCTGCTTGCTTTACCCCGGGATGTTATATGACCACTAAATCAGGTTTCGCGTCATACTCTTTAACGGATACAACCGTAACTATCCGCTTTCAACATCCTTTTGCGCTCACCTTACGAGGCTTCAATCGCAAGTTTATGTCCTTCAGCTCCTTATCAATCACCTGCGAAAATCTCGTTTTCGCTTTTCCTTATCGTTCACCACAAAACCAGTTTCCGAATTTTGCAGCATAAGGTGGTTTGCAAACTGCTCCTGTAAGTGTAAGTCCCCCTTTTTTCCTACAGAGTAAAAGTAGATTTTTTTCATTAGATTCTGCTATGTAAAAATTCGATAGGTGTTTTGTCTCCCAGGCTATCGTGAGGATGATTGTTGTTGTA
>WBZV01001085.1_pt1 | contig 13367 bp, 8 predicted proteins | sample 5204221 | NCBI WGS metagenome assembly WBZV01 (sample SAMN12344360, study PRJNA552823) | activated sludge metagenome | biome: Activated sludge suspended growth; feature: Nitrification reactor; material: Wastewater; isolation source: activated sludge from nitrification reactor of wastewater treatment...
CAGCCAGTCGTCGACCGCTCCGCCATCGCGACCTGGTTACCGCTGTAGGCGACATGCACGCCCCACACCCGTCCGGACCGGAAACCGAAGCCGGGTTCACCGGCGCACAGGACGGTTGCCGAGTCGTGTCCCGGCCGCCCGCCCCACGCCTCCCGGACCCACGCGCCCGCGTCGAAGGCCCGTCGTTGCGGCGTTCGTTCGTGAGTATGCCGTCCGGTCATGTCGAGCAGTTCACCCGCCTCCGCGGGCACCGGCAGCGCCGGCAACATGTGGGTGACCTCATAGTCGTCCGAACCAGTGTTGCGGACGGTTGCGCGGACCCGGAGCAGGCCGCTGGGGTGCAGTTCTAACTCGGTGGTGACCTGGAGTTCGCTGGGTCGGTCGATTCCCTCGCTTCGCAGGCGCACCGCTCCGGGTGAGCCGTCGGCCCAGTTGGGTGTGCCGGCCTCATCGATCGCGTGTTCCACCTCGTCGAACGCCACCGACCACGCTCGACCGGCTCGGCTGCCGAGCAATCCGGGTCGGCCAAGCCAGCCGGATGAGTGCTGCGGGAGGAGGGCGACCGCTTCCTGGGAGCTGATGGGCGAGTCGACGTAGGGGGGTTGGAGTGCGACCACGAGTGCGTCCAGCGCGTCGGCGTCCAGCTCGCCCAGGTCGGGACCCCAGTGCAGGATGCAGGGAAAGGTCGACGCATCTAGTCGGACGACGACACTCGTGCCGCCGCGACGAAGGTGCCCAACGGTGGTCGATGGAGCCCGGCTCGCGTCAGTCATGGGGGCCTTCCAGCGATGGTTCGGTGAGACGGGGGGCGAAGATCGTCGAGTCGACGGCCGCTTTGCCGCAGGACTCGAGCAATGCCGGCCCTCGCTCGACTGCGACGGTGACCCGCTCGGACGCGTCGGACACGGGGTCGGCGAGCAGGACCCGATGCTCATGCAGGCGAAGCCAGGCCTCGGCAGCCTGAGCAGCAGGAGGCAGGTGCATCGAACCACGGTCATGGACTGGTCCGAGCACGGAAGGTGCCAGCTGACCAGTGTGCGCCCACTGCAGGCTGGCTGCGGCCAGAGCGGGGTCGAGTCGGGCCAGCATCCGCCCCCAGGGCAGGAGGACCCCGGTCGGCGCGAACCGGTGGCCGCCGGTATGGCTGGTTTCCCAGACCAGATCGTCCTGGACGGAGCTGACGGCGTTGGTGATCTCCCGGCCCCGCGTGGCGCAGCACACGTCCCGCCGGCCGTTGGTGCAGACCAAGAGGATCGGACGGTGATCGACCGCGCCCCCGACGACCTCGATGGCCGACGAAGCGTCCGTCAACACCGCCTGGGTGAGGCCGAGCAGCTGGGCGGGATCAGCCAGTTCGGTGCGAACCAGCCATCCGCGCGGGCCGGTGCGCGCGACATAGCACCGCCGCGACGTGAACGCCACCGAGGGCTCCGGTGCGTGGGGCAAGGGCAAGTCCCCCGAGCCGGTGGGCGCCTGCCCGTCAGCGTGGCGTCCGGGGCGACGGATGAGCAACAGACGGCCGCCGAGGCCCAGGAGGTGCGAGTCCAGGGCGGCCCCAAGCGCGGGGTCGAGTCGGGATTGGGTAGCCGCCTGGCGCCCCCAGGGTCCGTTCTGCTCCAGCGCAACGACTACGTCGGCTCGCGCCGCGGAGCCCCACGCCGGGATCTGGGCGCCGTCCCACACCCGGGAACAGGCGCTGCCGAGGGCTCCAGGTGCGGTCACCCTCGTATCCTCGCGCAGGCCGCGGCCCGGGCGCGCCCTGCGCGACCCGGGACAGGGTCGAGCCCGCTCCCCGACAGGGGAGCGGGCTCGACATCGTGCACGATCGGGACCTCAGCCCTTGACAGCGCCCGAGGTCATCCCGCGGATGAAGTAGCGCTGCAGCGAGATGAAGACGACCAGCGGCAGCAACATCGTGAGGAACGTTCCGGCCGTGAGCAGGGCGTAACCCTGACCCTGCTGACCCATGAGGGCCTTGAGAGCGACGGTCATGACCGGCTCACCCTGCAGGAAGATCAGCGCGACGAACAGGTCGTTCCACACCCACAGGAACTGGAAGATCGCGAACGACGCCAACGCCGGGAAGCTCATCGGGATGATGAGTCGCCAGAACGTCGTGAAGTGGCTGGCACCGTCGATCTTGGCGGACTCGATGATGGCCTTGGGCAGGGTGCCCATGTAGTTACGCAGGATGTAGACCGCGAGCGGCATACCAAAGCCGATGTGGACCAGCCACACGGCCAGGAAGGTGCCGTTGATCCCCATCGCCCCGAACAGCCGGAACAGCGGCACGAAGGCAGACTGGTTGGGGATGACCAACAGCCCGACGATGAGGATGAAGAAGAAGTTCCGTCCGGGGAACTCCATGAACGTGAACGCGTATGCCGCGAACGCCGCGATGAGGATCGGGATGATCGTCGCCGGGATGCTCACCGCGAGGGAGTTGAGGAACGCGCCACCCATGGGGTTGGAGCCGGTGGTCAACGCGTCCTGGTAGTTCTGGATGGTGAACTGGGTTGGGTTGGACAGGGCGTTCCACCACCCGTTGAACTGCTGGGTCGTCGGACGGAACGAGGTGATGAGGAGGCCGACCGTGGGCAGCGTCCAGATGGCCACCATGGCCCAGACGATGATCTTGATGATGGGTCCGGCCTTGCCTGCGGAGGCTCCGATCTTGGCGGCCTTGGCAGTGATCTTGGCGGTTGCCTCTGCCGTGCTCATCGCATGGCCTCCTCTCGCTTGAAGGTGCGGATCTGGTAGATGAGGATCGGGATCACGGCGATCAAGAGGATGACGACGATCGCCGACGCCTTCCCCAGATCGGCGTTCGTCCAGAGCTCGGTGATGAACCGAGACCCGATGACGTCAGCGTCGTAGGAGTTGGCGCCGAAGGCGAACACGAGGTCGCCGACCTTCATGGCCCCGATCAGGACGGTGACAAAGACGGTGACAATCGTCGGAAGGATCTGCGGGACGATGATCGAGAAGAAGATCCGCCGTTCACTGGCTCCATCGATCCGGCCGGCCTCGAGCGTGTCCTCGGGGACGCCCTTGATGGCGGCCGAGAGCAGGACCATGGCATAACCGACCTGGGTCCACACGAACACCAGGATGATGAAGAGGGTGTTGAGCTTCATGTCGAAGGTCTGCAACCAGCCCACCTGGGGGAGGCCGAAGACTCCGAGGATGGCGTTGAAGAGACCGATCCGGGTCTGCTGACCGGTCACGGGATCGGTGTTGCCTACCGAAGCGTCATAGACGAGCTTCCAGATGCCCGCCGACCCGACGAGTGAGATCGCCATCGGCAGGAAGATGAACATCTTGGCGTACTTCTCGCTGCGCTCACTGAGTTTGTCGGTGAGCGTTGCCACGGCCAGGCCGAAGGCGACCGTCAGCGTCGGGACGACGATCGTCCAGATGAGCGTGTTGACGATGGTGCTGCGGAAGGACGAGTCGCCAAAGAGGCTGATGTAGTTGGCCAGACCGACCGGCTTGCTGAGGTCCTCGTTGTAGAACGACCCCTGCACGGTCTGCACGGCGGGGAAGACGAGGAAGAGCCCGATCGCGGACAACGCCGGACCGATGAAGACATAGGGCTTGATCCGCTCCTCCCACTTGGGGGGGAACATCTCGACGAGCTTGTTGAGCAGCCAGAACAGGGCCATCGCCCCAAGGACGCCGCCGACGATCGCGATGACCGCGTTGGCGAGTTTGATCCACCCCGTGGCCCCCGCGGAGGAGGCTCCGACGAGCACGAGGCCTGCGCCGATGCCCACGGACAGGATGAGCTTCACCCACGTGCCGAATGTGCGGCCGCCCTCTTCAGCGGCCCGGGAGTCTGACATACGGATCCTTTCGATGCGACGGGCCGATGCAAGCGATGGGCGGGGGCCGTGGCCCCCGCCCATCGTCAGCGCATCAGCTGGCCGGCCAGCTGGCGTCGATGTTCTTCAGCGTGGTTGCCCGGTCCTGCTGACCGGACTGCCACTTGACCATGTCGGTCCAGAACGAGCCGGCACCGACCTTGGCCGGCATCGAGTCGGAGCCGTCGAACCGGAAGACCGAGGCGCTCGAGAGGATCTTGGCAATGTCCTTGATCGTCTGGTTCGGGTAGTTCGCCGCGTTGAAGGACTTGTGCGGGCTCATCATGGTGCCCGTCTTGGCCCACTCGGCACCGAAGGTGGCGTCCTCGGTGAGGTACTTCGCGACGGCCTTGGTCGCGGCGTCGTTCTTCATGACAGCGAGCAGGTCGCCACCACCGAGGACCGGGGTCTGGCCCTTGACGGACGGGGTCTGGAAGACACCGACCTTGGTGTCGATGTTGGCCGAGGTGACGCCGGCCTTGCCGAAGAAGTCAGCACCGGTGATGAAGTTGCCCTGCTTGCCGATGAAGCAGCCCGGGTTGGACGCGGCGAACATCGGGTTGAGCGCGGTGCCGAAGGCGTTGGCCGCAGCGGCCTTGGCGCCACCGAGGACGTTGGCGTCGGCCAAGAGGAGCTTCTCGTAGATGTCGAACGCCGGGGCGATGGCAGCGTCAGAGAACTTGACCTTGCCGGCCACCCAGTCGTCGTAGACCGCGGTGCCGCCGGTCTGCAGGACGTAGTCCTCGATCCAGTCGGTGGCCGGCCAACCGGTGGCGCCGCCGGACTCCATGCCGTAGCAGAGCGGGGTCTTGCCGGATGCCTTGACCTTCTCGATGAGAGCCTCAAGCTCGGCCTGGGTCTTGGGAACCGTCAAGCCGGCAGCGGCGAAGTTGGCCTTGTCATACCAGTAGAGGCTCTTGACGTTGGCCGAGACCGGGATGCCGTAGACCTTGCCGTCAACCGCGGCAGCGTCGAGGAAGCCCGGGACCATCGAGTCCTTGACCTTCGCGATGTCGACCACGGTGCCGAGGTCAACGACCTTGCCCTTGGCGACGAAGCCCTTGATGATGCCCGGCTGCGGGAAGATCGCGATGTTGGGCAGGTCGCCGCCCTGGACGCGAGTCTGGATGAGCTTGTCGAACTGATCGCTTGAGTTGTACTTGATGGTGATGTTCTTCGACTTGGCCCACGGGTCCAGGGACGCCCGGAAGCCCTTGTCCTGGTCGCCGCCGAAGGCGTACATGATCTCGACGGTGCCGCCGGCACCATCGCCGGTCACCGCTGCACCGGACGTGGCGGCGGTGTTGGAGGTGGTGCTGCCCAGGCAGCCCGAGGTGAGCAGCGCAACCGCGGCCGCTCCGGTCGCTGCCTTGAGGAAGGTACTCCTGCGCATGCGTTTGACTCCCTTGTGTACAGACGGGAGATGGTGGGCTCAGCCGGGGCATGACCCCGGGCAGGCGAACAGCTCCCGCTCGTTTGTGGAGGTCACGGAGCGGTCGATGATCGCTCCATCGTGAACCGATGTATTCACTCAGGCAGTGCCCCACCTGGGCGGCCCCACGTGTTCGGGGGCACTGCTGACTCTGCCGTGTAAGCGCTTTCCCTGTCAAGGGTTAGGAAAGCGTTTTTACCGCCTTGTTACCAAGGATTGAGGTCGAGCCAAACCGCGGTGGATCACCGGCCCGCGGGGCCACCTCACCCGTCCGTCATCGGTCCGGCGATCGCCCCGACGACATGACTCCACGACGACCCGGAACCGTCCCGACGCCCGGTTGCGGCCGGCAACTCCACCGGACCACCGTTGGCGGCGGCCGCCCGGGCCGGGACCGACCCCGCCCAGGCGAGCACGAGCGTGTCCTCACCTTTGAGGAAACGGTGGCACCGCACTCCACCCGTGCCGCGACCCTTGGCGGGGTACTCGGCATACGGGGTCACCTTGATGGCTCCCGCCTGGGTGCCGGGGAGCGCCCCCGACGTGCCGCTCGCGGTCACGACGATCCCGTCGCGCGCGGCATCGACGACGCCGAAGTAGACCGCGCGAGCCTTGGGGGACAAGCGGATCCCCGCCATGCCGCCCGCCGCACGTCCTTGCGGGCGCACGCTCCCGGCGGGGAACCGCAGCAGCTGCGCGTCAGTGGTGAGGAAGACCAGGTCGAGGTCGTCGCTCGCGGTCGCAGCCGCGCCGACGACCGCGTCACCCTCGCGGAGCGCGATGAGCTCCCACGAGGGGCGACTCGGGTGCTCGGCGACCACGCGCTTGACCACCCCGGCCGCGGTTCCGAGCGCGAGCACCGGGGAGTCGGGCGCGAGCGAGGCCAACGTCACCGGCTGCTCGTCCCGACCCAGGTCCAGGTATGCCGCCAGCGGTGCGCCGCCCGACAAGTTCGGCGCATCGGCGGTCGGGGGCAACGTCGGCAACTCGAGCACCGAGAGGCGCACCATCCGCCCGGCACTGGTCACCAGCCCGACCTCCCCACGGACGGTCGCTCGCACCGCTCCGATGATGACGTCGTGTCGAGCTCGGCCACCGCCCACCGGCAGCGGCTCGGCGGACGACGTGCGCGCGAGCAACCCTGTCGAGGACAGCAACACCCAACACGGGTCATCGGCCACCTCGAGCACGGCCGTCTGGCCCCGCGCTGGCGCCACCGCTGCCACTCCCGCGACGGATCCGGCCGACTCCAGCAGCACAGTCCGCCTCGGCGTCGCGTGAGCCTGCGCGACCTCGGCCAACTCGTCGGACACGGTCCTTCGCAGCAGCCGCTCGTCGGCGAGGATCGCCCGCAGGGCCTCGATCTCGGCCCGCAGCTGCTCCTGCTCGCGCTCGAGCTCCAAGCGGGAGAACTTCGTCAGTCGCCGCAGCTGCAGCTCGAGGATGTAGGTCGCCTGCGCCTCGGTGAGGTCGAAGACCCCCATCAGCCGCGCGCGGGCCGTGGCGGTGTCGTCTGACGAGCGGATGACCTGGATGACTTCGTCGATGTTGAGGATCGCCACGATGAGACCGTCGACCAGGTGCAGACGCTCCTCGCGCCGGGCCAGTCGGTGGGCGGTGCGCCGGCGCACGACTCCGATCCGGAAGTCGACGAAGACCGACAGCAGTTCCTTGAGCCCGAGCGTCCGCGGCTGCCCGTCGACGAGAGCGACGTTGTTGATCCCGAACGAGTCCTCCATCGGGGTGAGCCGATAGAGCTCCTCCAGCACGGCTTCCGGGACGAACCCGGTCTTCACCTCGATGACCAGGTGGAGGCCGTGTTTGCGGTCGGTGAGGTCCTTGACGTCGCTGATGCCCTGGAGCCGCTTGCTCTGGACCAGGTCGCGGATCTTCTCGATGACCTTCTCAGGTCCGATGAGATAGGGCAGCTCGGTGACCACGATCCCGCGTCGTCGCGGGGTGAGGTTTTCGATCCGGGCAGTCGCGCGGGTACGGAAGGTTCCGCGCCCCACGGCATACGCCTCCCGTATGCCGTCCAGCCCGACGATCCGCCCGCCGCCAGGCAGATCCGGGCCGGGGACGAACCGCATGAGGTCATCGAGCGAGGCGTCGGGGTGGTCGATGAGGTGACGAGCGGCGCCGACGACCTCGCCGAGGTTGTGCGGCGGCATACTCGTGGCCATCCCGACGGCGATCCCACTGGCGCCGTTGACCAGGAGGTTGGGGAACGCCGCGGGCAGGACCTCCGGCTGGGTGTGCGTGTCGTCGTAGTTGGGGACGAAGTCGACGGTGGCCTCATCGAGCCCGCCGACCATGAGCATCGCGGCGGAGGCCATCCGCGCCTCGGTATAGCGCGATGCGGCAGGACCGTCGTCCAGCGAGCCGAAGTTGCCGTGCCCGTCGACGAGCGGGAGGCGCATCGAGAACGGCTGGGCCAGGCGCACCAGGGTGTCGTAGATCGCGCTGTCGCCGTGTGGGTGGTATTTGCCCATCACCTCGCCGACGATCCGGCTGGACTTGACGTGCGGTCGCTCGGGGCGCAGGCCCAACTCGCTCATCCCGAAGAGGATCCGTCGCTGCACGGGCTTGAGCCCGTCGCGGGCGTCGGGCAGGGCCCGGGCGTAGATGACGCTGTAGGAGTATTCGAGGAAGGCGGCCTTCATCTCGTCGGCGACGTCGATGTCGACGATCCGCTCGACGACGTCCTCGCCGTCAGGGGGCTGCGTGGTGGTGCGACGGGCCATGCCGGGTCGGGCTCCTGCGAGTGGGCGTGCTGATGAGAGTGCGGGCGGGTGCGCCGGCTGCCCCATCCTCTCCCACGGCGCCGACGCGGCATACCCGCGACACGAGCGGGACTGCCCCGAACTCGTGGGTCAGTGGGGGCCCGCCTGCGCCTCCACCCCTGGGTCGTGGTTGCCGAACCGCCCCCAGTGCGCCACCTCGTCAAGTCCGCGCCGCCCGCGGGCCAGGCTGGGGCTCTTGGGGTGGGGCACGGCATACCCGAGGCTGATGACGCCGACGAAGCGGCGACCTTCGGGGATGCCCAGGGCCGCGCGGACCTCCGTATGCCGTGCCGGCGGCACCCCGAAGAAGCAGGCTCCCAGCCCGGCATCGACCGCGGTGAGCAGGGCGAGCATCGCCGCCATGCCGGTGTCGACGTCCCAGTAGGGGACCGGCCACCGGGATGGGTCACGGTCCGCCCACCCCTTGTCCGGCTCGGCATACCGATCCAGATAGCGGTCGGGGTCGGAGAGGCAGACGATGAGGACGGGTGCGGTCGCCATGCCTGAGAGCCACGAGTCCGGCGGCTCGTCGCCGGTGCTCGCCGACCACAAGGCATCGCGCTCGGCGGGGGTGCGCAGCACCACGAAGTCCCAGCCCTGGCTGAAGCCGGCGCTCGGTGCCCGGATGGCCGCATCCAGGCAGGCTCGGACGATCGCGTCGGCGACGGAGCGCTGGGGGTCGTAGCGGCGGACCATTCGACGCTGGCGGATCGCGTGGCGCAGTTCCATGACGGCGATGCTCCCACCCGTGGGCGACCCGGAACGGGCTGGCATGGGAGCATGTGGGCGTGTCCAGCAAGCACGGCCATCACCGGCACCCCGTGCCCGACGAGCCGAACCCCCCGGAGCCGCTCGGAAGCGGCGAGGAGCTGCCGCCCGGCTACCCGTCCGAGTGGGAGGCCGACGTCGTGCTCAGCGACGGGTCGGTGGCGCACATGCGGCCGATCACCCCGTCCGACGGCGTCCGGCTGCGGGAGTTCCACGCTGGCCAGAGCGAGGAGTCGATCTACCTGCGGTTCTTCGCGCCGCTGCAGGAGTTGTCCGACCGGGACGTCCATCGGTTCACGGTCGTCGACTACGACGAGCGGGTGGCGCTGGTTGCGACCCACCAGGACAGGATCATCGGCGTCGGGCGCTACGACAAGATCAACGACACGACCGCCGAAGTGGCGTTCAACGTGTCAGATCACTACCAGGGCAAGGGAATCGGTTCGATCCTGCTCGAACACCTGGCCCTCGTGGGTCTGGAGGCAGGCGTCACCCGGTTCGTCGCTGAGGTGCTCCCGCAGAACCGGCGGATGATCAACGTCTTCCGTGAGGCGGGCTACAACGTCAAGCACCGGCTCGAGGACGGCGTCATCTCACTGTCCTTCGACATCACGCCGACCGCCAAGTCCACCGACGTCCGCTTCGCCCGAGAGCACCGCTCCGAGGCGATCAGCGTCGGGGGCATCCTCACGCCCCGCTCGGTGGCCGTCGTCGGCGCGAGTCGCCGCGAGTTCTCCATCGGGCATACGTTCCTCAAGAACCTCGTCGAGGGGGGCTTCACCGGGCGGGTGTATGCCGTCAACCCGAACGCCAAACGCGTCATGGGCATGAAGGCCTACCACACCCTCTCGGACGTCCCCGGGCCGGTCGATCTCGTCGTCGTCGCGGTGGCCGCGCCCGAGGTCATCGACCTGGTCGATGAGTGTGCCGCCAAGGGGGCTCGGGCCATTGTCGTGCCGTCCGCGCACTTCGCCGAGGACGGCGAACGGGGCTGGAAACTCCAGACCAAACTGCGCAAACGGGCCCGTCGGGCCGGGATCAGGGTCATCGGCCCGAACTCCTTCGGGATCATCAACAACCACCCGGACGTCCGGCTCAACGCCAGCCTCGCGCCGCAGTTGCCCCCACAGGGTTCGTTCGGGTTGTTCGCCCAGAGTGGTGCCCTTGGCATTGCCGTGTTGGCGTCTGCGGCCCGACGTGGATTGGGCGTCTCGGTCTTTGCCTCCGCCGGCAACCGCGTTGACGTCTCCGGCAACGACCTCATGCAGTACTGGATCGACGACGCTGACACCGATGCGGTCGGCCTTTACGTCGAATCCATCGGTAACCCGCGCAAGTTCGCGCGGATCGCTCGCTCGCTCGCTACCGCCAAGCCGGTCATCGTCGTCAAGTCCGCGGGCAGCCACCTCGGCGCGGCACCGGGCCACCTGACCCGGACGATGGGTGTCCGCCAAGAGGTGTTCGACGCTCTGCTTCGCCAGTCGGGCGTGATCCGCACCGAGAACATCCACCAGCTCTTCGACGTCGCGCAGCTCGTCGTGCACCAGACGTTGCCCGCGGGAGATCGAGTCGCGGTGGTCACCAACTCGGATGCCCTCGGGTCGCTCACGGCACAGGCCGCTGAAAGCTGGGACCTCAAGGTGACCCACGGGCCAGTGTCGATCGCACCCGAGGCCGGGGCTGAGGAATTCGCGCACGCCTTGCGGGCTGCCTTCGAGGACCCCCAGGTCGACTCGGTCATCGCGTCGTTCATCCCGCCGATCTACACCGACGACGAGCTTGTCGCTGCCGCCGTCCGTGAGGAGGCACGGCGCAGCACCAAGACCTGCACGGCCACCTTCCTGGGGATGCGAGGGGTCACCGAACAGCTCGCCCTGAGCAGTCCCGGCTCGCACCGGCGGGTCGTCCCGGCATACCCCATGCCCGAGGACGCCGTGCGCGCAGTGGCGGCGGCAACGCGCTACGCGCAGTGGCGGGCGCGGGACAAGGGCACGCTCGTTGCTCCCACCGGCATCGACAAGGCCGCCGTCGACGACCTTCTCGAAGGGGTCCTCGCCGAGGCCCCCGCAGGACGGTCACTGACCCCGGCCGAGTGCACCCAATTGCTCGCGGCATACGGGATCCCGCTGTGGCCCGACGAGACGGTGGAGACGGCCGATGAGGCTGTTGCCGCGGCAGAGCGGCTGGGCTACCCCGTCATCCTCAAGGTCATCACCCCGGCCGTGCGCCACCAAGTGGGCGTGACTGCCGTGCGACCCGACCTCGCGAGCGAAGACGCCGTCCGCGATGCCCACGCCTCCTTGGTCAACCGCTTGGGGGCGTTCGTCGCCGACCGGTTCGCCGTCCAGCGGATGTCCCCTCCGGGGGTGTCCTGCGTCGTGGGCACCACCGAGGACCCGCTCTTCGGCCCCGTCGTGGCCTTCTCGATCGCCGGGCCCCCGACCGATCTGCTGGGTGACATCGGCTACCGGATCCCGCCCCTGACTGATGTCGACGTCGACGATCTCATCTTCTCGGTCAAGGCAGCCCCGCTGCTGACTGGGCACCGCGGCAAGGAGCTCATCCATCTGGACGATCTTCGGGACCTCATCGCGCGAGTGTCGGTGCTCGCCGACAACCACTCGACGCTCGCGTCGGTGTCGCTTCAGCCGGTCAACTGTTGGGGGGCCGGCGTGGACGTGCTCGGTGCCGAGATCGTGGTCGCCCCGGCGATGACCCGCAAGGACGCCAGTCGCCGGGCGATGACCTGATGCCGAGCGCGCACGAACTGCCTCACGGTGGTCGGCACGAACCCGGTCGGGGGATGGGAGAGAATGACCACCATGCGCAAGCTTCCCCGTGAGGTGCCCGGCTTCAGTCTGCCCGCCGAGCTGAGGTCGGACATTCAGCACGCCGGCTACTACCCGGCGCTCGTGGCCGACGTCGTCGGCGCCACGCTCGCCGGGGATGTCGTGCAGGCGCACCTGGTCCACCAGGAGACCACCTTCGACGAGGACTCCGTCCGTCGGCACATCACCGTCCTTGTGCTCACCCCGACGAAACTTGTCGTCGTCCACGCCGACGACCACGACGATCACCACGAGCGTGCCGTTGCCACCGCCACGAGCGAGAGCATCCCGCTGGCCGCCGTTCGCGGGGTCATGCTGGCGCACGTGGTCGCCAACCCCGATGCCTATGTGCCGGGCTCGCTCGGCCGCGAGATCACGCTCACCCTCGGCTGGGGGGCGGTGAGTCGGTTGGACGTCATGCCGGCCTCGTGTGGTGACCCACAGTGCGAGGCCGACCACGGGTTCGAGGGCACCCTGGCGGCCGACGACATCTCGCTGCGGATCAGCGCGGACGCCGACGGTGACGCAGCCCTGGCCCGCGCCCTGCACTTCGCCTCCGCCTTGTCGGCGACGATCGGTCGGTGAGGTGAGCCCCGGCCTGCCGGTCGAGCCTGGCGCCGGGACGCTGTCGGCGGTCCTCCCGTCGGTTCTCGCCTCGTTGGGATCGACCCGGTATGCCGCCCGCCCCCTCCTCCCGCTCGACCCCGCCCGCCGAGCCGTCGTCGTCCTCGTCGACGGGCTGGGCGACACCCTCATCCGGCGACGGGCCGGACACGCGCCCTTTCTGCGGTCGGGGTTGGGCACGGCATACCGGCTGACGTGTGGGTTCCCGTCGACCACGGCGACCTCGATGGGCAGTTTCGGGACTGGGCTGCCGCCTGGTGCGCACGGGCTGGTCGGCTATGAGGTGCTCGTCCCGGGCGCGACCCCGGATCAGGACCGGCTCCTCAACGAGCTCAGCTGGGACGACGGACCCGATCCCTTTGTCTGGCAACCCGAGCCCACCGTGTTCGAGGCGGCCGAAGCGGAGGGGATCGCGGTCACCCGGATCGGGCCGGGCTTCTTCGACGGCTCGGGGCTGACCAACGCTGCCTTGCGCGGCGGGAGGTTCCGGGCGGCATACCACTTGGCTGCGCGCGTGGACGAGGCGGTGGCGGCGGTGCGGGCGACGCCGCGCGCCCTCGTCTATCTCTACTGGGGGGACGTCGACAAGGTGGGTCATGTGTTCGGCCCGACGTCGTCGCAGTGGGGTGAGGAGGTCGAGCGGGTCGACGCGGAGCTGGCTCGTCTGGTCGCGTCGGTGCCGGCCGACACGGCGGTCTATGTCACTGCCGACCACGGGATGGTCGAAGTGCCGTTCACCGAGCGCATCGACTTGGCGACCGAGCCGTTGCTCCTCGACGGTGTTCGGCACGTGGGCGGAGAGCCGCGCTCGGTGCAGCTCTACTGCGCCCCAGGTGCTGCGGACGATGTCGCCGCGAGGTGGCGCGACCGGCTCGGTGCGCAGGCAACGGTGATATTGCGCGATGAAGCCGTGCTGGCGGGCCTGTTCGGTGCACCGGAGGCCGTCGCAGAGCGAGTGTTGCCACGCATCGGAGATGTCATCGTCAACTGCGTGGGGGACGTGGCGGTTGTCGACACAGTCCGCATGCGCGCCGAGCTGTTGGGACTGCTCGGGCTCCACGGCTCGGTC
>WBZV01001086.1_pt1 | contig 13353 bp, 10 predicted proteins | sample 5204221 | NCBI WGS metagenome assembly WBZV01 (sample SAMN12344360, study PRJNA552823) | activated sludge metagenome | biome: Activated sludge suspended growth; feature: Nitrification reactor; material: Wastewater; isolation source: activated sludge from nitrification reactor of wastewater...
CACACCGGCCGCCCGGGCGTGATCGCCTTCACCGGCGGCTACCACGGCCGCACCCTGATGACGCTGGGCATGACCGGCAAGGTGGCGCCCTACAAGACCGGCTTCGGCCCCTTCCCGGGCGAGGTGTTCCACGCGCTGTTCCCCAACCCGCTGCACGGCATCAGCGTCGAGCGTGCGCTCGAATCGGTGGAGACGATCTTCAAGAACGACATCGAGGCTGCGCGCGTCGCCGCCTTCATCGTCGAGCCGGTGCAGGGCGAAGGCGGCTTCTACGTGGCGCCGGACGAATTCATCGTCGGCCTGAAGAAACTCGCCGACAAGCACGGCATCCTGCTCATCGCCGACGAGGTGCAGACCGGTGCCGGCCGCACCGGCACCTGGTTCGCCTGCGAGCAGTGGAGCGTGGCGCCCGACCTGATCACCACCGCCAAGTCGCTGGCCGGCGGCTTTCCGATCTCGGGCGTGGTCGGCCGCGCCGAGGTGATGGACGCGCCCGGCCCCGGCGGCCTGGGCGGCACCTACGCCGGCTCGCCGGTGGGCTGCGCCGCGGCGCTGGCCGTGCTGCGCGCCTTCGAGGACGAGAAGCTGCTCGAGCGCAGCAAGGCGGTGGGCGCGCGGCTCGTGCAATCGCTGCAGCAGATCGCGCGCGACCAGCGCGCCATCGGCGACGTGCGCGGCCTGGGCGCGATGGTGGCCATGGAACTGTTCGAGCCGGGCACCAAGACGCCCGACGCCGAGCTGACGCGCCAGGTGGTGGCCGAAGCGGCGCGGCGCGGGCTGGTGCTGCTGTCCTGCGGCAGCTACGGCAACGTGATCCGCGTGCTGGTGCCGCTGACCGCCTCGGATGCGCTGCTCGACGAGGGCCTGCGCATCCTGGCCGATGCCTTCGCCGCCGTGCGCTGACACCCGTGACTCCGTGGCCAATCCGCTCCACCCGATGCTGCGTGTGATGCCCGGTGTACGCTACCGCTGACTGTTCTTCCGGAGACCTAGAACCATGGACATGAAGACCTCGCCGCTGGCCACGCTGGCCGACACCTCGCTGCTGAAGACGAACGCCCTGATCAACGGCGAATGGGTTGGCGGCGCGAGCCGCTTCGACGTGCACGACCCGGCCACCGGCCAGAAGCTCGCCGACGTGGCCAACCTCGGCGCGGCCGAGACCGAAGCCGCGCTGAAGGCCGCTGACAAGGCCTGGCCGGCCTGGCGCGCCAAGACCGCGAAGGAGCGCGGCGCGATCCTGATGAAGTGGTTCGCGCTGCTGCACCAGCATGCCGACGACCTGGCGCGCATCATGACCGCCGAGCAGGGCAAGCCGCTGGCCGAGGCCAAGGGCGAAGTGGGCTACGGCGCCAGCTTCCTGGAGTGGTTTGCCGAGGAAGCCAAGCGTGTCTACGGCGAGACCATCCCGACCACCGACGGCAACAAGCGCTACCTCGTCATCAAGCAGGCGATGGGCGTGTGCGCGGCCATCACGCCGTGGAACTTCCCGATCGCGATGATCACGCGCAAGGTCGCGCCGGCGCTGGCCGCCGGCTGCCCGGTGGTGATCAAGCCGGCCGAGCAGACGCCGCTGTCGGCGCTGGCCGTGGCCGAGCTGGCGCAGCGCGCCGGCATGCCGGCGGGCGTGCTCAACATCATCACCGCCGACGGCGACAACTCCATCGCCGTGGGCAAGGTGCTGTGCGCCAGCGACATCGTGCGCCACCTCTCCTTCACCGGCTCCACCGAGGTCGGCCGCATCCTCGCCGCGCAGTGCGCGCCGACCATCAAGAAGCTCAGCCTCGAGCTCGGCGGCAACGCGCCCTTCATCGTCTTCGACGACGCCGACCTCGACAGCGCCGTCGAGGGCGCGATGGTCAGCAAGTACCGCAACGCCGGCCAGACCTGCGTGTGCGCGAACCGCCTGTACGTGCAGGACAAGGTCTACGACGCTTTCGTCGCCAAGCTGGCCGAGAAGGCCCGTGGCATCAAGGTCGGCAACGGCTTCGAGGCCGGCGTCAACCAGGGCCCGCTGATCGACGACCAGGCGATCGGCAAGGTGGAGCGCCACGTCGCCGACGCAGTGAGCAAGGGCGCCACCGTGGTGGTGGGCGGCAGCAAGATCGGCGAGCGCTTCTACACGCCCACCGTGCTCGCCAACGTCACCGGCGACATGCTGTGCGCGAAGGAAGAAACCTTCGGCCCGGTGGCGCCGGTGTTCCGCTTCAAGACCGAGGCCGAGGCCATCGCGATGGCCAACGACACCGAGTTCGGCCTGGCGAGCTATTTCTTCAGCCGCGACGTGGGCCGCATCTTCCGCGTCGGCGAGGCGCTGGAGTACGGCATGGTGGGCGTCAACACCGGCCTGATCTCGACGGCCGAGGTGCCCTTCGGCGGCGTCAAGCAATCGGGCCTGGGCCGCGAAGGCTCGCACCACGGCATCGACGACTACGTCGAGATCAAGTACCTCTGCCTGGGCGACATCCTGAAGTGAGGCTGAGGCGCAGCATGGCGCCGTGCCGGTCCGCCGGTCACGGCGTCGTGTAGCGCCCCCAGTCGTGGCGGCAGACCTGGCTCGTGCCCTCCGAGGCGGGCTTGGCCGAGAACAGCTCGCGGAATGTGCCGCTGCCCTGGATGCCCTTGAGCGCGCCCGTGCCGCTGGCCCAGGTCCAGCTCGGTTCGCCACTGGCCGGGTACTCGAAATCACCCACCGCGGAGTCGCCGCCGGCGGTGAGCCACTTGCAGGTGCCCTTGCCCACCGGCCGCCCCTGCGTGATGCGGATGTAGCCGGCGCAATGCGTGCTGGCGCCCTCCCAGAACTTGGTCGTGCTGCTGCTGACGATGCCCCACACCTCGACGCCGAAGGCCACCGTCTCGCTGCCGGCCTCGATCATCGTGCGCTGCGCGTGCGTGCACGCGACGAAGTCGTAGCCCTGCTCCGCCGCCAGCGCGGCCTGCGCCAACGCCAGCGTCGCCACCGGCACCCAGAGTCTGCTCATGCGCATGCGTTCCTCCATGGTCTGTCTGCCCGCATGAGGTATCGCACCGGCGCGCGGGGGCAGGATTGCGGGGCCTCAACGTCGAGTCACGCACGCCGCGGCGTTGAGCGGCCGCAATGGCGCCTCGCCAGCGCGCCCTAGTCTGCAGCAGTAGCCCGCTCGGCTACACCACCCGGAGGAGCCCGATGACAACGCCTGCCACCCGCATGAAGACTTGCGCCTTGCACGTTTCGCTCGCCCTCGGCCTGGCCCTGCTCGGCGCCACCCCCGTTGCACTTGCCCAGGTGACCGCGCCGGGTTTCGTCAGCAAGCCGCTGGTTGCCGGGCCGATCTCCGGCGTGGCGGACAAGGAGGTCGCGGTGCTGCAGGTGGCGATCGAGCCGGGCGCATCCTCGCCGCGTCACACGCACCCGGGCGATTGTCTCGGCACCGTCGTCGAAGGCGAGGTGGAACTGATCGTCGAAGGGCAGGCGCCGCGGCGCTTCACCGCGGGCCAGGCCTGGCACAACCCGGTCGGCCCGGCGCACCAGTTCAGGAACGTCGGCACGACGCCGGCGCGCCTGATCAACACGCTGATCGTCGAGAAGGGCAAGCCGCGCACGGTGATCGTGCCGGCGCAATGAGCCTCGCGCCGGCCCTCGGCGCTTCCTAGCCGTCGTTCGCCGCCGCGCCGCTGAGGCGGCCTTCGGCGGGCGTGGCGGCGGCGAGCGCGCAGGCGCGCGCCAGCAGCGCTTCGGGCTGGGCGCCATCGCGCAGGTGCAGCGCGATGCCCAGGGCCGCGGCCACCAGCGCTTCCTGCCCGGCCACCTGGAAAGGCGCGCGCAGCACCGTCAGCAACTTGGCGCCCACGTGCGCCGCGTCGCCGGGCGCGAGCAGCGCGGCCAGCAGCACGGCATAGCTGTCGTCGCCCAGCGAGGCGACCACGTCGCTGGCGCGCACGCCGGCGCGCAGGCGCACCGCGAGCTTGCGGCGCAGCACGTTGGCAGCCTCGTGGCCGAAGCGCGCCGTGATCGTCTCCAGGCCCTCCACGCGCAGGACCAGCACGGCCATCGGCGCCGGCTGGCGCTCGCGCAGCGCGATCAGGTGGCTCATGTGCTCGACCAGCTGCTGGCGGTGCGGCAGGCCGGTGGCGAGATCGGTGGCATAGGCCTGGCGCGCCTCGCGCTCGATGCGGCGCCGCTCGACCGCCACGCGCAGCCGCGCGCCGAAACCGGGCGAGCGCAGCTCCTGCGCGGCGACCACGTCGGCCGCGCCCTGGCGCAGCCAGTCGACCAGCGGTGCAGCGTCTTCGCCCTCGGCCACCACCACCAGGGCCGTGGCCGCGGCATGCGCGGGCAGCTCGGCCAGGCCGGTGCGCTGCGGCAGCAGCACGGCATCGAAGTCGCCGGCATCGAAAGGGGCATCGACCGGCAGCACCACCACGTCGAAGGGGCCCGCGGCGGAGACGGCCAGCGACGCCTGCACGCCCTCGCCGAGCGGCTCGGGCACCAGCACACGCAGTGATTCGAGGCTCATGGCGCGGCTCCGTCCGGATGCGACAGAGGGCCCTGGCGGGCCCTCTGCAGATCGATTCGTGGAGCGGGTGAAGGGAATCGAACCCTCGTATGAAGTCGGGTAGGAAGGATACCTCGCGGTATCCCTCCCCCCTAAGAACCGGACGTGCAGGTCTCCCCGCATCCGGCTCAAGCAGCCTGAACCGCCCACCCACTCCGGGTTCGGCGGCCGCTGCAAAGTTTACTCACTCGGATCATTCAGAACCAGCGTCGAGTTGGCCGCAGGCGTCAGACGCCGCGCGAGCGCCTCCTTGTCCGGATGATCGAACAGGATCGCCCACATCAGCCGTCGCTCCAGCGCTTCCCGCTCGCCGTCGATGACGACGGGTCGCAGGTCACGTCGGCCCGCCCTTGTCTCTTCTTCACTGCCCATCGTGCTCCTCGTGTTTGTGAAGCTCACTCATTCACATGGTGTTGCCTGTGGCAGTTCGGGTGCAGCAACTCGAGGTTGCTCATCTGATCCGATCCGCCAGCCGACCGTTTGATGACGTGGTGGATGTGCCACCCCGTCTCCTTCGTGATCTTCTGGCCGCACTTCGGACAGAGCCCGTCCTGCCAGTACCACAACCATGCCAGTTTGCGGCGCCCTTTCAAGTCCGACTCCATCTTGCGCGCCAAGCGCGCATCGAAGTAGTCCTCGTCGTCGGGGCTGTAGGGATTCCGGCTGCCATCCACCTTGACGTGCGGCTTCTTGTGGAAGCTTGCCAAGGTCAGCAGCGCCTTGTCCTTCTCCGCGAATCGCCAGTCGCGTCCCTGGATGCACCGGAAGTACCGGGCCTTGATCCACCGTTCACCCTTGTTCGGATGCCGGCGGCGGGCCCAGCGCCACAGTGCCTGCCAGATCGCGTGGTCGGCTTTCGCGAACGTGCGCGTCGCCATCTGGCTACGGTGATACCCCGCCCAGCCCCGTATGACCGGGTTGAGCTTGTCGATCACGTCGGCCTGCCGGCTCGTGCGCATGTCCCGCAATGTTTCGCGGATCTTGCCCAAGAAGTTCTTGACGTTCTTCCTGGACGGCTTCGTCAACAGCATGCCGCCTTGCCAGCGAACCGACCACCCCAGGAAGTCGAAGCCGTCGGTCACGTGCGTGACCAGCGTCTTCTTCTCCGAAAGCTCCAGGCCGCGCTCGCGCAGGAAATCCTGCACCAGCGGTTTGACCCGGTCCTCCAGCAGTTCGCGTGAACTGCCCGTGATGATGAAGTCGTCGGCGTAGCGAACGAAGTTGACCTTGGCCGACCGTGCTTCGCGCACCGTGCGGAAGAGCCCCGCCAGCACGTCTTGCAGGCCGTCCAATGCCAGATTCGCGAGCACGGGCGAGATGATCCCGCCCTGCGGTGTCCCGCTCTCTGTCGGGAAGAGGTTGTTCCCCTCGAAGTACCCGGCTTTCAGCCACTTGCGCAACACGCCTTTGTCCATGGGGACGTGGGCGATCAGCCAGTCGTGACTGATGTTGTCGAAACAACCTTTGATGTCCGCCTCCAGCACCCATTGCGGCGAGTGCTTTCGTCCAAGCGCGTTTCGCACCTGTTCGATCGCGTCTGCCGTCGAGCGCCCACGGCGGAAACCGTAGGAGTGGATGTCGCCGGTTGTCTCGGCGGTGGGGTCGAGCGCCAGCAAGTGCAGCGCCTGCATGGCCCGGTCGCGCATGGTGGGGATGCCCAGGGGGCGCCGATCACCGTTCGCTTTCGGGATGTAGACCCGTCTCATCGGCCGTGGCTGGTAGCCCTTGTGTTGCAAGGACTGCACGGCCTGCCACTTCTCGTCCGGAGTACTCCAAGTCTGCCGGTCGATGCCCGGGGTCTTGCGACCCTGGTTCTCGGTGACCCGTTTGACCGCCAGCGCTTTCGCACTGATGGAGCGGGTCAGGAGCTTCTGCAAACGCCTGGCCTTGCGCCAGTCGCCTGCCTTTGCTGCGTTCGCGATGCGTGCCTGCAGCCTGCCGACCACCTGATGCGCGTCCTGCCACGGTATCCCGTGCCAGTGCGACCAGTTGGTGGAGGCGACATCACAATCGCTTGCGTCCATATCAACCTCCGTTGAAATGGAGCGGGCGAAGGGAATCGAACCCTCGTCAGCTGCTTGGGAAGCAGCAGCTCTGCCATTGAGCTACGCCCGCCCGGTCCCGAAGGATGGACGTCTGCCCCGAAGGGCAGACACCCTTCGGGCGGTAGGACTCAGACCTGTCTCGCGACAGACCACCAAGCGGAAGTCAGCGCCCTTTCGGGCCGGGGCAATCGTTGCATCCCCTATCCGGACCATTACAGCCCGGCCTTCGCTTTTTCCGCGATCCTCTACCCACAACAGATGCGCGGCAGTTTACACCGCCGCTTGTCGCGCCTTGCGGCGCGACACCGCTATGGGCTTACCCTGTTCCGTGCGGTGAGCACGAGCCAGGAGGGCCTCGCCTTTCTGCCGGTGACCGTCATGTCAGCGTGCCTCCACCAAGCAGGGAGGCAACCGGTCACGTACCGTTTTGGTTCGAGCCTGTCAGTCGATTTGGCTCGTTCAAGCTTGACGGCATTTATCAGCGATTCACAGATGTTGGCCCTTTGGCCCAGCCTTGCGCCTCATCCGGATTTCGACTTCCAGAATCACGCGGCGAGCCTCGCGGCTGCCGCGCACCCCTCAAGGGGCGGCTACGTTGTCAGTGCGCTCGGCACGAGGTCGTTGCCAACCTCGCACTGCACCTAGGCTACGGGCGGCTGAACGCCCGGTCGCATGCAAGCTCCCGCCTGCGCGACAACTCACCGCACGGCTTTCGCCGTCGGCTCTCTCTTCCGTCTCCGCTTTCGCGGAGCCGCCTGACCCGAGGGTCAGGGATGCGGGGTCCGGAGACCCTTTGGGCCGGTCCGAAGACCGGTCGATTGAAGGGCTGATTAAGTCGCTTTACGTAGCGACCGGCTCAGCTACCGAACGACACTCAGGTCGCACGCTTGGGAAGCTGCCGTTCTACCATTGAACTACACCCGCATTCGGCGGCGCGATTCTAGCGCGGCGGCATCGCCGGCCCATCGTGCACAATGCGCGCCCTCGCCCGCCGCCGACCCGCGTTTCTTCATGAGCCACCCGCCCGCCGACCAGCCGCCGCGCCGCGCCATCCGCAGCTATGTGGTGCGCGCCGGCCGCATGGGCACCGGGCAGCAGCGCGCGCTGGCGGAACTGGCGCCGCGCTTCGTGCTGCCCTACCGCGCCGAACGCAGCGACTTCGCCGCGGCGTTCGCACAGAGCGCGCCGCTGGTGATCGAGATCGGCTTCGGCATGGGCGACGCCACCGCGCAGATCGCCGCCGCGCGAGCCGACACGAACTTCCTCGGCATCGAGGTGCACCCGCCCGGCGTCGGCGCGCTGCTGCAGCGCATCGAGGAACGTGGCCTCGCCAATCTGCGCATCGTCCAGCACGACGCCGTCGAGGTGCTGGAGCAGATGGTCGCGCCGGCCTCGCTGGCCGGCGTGCATGTGTTCTTCCCCGACCCCTGGCACAAGAAGCGCCACCACAAGCGCCGGCTCATCCAGCCGGCTTTCGTGGCGCTGCTGGCGAGCCGGCTCGCACCCGGCGGCTATCTGCACTGCGCGACCGACTGGCAGCCCTATGCCGAGCAGATGCTGGAGGTGCTCTCGGCCGAGCCGCTGCTCGCCAACCGCTTCGACGGCTACGCGCCGCGCCCCGACTACCGCCCGCTGACCAAGTTCGAGAACCGCGGCCTCAAGCTCGGCCACGGCGTGTGGGATCTGGTCTTCGAGCGGCGCTGAGCAGCGGCACTCAGTCCGCCCAGGTCACCCAGCCGAAGTGCGCCGTGACGAGCACCAGCACGCCGAAGGCAATGCGGTACCAGGCGAAGGGCGTGAAGGTGTGGCTGGAGATGTAGCGCAGCAGCCAGCGCACGCAGATCCACGCCGACACGAAGGACAGCAGCAGCCCCACCGCGAACAGCGGCAGGTCGCTCATGGCCAGCAGCGCGCGCTCCTTGTAGAGGCTGTAGACGCCGGCGCCGATCAGCGTCGGCATCGCCAGGTAGAAGCTGAAGTCGGTGGCGGCCTTGCGGCTCAGGCCCAGCAGCATGCCGCCGATGATGGTGGCGCCCGAGCGGCTGGTGCCGGGGATCATCGCGAAGCACTGCACCAGGCCGACCTTGAGCGCGTCCCAGGGCGTCATCTGGTCGACCGACTCGATGCGTGCCTCGGACACGCGGCGCTCGGCCCACAGGATCACGAAGGCGCCGAGGATGAAGGTGGTGGCCACCACCGTGGGCGTGAAGAGGTGCGCCTTGATCGCCTTGCCGAAGGCCAGGCCCAGCACCACCGCCGGCGCGAAGGCGATCGCCACGTTGAGCGTGAAGCGGCGCGCCTGCGCGCTGCCCTGGCCGAGGCCCGTCACCGTGTCGCGCAGCCGCTGCCAGTAGACGATCATCACCGCGAAGATCGCGCCGGTCTGGATGGCGATGTCGAACACCTTGCTCTTGTCGTCGGTAAAGCCGAGCAGCGAGCCGGTGAGGATCAGGTGCCCGGTGCTGGAGATCGGCAGGAACTCGGTGAGGCCTTCGACGACGCCCATCACGGCCGCCTTGGCCAGGAAGATCCACTGCGCGAGGTCCAAGACGCTTGCTCCGGTATTCGAGGTGGCGCGGATGATAAGGGTCTGCCCGGAGACGGGGCTCCCGCGGCCGGGGTGGCCGCAAGCCCATGGCATGCTTGACCTTCGCCTACCGCCACCGGTACATTACTGACCGGTCAGTCAGTATCGTGATGCCCGACACCCCCACCGCCCCGCACCCGCCCCGCCAGCGCCGCAAGGAAGCGCGCCCGCAGGAGTTGATCGACGCCGCGCTCGAGCTGTTCGCCGAGAAGGGCTTCGCCGCCACGCGCTCGGAAGAAGTGGCGGCGCGCGCCGGCGTGGCCAAGGGCACGCTCTACCTCTACTACCCGAGCAAGGAAGAGCTGCTCAAGGCGGTGATCAGCCAGCGCCTGTCCAGCGAGATCGTCGCCGTCGCCGAGTATTCGCGCGGCTACCACGGTCGTTGCGAGGATCTGCTGCGCAACGTCTTCACCGAGTGGTGGAGCCGCGTCTTCGACAGCCCCACCTCGGCGGTTTTCAAGCTCGTCATCACCGAGGTGCGCAACTTCCCCGACATCGCCGCCTTCTACCGCGCCGAAGTCGTCGAGCCGGCCACCGCGCTGGTCGGCGAGATCGTCGGGCGCGGCATCGCCAGCGGCGAGTTCCGCGCGGTGGACGTGCCCGGCGCGGTGATGTCGCTGGTGCTGCCGATGATCATGCTCTGTCTGCACAAGCACTCGCTGGGCGCCTGCACGCCGGCCAACGAACTGATGGACCCTCACGTCTTCATCCGCCAGCATGTCGAGCTGGTGTTGCACGGCCTGCGCGCCGAAGCCTCGGCCCCCACGGCTTCCCCGCGGGGCCGCGCATGAAGCGCCACCTGAAGTGGATCGTGCCGCTGCTGGTCGTGCTGGCGCTGGTCGTCGGCGTGCTGCGCGCGCTCGACAAGCGCCGCAACGAGCAGGCCGCCGCCGCCCCGGCACGCGAGACGCTCGCGCTCGATCTCGCCCCGGGCGACGTGGTGACGGCCAAGCGCGCGACGCTGGCGCGCACGCTCGAGGTCTCCGGCGGCCTGAAGGCGGTCAACAGCGCGGTGGTGAAGGCCAAGGTCGCCGCCGAGCTGCGCACGCTGACGGTTCGTGAAGGCGATCGGGTCAGGGCCGGCCAGGTGATCGGCCAGCTCGACACCGTCGAGCTCGACTGGCGGCTGCGCCAGGCCGAGCAGGCGGCCGCGTCGGCGCGCGCCCAGTTCGGCATTGCCAAACGCACGCTGGAGAACAACCGCGCGCTGGTGGCGCAGGGCTTCATCTCACCCACCGGGCTCGAGACCTCGGTCGACAACGAGGCCGCGGCGCGTGCCAACCACGAGGCCGCGGTGGCCGCGGTGGAGCTGGCGCGCAAGGCGCGCGCCGACGGCACGCTGGTGGCGCCGATCGCCGGCCTGGTGTCGCAGCGCCTCGCCCAGCCCGGCGAGCGCGTGCCGGTGGACGGCCGCATCGTCGAGATCGTCGACCTCGCGCGTGTCGAGCTGGAAGCGGCGGTCGCGCCGGAAGACGTGGTGCAGTTCGCGCTCGGCCAGCGCGCCACGCTGCAGGTCGACGGCCTGCCCGAGCCGCTGGCGGCGCGCGTGGCGCGCATCAACCCGAGCGCGCAGACCGGCAGCCGCTCGGTGCTGGTCTACCTGGCGGTCGACCCGCACCCGGCGCTGCGCCAGGGCCTGTTCGCGCGCGGCCGCGTCGCGGTGGCCGAGCTGCAGGGCATCGCGGTGCCGCTCGCCGCGGTGCGCACCGATCTCTCGCAGCCCTACGTGCTGCAGGTGAGCAACGGTAAGGCGACGCTCAAGACCGTGAAGCTGGGCGCGCGCGGCGAGCTGGCCGGCCAGGCCTGGGTGATCGTCAGCGACGGGCTGGCCGAGGGCGCCACCGTGCTCACCGGCAGCGCCGGCGCGGTGCGCGACGGCACGCCGGTACGGCTGGTGGGCCCGGCCGCTGCATCGGCCGCGCGCTGAACGGGCGCCCCGCCATGTGGTTCACCCGCATCTCGATCGCCAACCCGGTGATGGCCGTGATGGTCATGCTCGCCTTCGTGGTGCTCGGGCTGTTCAGCTACCAGCGTCTGGCGGTCGACCAGTTCCCCAACATCGACCTGCCCACGGTGGTGGTGGTGATGGACTACCCCGGCGCCTCGCCGGAGATCATCGAATCCGAGGTGACGAAGAAGGTCGAGGAGGCGGTCAACACGGTGGCCGGCATCGGCTCGCTGTATTCGCGCTCCTACGAGGGCACCTCGGTGGTGATCATCGAGTTCAACCTCGACGTCGATGGCCGCAAGGCCGCCGACGACGTGCGCGAGAAGGTCGCGCTGATCCGCCCCAACCTGCGCGACGAGGTCAAGGAGCCGCGCATCTTCCGCTTCGACCCGGCCGCCACGCCGATCTTCAACGTCGCCCTGCTCTCGCCGGACGGCAGCAAGTCGGCCCAGGAGCTCAGCACCTGGGCCACGCAGGTGCTGCAGAAGCGGCTGGAGAACGTGCGCGGCGTCGGCTCGGTGACGCTGGTGGGCGGCGTGCAGCGCCAGATCAACCTGCACGTGCGCCCGGCAGCGCTGGAAGCCTTCGGCATCGGCGTCGACCAGATCGTCGCCGCGGTGAGGAGCGAGAACCAGGAACTGCCGATGGGCGCGATCCGCTCGGCCGAGCAGGAGCGCGTGGTGCAGATCAACGCGCGGCTGAAGCGGCCGGAGGATTTCAAGGACATCGTCGTCGCGCGCCGCAACGCTCAGGCCATCAAGCTCTGGCAGGTGGCCGACGTGGTCGACGGCCCGCAGGAGATCGAGAGCCTGGCGCTCTACAACGGCCAGCGCACGGTGCTGCTGTCGGTGCTGAAGAGCCAGGGCGAGAACACCATCGCCGTGGTCGACGGGCTGATGAAGGCGCTCGACGAGGCCAAGACGGTGACGCCGCCGGGCGTCAGGATCGAGGTCAACCGCGACAACTCGCGCGGCATCCGCGTCTCGGTGGCCAACGTCAAGCGCACGCTGTTCGAGGGCGCGGCGCTGACGGTGCTGATCGTCTTCCTGTTCCTGAACAGCTGGCGCTCGACCGTCATCACCGGGCTGACGCTGCCGATCGCGCTGATCGGCACCTTCCTGTTCATGTATGCCTTCGGCTTCACCATCAACGGCATCACGATGATGGCGCTGAGCCTGTGCGTGGGCCTGCTGATCGACGACGCCATCGTGGTGCGCGAGAACATCGTGCGCCACGTGCAGATGGGCAAGAGCGCGCGCGCCGCGGCGCTCGACGGCACGGCGGAGATCGGCCTGGCGGTGCTGGCCACCACGCTGTCCATCGTGGCGGTCTTCCTGCCGATCGGCTTCATGGGCGGCATCGTCGGCAAGTTCTTCCACGAGTTCGGCATCACCATCGTCGCCGCGGTGCTGATCTCGATGTTCGTCAGCTTCACGCTCGACCCGATGCTGTCCAGCGTCTGGCACGACCCGGCCGCGCACGGCACGCACCGCGGCGCGCCGGTGACGCTGTACGACAAGACGCTGGGCCGCGTCACGCTGCTGTTCGACCGCTTCACCGAGTGGCTGGGCGAGGTCTACCAGCAGCTGCTCGGCTGGTCGCTGCAGCACAAGCTCGCCACGCTGGCGCTGGCCGCGGCCACGCTGGTCGGCAGCTTCGTGCTCATCCCCATCCTGGGCGCCGAGTTCGTGCCCAAGGCCGACCTCTCCGAAACGCAGATCAACTTCTACACGCCGGTGGGCTCCTCGCTCGAGGTCACCGAGCAGCGCGCCAGGCAGGCCGACGCCGCGCTGCGCGAGTTCCCCGAAGTGCGCTACACGGTGGCGACCATCAACAGCGGCGGCAGCTCGGGCAAGAATGTCGCGGCGGTCTACGTGCGCCTGGTCGACCGCAAGGACAGGCGGCGCAGCATCAACGATCTCACCGTGCCCTTCCGCGACCGGCTGGCGCGCATTCCCGGCGTCACCGTCACCAACATCGGCCCGACCGACCTGGGCGGCAACAAGAGCCTGCAGTTCTCCATCCAGGGCAGCGATCTCGACGAGCTGGCGCGGCTGTCGCGCCAGATCACCGCGAAGCTGAGCGCCATCCCCGGCCTGGTCGACCTGGACAGCACGCTCAAGGACGACAAGCCGACGGTGGCCATCGAGGTGAAGCGCGACGCGGCGGCCGACGCCGGGCTGAACGTCAACGCGCTGGCCGGCACGCTGCGCACCCTGGTGGCCGGCAGCACCGTGG
>WBZV01001087.1_pt1 | contig 13345 bp, 10 predicted proteins | sample 5204221 | NCBI WGS metagenome assembly WBZV01 (sample SAMN12344360, study PRJNA552823) | activated sludge metagenome | biome: Activated sludge suspended growth; feature: Nitrification reactor; material: Wastewater; isolation source: activated sludge from nitrification reactor of wastewater...
GTGGGGCCGCTGTCCGGTGCGGGGGACGGGGCAATGGCAGGCTAGGGGGCATGCTCATCACGTCTGCTGCCAGCGGGATCGGCCTGGCCACCTTGTCCGGCGACACCGTTCTTGATGTCTGGTACCCCCACCCCAGCCTGTCCGACCAGCCGATCGACGCCCCTGATGTCGCCGGCGCCATCGACCGTGACCAGGTCCGCGGAGTGCGTGTCGACACGGTCGTGACGATCATCAATGACCTGTCCCAGCCTCCGGTGGACACCGCCGACGTGTACCTGCGCCTGCACCTGTTGTCGCATCGCCTCGTGCAACCGCGCACCATCAACCTCGAAGGGGTCTTCGGGCTGCTTCCCAACGTGGCGTGGACCACGGTCGGCCCAGTGGGCCTCGCCGACCTCGACGCCGCGCGCATCCGGGCGCGCGCCCGCAGCTCGTACATCACGGTGCTGAGCGTGGACAAGTTCCCGCGGATGGTCGACTACGTCGTACCGAGCGGTGTCCGGATCGCCGATGCCGACCGGGTGCGGCTCGGAGCCCACCTGGCAGAGGGCACGACGGTGATGCAGGAGGGCTTCTGTAACTTCAACGCAGGAACCCTGGGCGCCTCCATGGTCGAGGGCCGGATCTCCGCAGGCGTCGTCGTGGGCGACGGGTCCGATGTGGGCGGCGGCGCGTCGATCATGGGGACGCTGTCGGGGGGCGGCAGCGAGGTGATCACGATCGGCGAGGGCTGCCTCATCGGGGCGAACGCCGGGGTCGGCATCTCTCTGGGAGACGGGTGCATCGTCGAGGCCGGCTGCTACGTGACCGCCGGGTCCAAACTCACCCTGCCCGACGGGGACGTGGTCAAGGCACGTGACCTGTCCGGTCAGCCGGGTTGGCTGTTCCGGCGCAACTCGGTCAGCGGCGCTCTCGAAGCCGTGCGGCGCGAAGGATCATGGGGCGAACTCAACGAGGAACTGCACAAGAACTGAGGCCCAGGGCCTCTCAGTTGAAGTACGCCTTGTACTTGCGCTGCATCACGGGCCTGAGGAACAGGCGCACCGGGCCTGGCAGCACGTCGTACACCTTCTGATCGGCGGCCGAACCCCCGTCCGCGATCCAGGGGAACACCAGCATGGACAGGTCCCCTTTGCGGTTGAAGTCGTTGAACGGCTTGAGGTCGTCCTTTGCCACATAGTCGGCCAGAACCCGCTCGCCGTCGGCCTCCTCGTGGGCGCAGTGCGCAGCCAGGACCATCCGCAGCGCCTTGAGATCGGCCACAGTGTCGGCCGGTAGAGGCCCGCTGCCACTGAAGTCGTCGTCACAGGTGTCGAGGGCCGCGTGCAACTGTTCATGCTCGGCCTCGAGCGCATCGATCGTCGCGAGCGCGTCAGGATCGGTGGACCGCTCGCGCACCAGGGCGAACAGGAACGTGTCCTCACCTTCGTGGTGCTGGTGCAGCAGATCCGAGAAGAACCCGTAGTGCCGGCGGGCGGCGGGCGTATCGCCGGACTCCACGAATCCCTGCACCCGGTCGAGCTCACGCAGGAAAGCGCGGTGCATCATGCCGTTCATGGCGAAATCGACCGCCATGTGTCAGCGCTTCTCCATAGGCACATAGTCGCGCTCGGGAGCACCGATGTACACCTGTCGCGGACGGCCGATCTTGGTCTGCGGATCGTTGATCATCTCTCGCCACTGGGCGATCCACCCCGGCAGCCGACCGAGGGCGAACAACACCGTGAACATCTTGGTCGGGAAGCCCATCGCCCGGTAGATCAAGCCGGTGTAGAAGTCGACGTTCGGATACAGCTTGCGGGAGATGAAGAACTCATCGGCCAGCGCCACCTCCTCGAGGCGCAGGGCGATGTCGAACAGCGGGTCGCTGACGTTGAGCTGCTCGAACACCTCACCGGCGGTCTTGCGGACGATGGCCGCGCGCGGGTCGTAGTTCTTGTAGACCCGGTGACCGAATCCCATCAACTTCACCCCAGGCTCGCGGTTCTTCACTCGCACGATGAAATCGTCGACCGAGCCATCGGAGTCGCGGATCTGCTCGAGCATCTCGAGCACCGCCTGGTTGGCTCCGCCGTGCAGAGGCCCGAACAGGGCATTGACCCCGGCCGAGACCGACGCAAAGAGGTTGGCGTGCGAGGAGCCGACAAGGCGCACAGTCGACGTGGAGCAGTTCTGCTCGTGGTCGGCGTGCAGGAGCAGCAGTAGATCCATCGCGCGGGTCATCACCGGATCGTTGACGTAGGGCTCTGCCGGCCACCCGAACGTCATCCGCAAGAACCCTTCAACGAGGTTCAGCGAGTTGTCCGGGTACAGCAGTGGCTGCCCGAGCGACTTGCGGTACGCATACGCCGCGATCGTGGGCAACTTGGCAAGCAGGCGATACGTCGAGATCTCAACTTCGTCGTCGTCGAAGGGATCGAGGCTGTCCTGGTAGAAGGTCGACAGGGCGCTGACCGCACTCGAGAGCACCGGCATCGGGTGCGCGTCCCGCGGGAACCCGTCGAAGAAGCGCCGCAGATCCTCATGGAGGATCGTGTGCATCCGCAGCCGGCTGTCGAAGTCGGCGAGCTGTTCGGGGGTCGGCAGCTCGCCGTAGATGAGCAGGTAGGACGTCTCGAGGTACGAGGACTGCTCCGCCAACTGCTCGATGGGATACCCGCGGTAGCGCAGGATCCCGTGGTTGCCGTCGATGTAAGTGATCGCAGAGGTGCACGACGCCGTGTTGACGAAACCGCCGTCGAGCGTCACGTGGCCCGTGGTGGCCAGCAGTTTCGAGGCGTCGATGCCGGACTCACCATCGGTGGCGGGTACGACCGGCATCTCCAGGCTGATGTCAGGGCCGTTGAGGACGAATTCGCTCACGGACATCACGCTAGTCGTGTCCCCGGCACGGTGGGTGCTCGGGTGAGGAAAACGATCACGCCGCCGGCAAGGGTCAGGCCAGGCGCCGGGCCGCCAACTCCACGGCCTCGTCGGACGCGGTGAGGGCCACCCGCACGTGGCGATCGCCCGCCGGGCCGTAGAAGTCACCCGGGGCCACAAGGATCCCGCGGTCGGCGAGGTCGTTGACGGTCTCCCAGCACGGCTCGTCGCGCGTGACCCACAGGTACAGGCCCGCGTCTGAATGGTCGATGCGGAAGCCCGCCCCCCGCAGAGCGGCCTTGAGGACCTCGCGTCGGCGCGCGTACCGCGCCCGCTGCTCGCGGACATGGGCGTCGTCGGACCAGGCCGCGACTGCGGCCGCCTGCACCGGGAGCGGCACCATCATCCCCGCATGCTTGCGCACCTCGAGCAACCGTCGGACCACCGCTGGGTCCCCTGCCACAAAACCGAACCGATAGCCCGCGAGGTTGGAGCGCTTGGACAACGAATGCACAGCGAGTAACCCCGTGTGGTCGCCATCGCTGACCGCAGGGTGCAGGATCGAGACCGGCTCGGCGTCCCAGCCGAGTTCGATGTAGCACTCGTCGCTGACCACGAGCGATCCGGTGCTGCGCGCGAACCGCACCACGTCGCGCAACTCCTCGACGCCGAGCACCTCACCGGTCGGGTTCGCGGGTGTGTTCAACCACGTGAGCGCCGCCTCGAACCCGACGGGCGCCGTCTGACACCCCGCGATGAGGGCGCCGACCTCGTACGTCGGATAGGCGATCGCCGGCGAGGCGACGACGTCGGTGGCACCGAGTCCCAGCAAGGTCGGCAGCCAGGCCACGAACTCCTTCGTGCCGATCAACGGAAGGATGTCGTCGGAGCCGACAGTGACACCCAACGCCCGCTGCATCCAGTCAGCGGCCGCCTCGCGAACAGCCGGAGTTCCGTGGACCGTGGGGTAGCCCGGTGAGTCGGCTGCGGCGCACAGCGCCTCTTGCACGACCTGCGGGGTGGGGTCGATCGGGGTGCCTACAGACAGGTCCACCAGCCCGCCGGGCACGCGTGCGGCACGGGCTTTGGCCCCGGCCAGGCGATCCCACGGGAAGTCGGGGAGCTGCACCGCTACTCGTCGTGCTGCTGCGGTGGCAGCGCGGCGATGAAGTCGACGTCGTGCTCGATCTTGCCGAGTTTGGTCGCACCGCCGGGCGAGCCGATGTCGTTGAAGAAGTCGACGTTGGCCTGCGTGTACTCGGTCCACTCCTCGGGGACGTCGTCCTCGTAGTAGATCGCTTCCACCGGGCAGACGGGCTCGCAGGCACCGCAGTCGACGCACTCGTCCGGGTGGATGTAGAGCATCCGCTCGCCCTCGTAGATGCAGTCCACCGGACACTCATCGATACACGCCTTGTCCTTCAGGTCCACACACGGCAATGCGATGACGTAGGTCACGACCGGTCCCTTTCTCTACGGCGCTTGGAGCCTCTGGCACAAGGCTATAGCGAGTTCGGCGTCAGCACGCACCCGTACCGGACGAAGCAGCCTCACAACCGCCCGAGACGGTGGTCGAAGTACACCAGCGGCGGCGCCGAGAGGTTCTCATAGACGATCCGGTCCACCTTGCCGAGCACGATCGAATGGTCTCCCGCGGGGTGGATCGCGTCGGTCGTGCAGCCCAGGTGACCGATCGACCCCTTGAGCACGGCGATCCCGTCGTCCTCCCGGCTGTACTCGACGACTTCCATCTGACCCTGCAAGGGCCGCCCACGTTCGGCGAACCAGCGGGCGGCGGGCGCCTGCTCGGCGGACAACAGGTTGACGACCCAGCGGTCGGCGGCGTGGATGGCGTCGTGGAAACGCGAGTCCTGCTGAACGCAGAACAGGACCAACTCGGGATCCAAGGAGACCGAGGTGAAGGAATTGGCGGTCATGGCGTGGTCCTCTTCACCCACGCGCGCGGTCACGACGACCACGCCGCTGGCGACACGTGCCATCAGCTGCTTGAACGCATTCCTCACTGACGCAACGCTAGTGCTGGCCGGTCGGCCTCGCCTGTCCGCGCTCGGCAGTCCGCACGTCCACGACCTCGGGCCGCAGGATCTCCAGGATCTCCGTACCCACCAACTCGTGGCGCTCCAGCAGCGCGTCGCGGAGGTTCTCCAACATGCCCCGATGCTGCTCGAGCACCCGGCGGGCGACGAGCTTCTGCTCGGACAGCAAGCGCTCGACCGCCTCCCGACTCGGACCGTCCGCGATCACTCGGCCCACGAGGTTGGTGTCGGACATGGCGCCGCCCTGGACCGCCGAGAGGTTGATGAGCGAGCCCACCATTCCGGCCGCCCCCACCATCTGTGCCGCCACAGTAGTCGCGTAGTTGAGGTCGGAACTCGGACCGGTCGAGGTCTCGCCGAAGAAGAGTTCCTCGGCGACCATGCCGCCGAACGCGATCTGGATCAGAGCGAGCAACTCACTGCGACTACGCGTGTAGACGTCCTCGGTGTCGTTATGGGCGAGCAGCCCGAGGGCGTCCTTGCGCTTGATGATGGTGAGCACTTCGAGACGTCGCTGCGGCGCCACGATATGGGCGACGACCGCATGCCCGGCTTCGTGCGTGGCGATCAGGCGTGCCTCGTGGTCGGTGTAGGCGACCGGCTGGCCGAGCCCCACATCGGCGACCAGGCGCGCGGCGTGGACATCACGCAGGTTCATCGCCCGAGATCCCCGGCGCAGCGCCTCCACGAGCGCCTCGTCGAAGAGGTTCTCCAGTCGGGCAGGCGTGTATCCGGTGGTCAATGCCGCGAGTTGATCGCGCACATGGTCGTCGTCGAGTTCGCCGACATGAGCGCGCTTGTCCAACATGAGATCGATGATCTCCCGGCGACCCTTTTTGCCAGGCGGTTCGAACGTCAGGATCCGGTCGAACCGGCCCGGACGCATGAGCGCAGGGTCGAGGGCAGAGGCGCGGTTGGTCGCCGCGATCAGCATCACGTTCGTGGGATGCGGCCGCGGTCTCCGGATCTGGCGATGTGCGGGCAGGAGAAGGTTCAGGCTGTCCACGACGCGGCCGACGAACGACTGCCACCCACTCGGCTCGTCGAACGACTGCATCTGCACCAGCAACTCGTTGACCACCCCACCGGTCCCCTCGCTGACCATGGAGGCGTTCTGCACCAGGCCGGGCGCGGCCGTCGGCATTCCTTGCATCCCGCCGCAGGCGGCGACCTCAGAGGCCGTGGAGGAGTTGAGTCCGCCACGTGCCGTCGCGATGGCGTCGATCTCCTCGATGAAGCCGATGGCGCCACCTTCCCGGCGCGCGGTCTTGCGCAGGGCACGGAAGTAGGAGCGGATCTTGCGAGCCGTGGCGCCGTAGTACATGGACTGGAACGACGTGGCGCTGACGAAGAGGAAGGGCACGTCGGCCTCGGCCGCCATCGCCTTCGCCACATACGTCTTGCCGGTTCCCGGCGTCCCTTCGAACAGCAGGCCGCGGCGCGAGGTCCCACCCATCTGCTCGGCGAAGCTGCGGTGCGCAAGGAACAGGTTGAGCGATCGGACCACCTCGCCCTTGACCGCATCGATCCCGCGCACGTCGTCGAAGTCGATGCCGATCTGATCCGGACGGTACGTCACATGCGGCGAGCGCCCCGCGACGATCGTCGTACCCAGAAGGGTGCCGATGAGGACGACGAAGAAGATCCCCACGATGAGCAGGAACGGGTCGACGGTCGGTAGCGAGAGGTTCGTCAGATCCACGGCACGGCCGGTCAGGATCCGGAACCACAGCCACAATGCAGGCACGGCGAGGATCACGGCGATGGTCAGCAGTCGGCGCTGACGGTTGCGTTCGCGCGATCGACCGACGTCGGCGTCCGCAGCCCGCAACCGACCACCGGCGACCTCGTTCAGCATGTGATCGGACGGTTCCATGGGACCTCCTTGAGATCGTCCCCACTACGCAGCGTGCGCTAAATCCCGCCAAACGGGTACCTATGACCGATGGATACACCCGTTCGGGCTACTCCGATCGGGTGACACCGTTGAACAGATCGCGTTCGCGGCCCTGGTCGTCGAACGGCGGCGCGAGTTCACCGGCGGCGATCCGGAAGTGCTCCACCCCCATCGCTTTCGTCCCCAAGTTGTTGGACAGGGCGAAGAACCCGCCGTCGGTCTGGACCTGGGAGGCGTGCTGGGCAAGTGCCTCCATCTTCGTGTCAAGCAGGTCCGAGTAGTCCACCGACGTGGTGACGAGTTCGTCCTCCGTGCCGATGGGCAGGTTGTCCGGGTCCATCGCTGCGAAGCCTGTGTCCTCGCCGGCTTCCCGCAATGCGCGGATGCCGTCGCGCAGCATTCCCTTGGGCAGCGCCGTCCAGTAGACCTTGCTCACCTTCCAGGGCTCACCGAGATCGAGACGGAAGGACGGGACCGCCGCCAGTGCGACGGCGTACATGAGAACGCGGTGGGCCTGGATGTGGTCGGGGTGTCCGTACCCGCCGAAGTCGTCGTACGTGACCGCGACCTGCGGCCGGACCTCCCGGATCACGGCGACCAGATCCGAAGCGGCCTCCAGCAGGTCGGCGCGCCAGAAACAGTCATCGCGGTTGTTCGATTCCGTGCCCATCATCCCGCTGTCGCGGTACTTGTGAGGGGCACCGAGCAGGCGCCAGTCGGTGACACCCAGCACACGCATGGCCGCCGCCAACTCCTCGTAGCGATGCTCGCCGAGGCGGTCCTCCTGATCCGCTGCGAGATGCTGCGCGTCCTCGAGCAGGATCTCGCCCTCCTCCCCGAGGGTGCACGTGACGAGCGTGACCTGTACGCCGTCTCGGACATAGCCCGCCATAAGCGCACCGGTGGTGATGGTTTCGTCGTCCGGGTGGGCGTGCACGATCAGCAGTCGTCGATCAGCCATTGCTCCAGCCTAGGCCGTGGTGTCGGCAGGGGCATCGCCTGCCGCCGTCGTGATGGCCTGCGTCTTCCGTGGCGGTTGAGGTCGGGACCTGCGTCTTCGTGACACTCGCCGTCGAGTGGGACGAAGTGGTCGGGGGGTGTGGTCGAGTGTGACGAAGTGGTCGGTTTCGGGGGCCCAGTTATGACATCTTCGTGACACTCGCCGCCGGCCCCGAATTGGTGGTCCCCATATGGCAGTTGGTACTGGTGTTCGTCGTACATGCGTGCGATAATTGGGTATCGGGGAAGCGGGGTGATCGGGTGGCGGTGTTCGAGGTGTCGCGGCAGGTGAAACGCCGCTGCGCGCTGGCCGCCGAACTGCCCACCGACCATCCCCGGGTGCTCGACGAGATCGACGAGTTGATCGATCAGATCCCGGATCCTGAGAGCCTGTATGCCGAAGCCCGCGCCGGATCTCTGCAGGTGCTGGCCGGGTTGCGGAACCGGATCGACGCGGCGATCACCGAACTGGCCGGGACGGCTGATGAGCACGCCGATTCCAGGGTGCTGGGCGCTGGGACGACAGGGATGCTGGTGGCGGTGGCCACCGGCGCCAACCCGGCGGCCGGCTCGGCGACGGTGTCCCGCGGTAATGCGCTGCAGCACCTACCGCAGGTGGCTGCCTCATTCCGGGCCGGTCGGGTGTCGACCGTGCACGTGGCCGTGATCACCGCCGAGGCCCCCAAGATCACGAACTTTGCCAGCATCGAATCCCAGGTGGTGACGATCGCCGAGACCGTGGAACCGGGCGAGCTGCGCCGGATCCTGGGTGTGCTGGTCGATCAGTGCCGGCCCGAAGCCCGCGACCACACCGCCGAAGACCTGCACCAGAAGAGGTCGGTGTCTTTGTCGGAGACCGCCAATGGGATGTTCCGGTTGGACGGGTATCTGGACCCGGTCGCCGGGGCGGCGCTGCGGGAGGCGTTGAACACCCTGATGAACAAGACCTCGCGGGAGGACACCAGGACCGCCACGCAGCGCCGCGCCGATGCCCTGACCGATCTGACCACCGCAGGGCAGGCGAACAAACACCCGCTGGGGGTCTCCCAGGTCTCGGTACTGGTCGAACTGGAAGACCTCTCCAGTGACGGGGCGGTACTCGAGGAGGACGAGTCCGCGCTCGGCGCCCGCATGCTCGACCTGCTCACCTGCACCGCGATCATCTCGGTGATCCTGGGCACCCGCCGCGAAGGCGTGTTCGTACCCCTGGCCCTGGCCCGCGGCAAACGCACCGCCAACCACCACCAATGGCGGGCCCTGATCGCCAGAGACCGCGGCTGCATCCGCTGCGGACGCGCACCACGGTTCTGCCAGGCCCATCACGTCCACCACTGGCGCCACGGCGGCACCACAGACCTGAACAATCTGGTCCTGCTGTGCTCCAGGTGTCACCACGACCTCCACCACGGCCACTACACCGTCCACATAGACCAGGGCATCCCCCGCATCACCCCCACCACAGACCGATCCCCACCACTCACCGCCTGAACGGGTATCGCCCCGCGTGGTGCCACGCCTGACACAGACCGGTCGCCGCCCCCTAGCCTTGGCGGAATGGAGACCTACCCGCGCCACGCAGCGTTGACCGGCCAGTTCCGCCACGGCCAACCACGCTCCTTTCGCGTCACCGACACTGCGGTCTACTTCCTGCGCTCGGCGGGGGGCCGCGACGCCGCGCTGCGCCTCTACCGGTGGGACCGTCGCAGCGGCCACACCGAGGAGGTACTGGCCGGGTCCGGTGACCCGACGGCCGCCGAGTTGGCGATGCGCGAGAGGCTGCGCGAGACAGCCTCCGGCATCACCACCTACGACGTCCGGGGTGATCGCCTCGTGGCGGGTGTGGGAGGCGGTCTGCTCGCCTGGGATCCGGTGGACGGTGGCCGGCCCGTGGCCGCCGCACACGCCGCCTACGACCCGCGGTTGAGCCCCGACGGCGCATGGATCAGTTGGGTCTCCGCCGGCGCATTGCAGGTGTGTCGTTGGGACGGGACCGACCACCGGATCGTCGTGGCGGCCGACGCGGACGCAACTTGGGCGGTCTGCGACTTCATCGCCGCCGAGGAACTCGGACGCAGCCGAGGGTACTGGTGGCTACCCGAGTCCGAGGGGCTGCTCGTCCAACGCACCGACGAATCGCCGGTTCCGGTCTGGCACCGCAGCGATCCCGCCCACCCCGACCGCGAGCCCACCCCGCAGCGCTATCCGCACGCAGGCGCGGCGAACGCCCGCGTCGAGTTGTGGCGCGTCGATCTGGACGGCGAGGGTGTGCGAGTGCCCCTGCCCGATGCGGAGTACCTCGCGACCGTCCGCGGCGACGTGGTCGGGGTGTTCGACCGGGCCCAGACGACGCTGACCCTGTGTGACCTCCACGGCGAGGTCATCGGCCAACTCGACCAGAGACCGTGGCTGGATCTGGTCCCCGGACTGCCCCGGCACAGTGGGGACGCCCTCGTCGCGTGGACTGACGATGGGCGACGACGTCTCACAATTGATGGCCGCGCCGTCACGCCCGAGGACGTCCAGTTGCGCAGTTACATCGGCGCGATCGACGGCGTCCACTACGTCACTGCCTGCAGCACGGCGGCCGAAAGCCGGATCGGGTGCGTCGAGTCCGACGAGTTCAGATGGTTGTCCGAGCCCGACTGCTACACCACCGCGACGATCGAACGGGACCTCATCATCACCAACGAGGCGCGATGGGATCGTTATGGCGCGCAGGTCATCGTGCGGGATCGCGACTTCACCCCGCTGACGACCATCGACAACCTCGCCGAATCACCCCAGCTGGACGCCCGGCCGACGCTCCTGCCCGCCACTGTCGACGATGTGCAGATCGCGGTGCTTCTTCCCAGCACCCCACCCCCCGGCCGATTGCCTGTACTCATGAACCCCTACGGCGGTCCACACGCCCAACGCGTGCTCGCCGCGCGAAACGCGTACGCCGGGGCTCAGTGGCTGGCGGACCAGGGCTTCTGTGTCGTGATCGCCGACGGTCGCGGCACGCCCGGGCAGTCGCCCGCCTGGGAGCACTCCATCGCAGGCAACCTTCGCGACGCCGCGCTGGAGGACCAGGTCGCGGCCCTGGAGCGTGTGGCCGCTGCGTACCCGGACGTCGTGGATCGTTCGCGGGTGGGGATCCTCGGGTGGTCCTACGGCGGCTACCTTGCCGCACTTGCCGTCCTGCAGCGCCCGGACGTGTTCACGGCCGCGATCGCCGGGGCACCTGTGACCGAGTGGCGGCTTTACGACACCGCCTACACCGAGCGCTACCTGGGTGACCCCCGCACCGCCCCGGAGGCGTACGACCACTCCTCACTGCTGCCCCTGGCGGGCGATCTGGAGCGGCCCTTGCTGGTGATCCACGGACTGGCCGACGACAACGTCTTCGCCGCCCACACGCTGCAACTGTCGTCGGCGTTGGTGGCGGCCGGTCGCCCGCACGAAGTGTTGCCCCTGTCGGGCGTCACACACATGACCCCCCAACCCGAGGTCGCCGAGAACCTCCTGCTCCTCCAGGTGGACTTCTTCCGTAGGCACCTCGCGACGAAGGTTGAATGACAGCGCCAGTGGTGTGATTCAACCTTTGCGGCCGCCTACTCCTGCGGCATCTCCGAGAGGTCCAGCGCGGCGGTGGGGACGTCGTTGTCGAGGATGTCGCGCTCCTGCGGGAAGTGGCACGCCGCGAACTGCCCGCCGACGGTCCCGATCTGCACCAGCGGCGGTTCCTGTTCGGCGCAGATGTCCTGCGCCTTCCAGCACCGGGTGCGGAATCGGCAGCCCGACGGCGGGTTCGCCGGCGACGGCACGTCCCCCTGCAGCACGATGCGCTTGCGGTCCTCACGGCCCACCGGGTCCGGCACCGGCACGGCGGACAACAGCGCCTGCGTGTACGGATGCGCGGGGTGCTCGTAGATGGAGGCCTCGTCGCCGACCTCCGCGATCTTGCCCAGGTACATCACGGCCACCCGGTCGGAGATGTGGCGGACGACCGACAGGTCGTGGGCGATGAAGAGGTAGGTCAGGTTGAACTCGCTCTGAAGGCTCTCGAACAGGTTGATGACCTGCGCCTGGACAGAGACATCGAGGGCCGACACAGGCTCGTCACACACGATGATCTTGGGCTTGAGCGCGAGACCGCGTGCGATGCCGATGCGCTGCCGCTGACCGCCGGAGAACTGGTGGGGGTAGCGGTTGATGTGTTCGGGGTTCAGGCCGACGACGTCGAGCAGGTCCTGCACCGCCTTCTTGCGCCCACCTTTGGGAACCACCGACGGATGGATCTCGAACGGCTCGCCCACGATGTCACCGACCGTCATGCGCGGGTTCAGGGAGGTGTACGGGTCCTGCAGCACGATCTGGATATCGCGGCGCTTGGCGCGCATGGCCTTGGGCCCCAGGCGGGCCATGTCCTCGCCCTCGAACCAGATCTCGCCGGAGGTGGGGTCCTCGAGTTTCATCACGAGGCGCGCCAGGGTGCTCTTGCCGCACCCGGACTCCCCCACGATGCCGAGGGTCTCGCCCGGGAGCACATCGAAGGAGACGCCGTCGACGGCCCGGACCTGCCCGATCTGCTTCTTGAAGATGATGCCGCGGGTCAGCGGGTAGTGCTTGACGACGTCCTTAACTTGCAGAATCGGCTCGGTCAACGTACACCTCCTCCCAGAAGTGGCAGGCTGATCCGTGCCCAGGAGTCACCTCATGCCGCGGAGGCACCTCCTGCAGACACAACTCCTTCTTGTACGGACAGCGGGGGTTGAAGTTGCACCCCGGAGGCAGGTTCATCAACGACGGCGGCAGTCCCTTGATGGCGTAGAGTTCCTCGCCCTTGGTGTCCACGCGCGGCATCGACTCGAGCAGGCCCTCGGTGTACGGGTGGGCGGGATGGCTGTAGAGCGTCATCACGTCCGCGTCCTCCACGATGCGCCCGGCGTACATCACCGCGATCTTGTCCGCAACGCCGGCCACCACCCCCAGGTCGTGGGTGATCAGGATCATGCCCATGTTGCGCTCGCGTTGAAGGTCCTGCAGCAGTTCCATGATCTGTGCCTGCACGGTCACGTCCAGCGCCGTGGTCGGCTCGTCGGCGATCAGCACGGCCGGGTCGAGGCTGATCGCCATCGCGATCATGATGCGCTGGCGCATCCCGCCGGAGAACTGATGCGGGTAGTCCTTCACCCGCTCCTTGGCCGCGGGAATGCGCACCTGCTCCATCAGCTCCACTGCACGCTTCATGCCCTCTTTCTTGGACATGCCGCGGTGGACCTGGAACATCTCGGAGATCTGGTCCCCGACCGTGAACACCGGGTTCAGCGCGGACAGCGAGTCCTGGAAGATCATGGCGATCTCGGCGCCACGGATCTTCTGCCGCTCCTTCTCTGGCATCTGCAGCAGGTCACGACCCTTGTAGCGGATCTCTCCCCCGGTGATGAATCCCGGTGGCATGTCGAGGATGCCCATGATCGTCTGCGCGGTCACGGACTTGCCCGAACCGCTCTCCCCGAGCACGGCGAGCGTCTCACCGGCGTCGAGG
>WBZV01001089.1_pt1 | contig 13327 bp, 9 predicted proteins | sample 5204221 | NCBI WGS metagenome assembly WBZV01 (sample SAMN12344360, study PRJNA552823) | activated sludge metagenome | biome: Activated sludge suspended growth; feature: Nitrification reactor; material: Wastewater; isolation source: activated sludge from nitrification reactor of wastewater treatment...
TCCTTGGCCGTCCCGCCAACATGCCCCTCGCGCCCGGGCAGAAACTCCTTGATCCGCTCCCATTGATCATCCCGCAAAGCGTAACGTCTCTTCGTCATGTACGAGCCCCTCCCGCAGCTTGGGAACAGTGAATTACCATCATATCCCGCCATGAATCAGAGAAGTAACTGATAACACGCCCTAGATGTTCATAAGTGTCGGGTCCCGCGAGATTATGTTGATACTCGAAGCCGTCGTCTGCTGGAATCGTGGCGGTTCTTGCACGATCTGATTGTCGCTCTGCGGAGACCCTGATGGACATTCGCCTGCACGCCAACGCCACCACCACGCCCAAGCAGCGGGCGTATCTGCAAGCCTCGACCCGACCGACGGCCGAACTGGCCGTGGAGATGGGGGTGAGCGAGACCACGGTTCGTCGCTGGCGAGCCCGGGACACGGTGCGGGACCGCCCGCACACGCCGCACCGGCTGGCCACGACCCTGAAGCCGATGCAAGAGTTCGTGGTGGTGGAGTTGCGCAAGCTCCTGTTGTTGCCGCTGGACGACTTGCTGGTGGTGACCCGCGAGTTCGTCTGTCCCGAGCTATCGCGCTCGGCGTTGGACCGGTGCCTGCGCCGCCACGGCGTGGCCCGGCTGGCGGACCTGTTGCCAGAGGTCGAGGGGAAACCGCCGCTGCCCAAGACCTTCAAAGACGACGAGCCGGGCTTCGTCCACGTCGATGTGAAATACCTGCCCCGGATGCCCGACGAGGCCGAACACCGCGATCTGATCGCGGCCATCGACCGGGCCAGCCGCTGGGTTTACTTCGAGATTCAACCGGACAAAACGGCGGACACCGCCGCCGGCTTCTTGGAACGCCTCCAGGCCAAGGCCCCGTTTCGCATCCGCACCCTGCTGACGGACAACGGGAAGGAGTTCACCGACCGCTTCTGCGCCACCGGCGAGCGCGAGCCCACCGGCCAGCACGCCTTCGATCAAATCTGCACCGCGCACGGTATCCAGCACCGGCTGATCAAGCCCCGGCATCCGCAGACCAACGGCATGATCGAACGCTTCAACGGCCGCGTCGCCGAGCTATTGAAAACCACCTCCTTCGCCTCCGCCCGCCACCTGGAAACTACCTTGCAACGCTATCTCCACCTCTATAATCACTACATCCCACAAAAGAATCTCGGCCATGTCACCCCAGTCGCCAAACTGAAGGTGTACTACCACACTAAACCCGCTCTCTTTCAAAAAAACCTATCAATCATCCGGGACCCGACACATAAGAATAAGCTTCTTTTGATGACGACGTAATTGAATTAGAAATTTAGGAGTTATCAGCTTTACGAGAACCTTAAAGGTGATATATCTAATTGAAGTTGGGAAGCGTAAGCTAAGAAAGAAATAACTAAAAGCACGTAGGCGATCATGCTCAACCAAGATATTGGCAATCCCTAGATAAATATAGCTTAAGCGTTTCTTGAGTATTTTTATGTTTGATTGGTAGAGAGCATCGTTAAAATTTCGAATTTTATCGATGATCTTTATGGTTTCAAGCTTGTGGAGTAGCGTATTACGATCAGACGACATCTGGCTTTGGGAAAGGCGATATTTTAATAAAGGTTTATCTATATAGCCAATTTTCCCCAATAGACTTATCCGTATAAACCAATCGTAATCACATACCCATCTCAATTGTTGATCAAAAGAGCCAACTTGTTTAGCGACAGAGCGCCTTACCATTACTGTTGGAGGGTGGATGAAATTACCGTGAATTATTTTGTTGGAGACGTGGCCGCAAAGTGTTCTAATTTGTTGATTATCAACAACATTACACCAACTAATTAGTCTGGTATTAATAACTTGGTGCTGTTCATAAATTTTTTCTAATCCTCCAAAAACAGAACAAATGACACCATAATAGGTATTAATATAAGAATCAGATAAATAGTGATGATCCCTAAAAGCAGAAAAATCAGTACAGCAGAGGACTATATCGGGATTAGCTAGTAGATAGGCAACTTGTATCGCTATGCGATTAGAATCACAGATATCGTCAGCATCAAGGAGGGCTAAAAACTCACCCTGAGCCAAGGCTAAACCGCAATTTCGTGCAGACGCAAGCCCATTATTAGGTTGATATATATATTTTATATGCTCATTAAATTCTAATACTACCTGTGCGGTTTTGTCGGTTGAACCATCATCTACGATTATTATTTCTATATTTGGATAAGTCTGTCTAAGGACGCTTTCTAGGGTTTCTTGGATTGTACCAGCCGAATTAAATGCAGGAATTAAAACGCTTACGAGAGGAGCGCTCATAACTGGATTGATTGCATACATTTTAGTTCTATTTTTAAAGCTCTCGGCGATATGCACGAGTTAGCTGTTCAATTACGGAGGCAAGACCATAATGTTTTATGGCATATTGGTATGAGCGAATTCCCATCTGGTTTGCCTGCACGGGATTATCTAATAACTGCTGAATAGCAGCAGCTAAAGTATCACTGTCACCCGCAGGTACAAGCAACCCATTATCATTGGGTCTGACAAGATCCTCGTTTCCACTAACTTGGGTTGCCACGATAGGTAGTCCTGCTGCCATTGCTTCAAGCACCGAATTAGGCATTCCTTCTTGAAAAGAGGGTTGAACATAGACATAAGCGTCGCGCAATAATCCTGGTATATCACTAATTTCGCCCAGCAACTCAACACTATTGCTTATTTTCAGACGCTGAATATTCTCTAAAAGCTCGTTACGTAAGTCACCGTCGCCAGCAATTATAAGGCTGGTATTCTGGTGGTGGTTTAGCTTTGCCCACGCTTCCAACAAAATTGTTAATCCTTTGACTCTGCGCAATCTTCCTACATAAACAACCTTTTTCGAACCCGATAATTTATCTTCAGTATGCAACTTGGTTTCAAACTTTGATATATCGACTGCATTGGGAATCATGCGCAAAAGATTAGTTGGATATCCTGCCTCAACAAGTTTTTTCCAGGTAAACTGACTCAAGCACTGAACATAATCAGCTTGCCTTATACCTATATTCAGCATCTTATAAAGTAGATGATTTTTTTTCGCGGGGTCAAGAATGCCACCTTCGAATTCCCAAGCCCCAGAAATTTTTACAATCATACTGGCACGCAGCAGCGGGCGAACGAAACCAGTGGCTGCTGCTAAATTTTTCGCCATATGTATATGAATTGCATCGTAATCTCTATATTTAAAAATCAATTTAATGGCGTGGCGTATGCATAAAATTACCGCACCCAGCAAAGGAATTTTTGGATAAACAATACGTTCGACAACTACTCCATCTACAGTGTCATTTATTGGTTTAGTTACATCCAAGCGTGGTGTAATTACTTTTACTGTGTGGCCCATTTTTGCAAAAGTACTACTCAAGAGTTGGACCTGATGCTCGGCACCACCATTACTTGGGTAATAGCCATCAACCACGAACAAAATACGTAGTAGTGACATTGTTAAGATTTCGCTTTTGGATACAGTGGTTTATTAGCTATTGTACTATTCTCAGATTCGTGGGTGCGGACAATGATGAGTTTGTGTAGCTTGGCAATTCGACGACGAAGGTATCGACGGTGTTGGTGCCACCCCAATCGGAGCCGAACAGGATGCGGGTGCCGCTTGGGCTGATGACCGAGTGCGGTTCGGCCCAGTAACCCTGCGGTCCTTCCTTTGAGTGGTGGTGCGCGACACGGCACACCCGGTTGCCGTTCAGGTCGGCGAGCACGATTTCGTTGTCCAGCAGGGTTTGGCCAGTGCCTTCGCCTACCATGTCCACGGAGACATAGCCGGGGTTCTTGATCGCGACCGACGAAATGTGCGTACCGGTGATCGTGTAGGGGTAGCCGGTGGCGGGTCCAATGATAACATTCCGGGTGCCGGTCGCCAGATCGTAGGAGATTAGGTTGCCCGGCTGGGCGTCGTCGAAGCTGACCACGTTATACACGTCGGCTCCGTTCGCTTTCCGCCCGATGGAGGCGTGCTCGTCCACTACTGCCGCGACCAGGGTGCGCTGAAGGGCGAACGCCGGGTTGTAAACCTTGGCATCTAGGTGGAACAGGTTACCCGACGGAGCCGCGACCGGGGCATTGACGCTGTTGATGGTAGTTGTGCCGAGTACCGTGTCCGTCGTGATGTTGTAGCTGATCTTCTTGCTGCTACCGCATTGCAGGCCGACCACCTTGTTGTTGCCGTCCCAGGACATATACTGCGGGTCGCTGCCGAATGACAGGGTGCCGTCATTCGGGCAGCTGGTGGGGGCCAGCGCGAAGTCGTGGACCAGCGTTTCCGTATCGGTCCGCACGTCGTACTTTATGAACCGGGCCTTGTTGTTGTAGTTGCTCGGGTAGTAGAAGATGTTCGGGTCCACTGGATCCCAGTGGATTTGTTCCAGATCCGCAGCAGTATCGTTCAGCGGCTTGATGAGCTCGTAGGTTTTACCGTTGTACAGCACGTGCATCCCGGCGTAGGGCGCGCCCTCGGTGTGGTACAGGATAATGTAGCTCTCGTCGGCGTTCCAGGCGGGAATGGTCGAGTACATCGGCTTGACGACATGCCCCGTTCCCGCATTGCTGATCCGGCGGATGGTGGTGCCAAACTGTGGGTCGACGACGGCTTGCAGCAGCGCCGGTTTGGCCAGGGTCGTCATCGGATGATTCGCTTTGTCCGTCAGCAGGCCACTGCAGGGGTCGGCTTGAGTTGACGCTGTTGCGAACACCAACGAAATCAAACAAAGACTTTGTAAAGTCAGTTTCGTTGTCATAGCTAGTCTCTCCTCGCCACCTGTTGTTGGTTCGGTGAAAACAATAGCACCGGCATAATCAATGCGTTTTTCCTGAAGTCGCTTTTCCATATAATTAAACATTAAGAAACTTGGATACTTGCCGTATCGTAGCTACGCAGGAGCCTGGGTTCCAATAACTGTTTTCCAGCTAGGGGTTAGCTATTTCGACAACCTTGAATCCAAAGATTCAGTCTCTGTAAGGTCCGAAAAATTACCGGATCAAAATCTAGAATCTTTGAGCAATTAGGGCTGGTAGCTTGGTAGTTCGACAACGTAGGTATCAACGGAACTTTGACCACCCCAATCGCTGGCAAACAAGATGCGTGTGCCACTCGGGCTGATGGTTGCGTGGGGTTCAGCCCAGTAACCTTGTGGTCCTTCTTTGCCTAGAGAACGATGGTGAGCAACGCGACAGATTTGGCCGCTATTTAGATCGGCGAGCACGATTTCGTTGTCTAATAAAGTTTGGCCTTTACCGCCTCCAACGATGGAAACGGCAACGTAACCTGGCGCTCTTATGGCGACCGAGGAGATATGTGTTCCACTTGGAGGATAAGGATAGCCTGTAACTTTCCCCACAACAACTTTACGTGTTCCGGTGGCCAGCTCATAAGAAACGAGGCTACCCGGTTGCGCATCATCGAAGCTGACCACATTATAGACGTCAGATCCATCGTTCCGTTTGCCAATCGAGGCATGTTCGCTAGCGTTGGCCATCGCCAGCGTGCGTTGTAGAGTAAAGGTCGCGGTGTCGTAGACCTTGCCGTTTAAGAACATCAGGTTCCCCGATGGCGCCACGATCGGCGCATTGACGCTGTCCATAGCGGAAATGCCTAGCACTGTGTTCGTGCCGATGTTGTAGGCAAACTTCTTACTCCCACATTTTAAGCCAACGATCTTGTTGCTGGCGTTCCACGCCATGTACTGAGGGTCGCTGCCGAACGAAAGCAGATCCGACCAACCCGTTGGACAATTGGTTGGAGCATTGCCGAAGTTCTGCACAAGTTCGTTTTGATCGGTGCTGACGCGGTAGCGCATGAGGCGGGGTTGTCCATTGTAGTTGCTGGGATAATAGAGGACGTCAGCGTCAGTTGGATCCCAGTGAATGTGTTCCAAGTCGGTTGGCGACTCTAGTCGGAGCGCTTTGATGAGCTGATACGTTTTGCCGCCGTAGAGGACATGTGATCCTGCGTATGGGGCAGAACCTTGGTGATAAAGAATCAGGTAGGTTTCGTCGGCATTCCAGGCCGGAATGGTTGAGTACAGCGGTTTGATGACGCCGCTGCTGCCACTGTTACTGATGCGGCGAATGATCGTGCTAAACTGCGGGTCGGTAACGGCCTGACCGACCGCCGGCTTTGCCAGTGCCGTCATCGGGTAATTCGCTTTGTTGACTACTAATCCAGCGCAAAGATTCGTTGTGGATCCTAAGGACTGAATTGGTACCAAGGAAACTAATGATAATAGTATTAATGAAATAACATTATAAATATATCGTTTTTTCATATTAAGCCGAGTTTGCTAATATTATCAATCAGGCAATTAATTAAAAAATCAAGTGGTTGTGGCTACAAGGAAATTCAGTCGGCTGATTAAATATTATTTATTTAAACCAGCAGCGCGCAAAAAGAAAAAGATCAACAGAAGCAATCTTTCGCAATTCTTGCAAAATATTATCTGCTAAGCGTCTCCAAAAAAGCTAGTGGCGCTGCTCACGCAGCGCCACCGAGCCTCAAAATTTATAGCTTAGCTCATTAGGGTTGATAGCTTGGCAATTCGACGACGAAGGTATCGACGGTGTTGGTGCCACCCCAATCGGAGCCGAACAGGATGCGGGTGCCGCTTGGGCTGATGACCGAGTGCGGTTCGGCCCAGTAACCCTGCGGTCCTTCCTTTGAGTGGTGGTGCGCGACACGGCACACCCGGTTGCCGTTCAGGTCGGCGAGCACGATTTCGTTGTCCAGCAGGGTTTGGCCAGTGCCTTCGCCTACCATGTCCACGGAGACATAGCCGGGGTTCTTGATCGCGACCGACGAAATGTGCGTACCGGTGATCGTGTAGGGGTAGCCGGTGGCGGGTCCAATGATAACATTCCGGGTGCCGGTCGCCAGATCGTAGGAGATTAGGTTGCCCGGCTGGGCGTCGTCGAAGCTGACCACGTTATACACGTCGGCTCCGTTCGCTTTCCGCCCGATGGAGGCGTGCTCGTCCACTACTGCCGCGACCAGGGTGCGCTGAAGGGCGAACGCCGGGTTGTAAACCTTGGCATCTAGGTGGAACAGGTTACCCGACGGAGCCGCGACCGGGGCATTGACGCTGTTGATGGTAGTTGTGCCGAGTACCGTGTCCGTCGTGATGTTGTAGCTGATCTTCTTGCTGCTACCGCATTGCAGGCCGACCACCTTGTTGTTGCCGTCCCAGGACATATACTGCGGGTCGCTGCCGAATGACAGGGTGCCGTCATTCGGGCAGCTGGTGGGGGCCAGCGCGAAGTCGTGGACCAGCGTTTCCGTATCGGTCCGCACGTCGTACTTTATGAACCGGGCCTTGTTGTTGTAGTTGCTCGGGTAGTAGAAGATGTTCGGGTCCACTGGATCCCAGTGGATTTGTTCCAGATCCGCAGCAGTATCGTTCAGCGGCTTGATGAGCTCGTAGGTTTTACCGTTGTACAGCACGTGCATCCCGGCGTAGGGCGCGCCCTCGGTGTGGTACAGGATAATGTAGCTCTCGTCGGCGTTCCAGGCGGGAATGGTCGAGTACATCGGCTTGACGACATGCCCCGTTCCCGCATTGCTGATCCGGCGGATGGTGGTGCCAAACTGTGGGTCGACGACGGCTTGCAGCAGCGCCGGTTTGGCCAGGGTCGTCATCGGATGATTCGCTTTGTCCGTCAGCAGGCCACTGCAGGGGTCGGTGGCGCTTATCGAGGCTACGCTCACCTGCGCGGTTTTGGCGACGCTGCCGCCGGCGCCGGTGCAAGTCAGAGTGTAGCTCGTGTTGGCAGTGATATTACTGGTGGTTTCGGTGCCGGACACGGCTTTGGTACCGGTCCAGCCGCCGCTGGCGGCGCACGACTGGGCGTTGGTGGCAGTCCAGCTCAGGGAGGTCGAACTGCCTGACGTCACTTGGGTCGGGGATGCCGCGAGCGTCAAGGTCGGAGCGGCGGCAGCTTGAACGCTCACCTGCGCGGTTTTAGCGACGCTGCCGCCGGTGCCGGTGCAGGTCAGGGTGTAGCTCTTGTTGGCAGTGATGGTATTAGCGGTTTCAGCGCCGGATGTACCCTTGGTGCCGGTCCAGTCGCCGCTGGCAGCGCACGAATCGGCGTTGGTGGTGGTCCAGTTTAAGGTGCTTGAGCTACCCGACGTCACCTGATTTGGGGATGCCGCAAGCGTGAGAGTAGGTGTTGAGGTTGTGCTTTCTCCGCTGCCATCACTAGTAATATTGAAATTACATACTTGATGCGATCCTGTGGAAGCCCAGAGTCCCCAGTTGGTCAACTTGGAAACCGTTGCTTGTTCTGTACGGAAAGCATAATCAGTCGCTAAAGCCTGTTCGCTACCTCCTTCTGGTGTTACATAAGCGCTGTATTTATGATTTGCGACATCGATTATCAGTCGGAAGTGATAGCTTTTTCCAGCCGTATAATCGATGTTGGTGTTAGCTTTGTATTGGCCGCCATTGCGTGCATCGATCTTGTTTTGGTCGTTAAAGCGTACTAAGACCGCATACTTGGAAACGCTGGTCGCTGATTTGATTGAAAGGGCGGTCAAGGCATCGCTGTTGGCTTTCTGCGGTATGGCATCGAATTCGGCGGTAAATTTGCCGCTTTGCTGGGAAAAAGTAGAGTTCTTCCATTTGGTGCTGCTGGTATAACAATCGGCGAAAGCCGATTGGCTAGACCACATGCCGCCCAATATCAATACACATGTCGTTCCTTTTAAAAAAACTCGGAAATTGGATTTTGTTTCGCTCGCTGTGGTAGACATTTTTTGCAACCCTCTTAAACAAATTGCCTTACGAATGAGCTGCATGTTTAGAAGGAGCTGCATTCGCTTGGCGACTCTGCGACCTTGCCTCTTCTGTATGAGGATTAGGCCAGTAGTTTTGCGCCGCTACCTTTCGGTAGTTTTGCCTTTATCAAGCAGGTATCAATATATACATATTGAAAATTGAATTCAACTATTTTTGGTTGTTTTTGAAAAAAAATGGTACAATGTAACTTATATTTTCAATTATAGGGTCAAAATGAGCCGATTGCTTAACCAAGCTATGAATCATGTTATTATGAATTGATTGAATTCATACTTTTAAGTCGATTGTGCTTTTGACATCCGGCCATAGCACAGCCTGAAATATGACGCTAATCAGTGTTGGATCGCCTGGAAATATTGCCAGGCTGCCAGACTTCCACCGATGAGCAGGGTTGCCAGCAAAACGGCTAGCGCGATCTTCCATCCGCTGTAAGGTCGTTCGCCCTGCACCTCTCCTGTGCGACCGTTCACCACGAAGCGATAGATTTTGTCGCGGAATCGAAACACTGACATCCAGACCGGTAGCAGGATATGCTTGAAGCGGACCCCATCGTAACGAGTATCGAGGGCCTGAATGCGCTGGTGGTCGCCGCCGATATCCCGCTCAATATCGCGACGGATGACAGGCATCATCAGTTCGCGAGCGCGCTCGAATCCCTGCTCTAATCCCACCTGATACATTTCGCTTTGAAAACCGCTCAGGTATTCCTCCCGATAGGGCGCCAGATTACCCAAATCCCAGGGTTCCAGCCGTTCGGTCACCGCTTGCGGCAGCGACCGGCTGGCCAGCACCAACACATCGTCGAAGAAGCGCGAAACCACGCCTGCCGCTGGTGTCCAGCGAGTCTTGATCACAGTGCGAACCCGTTCGACCTCTTGGCCATTTTCGATTGCTCGATAGATTTCCTGAACCGGATAATCGTCACCGCGTTCGCCCTGATAGCGCGTGGTGGTCTCGGCGTCGTAGGTCCAGTACGGCACGTACATCCCGATTAAGCGGGCATCGTTACGGGCGTAGTCCTTGAGTCCACCGGGCGCGAACCACAGACCGCCTAGCCATCGCTGGAAGGCCGTTCGGGCTTTTTCGCGACCAATCTGGAACGGCAACAGCGCCTGTACCGGCAGCTGACGCCGACATTCGGTGCGCGCCACCACCGGCGAGCCGCAAAAGGGGCACTGACCGGCGTGAGTCGCTGCGTCAAAGCTATAGGACGCCCCGCAGGAATCACAGTGGATCGCGATGTTTTCGCAAGCTGGCGTGTTGGTCGCCAGAGCGCGTAGCGTCTCCCGAAAATCTTGTTCCAAAATCGACGTAGTGGAAGAAGGGATTCGATTCTCGTGACCGCAGTACCCGCACCGCAGCACATCGGTGCCGGGCGTGTATTCGAGTGAAGCGCCGCATTGAGTGCAGGGAAAGCGGCGTAATTCAGGACTGTCGTCGGCAGGGGCCGATGTTTCGGATTCTTGCCGCATGGCTGGGGGTTCCTTAAGGATGGTTTTCGGGAGTCTAGCAGGCTCTCCGACCGGTTCCCCCAGCGCTCTCACGGATAGCATTGTTTCGCAACCTCGTGCGGCGGTCATCAATCTCTATGCTCAGTGTTTCAAGGTAGCCATTGCCATATCGCTCCGTAAGGAAACATATTGCGATACGGCACCACGAAAACATGAAAAATAAATAAACACAACTGTTTAATTTAAAATGTAATATTTTTACAATCGTGAAATAATTGTTTTTAATCGTTGATTTATTAAAAATAATTAATATTTATCAATTAGTTGATTTTATGTTGGTTGTTGTGACAAAAATACTTTTTGAGAGCGGCGGGGTTGATATTTAATTTTTTGATTTTAAATATAAAAATTAGACAATGAGGTTTATCAATCCGAGATATCGGTAGGCGGCGTCGTGAGACGGTAGAATCGAACGCGGTCGGCAGGTAGAGCCGTGCCACCGATGGGAACTTCGCCGATAAAACGCAGATCCCGATTTCCCTCCCAAGGCGCTAGCGGTCCGCGCGCTTGAGACGAGTCGGGATAGTAGAAATTCACCACCAACGATAGGCCGTGGCCGCGTTCCCAGGCGGTTTGAATGAAAGGGTTATCCTGGCCTCGCAAGGCCGTTTGTGCGGCTTCCCAAGCCCGCCGCCAACTGGCTAAGTCTTGCGGGCACAAAAAATCCCGTGAGAACGGCGAACGGATCGAGAGGACCGGATTAAACTGCCCCTTGCGGAAGATCGTGCCGGCAATGCCTGCACCGTAGCGACGACGCGCTGTGCTGGAGACTTCGCCCAAGCGCACCCGGTTCATGACGCCCCAAGCGATCGCTTGATAGACGCGGACGTCCTCGGCGAAGCCGGTGGAGCGGCCTTCGGCATGAACCAGCCGAGCCAGTAGTTCTATCGGAGGCGGCGAGGTTTTCATAACGGTAGCCTGGATTGTTTCCCGCTCACTGGTCGCGAGGCAGGGTGGCAGCGGTTCGCTGATCGCCGGTGGCGTTGGGATCAGCGCGGCAGCGGTCATGAGCAGCAGCGCAGCAATTCGTGCCTGGTCGATGCTATTGTTTCCTGGAGTTCGGTACATGGGAGGCATCTTTAGTGAGTGAAGCGAGTAAACAAACGAGCAGCTTCGACGCTGCGCTCAAAGCCGTTCGCCGTTATCTGATGGAGAAGGGTAACCGTTTCGACTGCGGTCCCTCCTACGAGGGTGACGGCAAAGTGCTCGGCAGTGTCAGACAGACAGCGCAAATGTACGAAGGCATGGGTTACACAAAACTCATGGAATTCGGCGATCCGCCTGCCTACGCAGTGCTGGAACGCGGTCACCGCGAAGTCCATATTTTTCAGCCGCAGGATCCTAAAATGCGTGAGTGGTTGGAGAACCACGAAGCCACTCTAAGCGATCCCGCCGTTCGCGCCTACATGCTGGAAAAATCCGGCTTGAGCGAGAGCGATTTGCCGATCGCCGACAAGCCGCGCCGTTTCCATATCAATGAGGTGGACGACGTATTCATCGCTACCACCGACGATCCAGAGTGAACCGAAGCCCGGAAAAATCGGGAATTCAATTTCGCGCCTAACCAGCGAACGGTTTGCGGTCACATGCGGGGCTGCCTTGCCTATTTCCTTGGCGATCAAGGCATGATTCAGCGATGCCAACGGGTCGGTTCGTATCCAAATACGGCAATGCATGGATACACATGGCAATGTTTAATAGCCAGTAGAGCATTTTTGAAGAAGCACGTAAAACCGTTTCCGCCTTAAGTTTTCCTTAAGCAAGGTCGTCCACACTAGCGTGCAATGGGGGATCGGGTCGGTTCCGATCCCGATGAAATTGACATTGCGAAAGAGATGACGACCATGCAAGTTCCTAGCAAGCTCAAAAAACTCGCGGTGGCGGTGGCGCTGGCCACCGGAGGGGCGGTATTGGCGACCGGCATATTGCCGCCGGCGCTGGCGGCTGATGCTGCCCCGCCGGTCCAGGTGGAAATGACCGTCCCTGATTTCAGCGCGCTGGTCCAGCAGAACGCGGCGGCGGTGGTGAACATCACGGTTACCGGCAAGAGTCAACCGGCCTTGGCTTGGCAGGGTATTCCGAATCTGAATGACGACGACAATCCCTTCGGCGAATTTTTCAAGCATTTCCCCATGCCACCCATGCCGAAAGGTGGAAGAGGCATGCCGGTTCAAGGTTTGGGGTCCGGTTTCATCATTTCTACCGACGGTTATATCATCACCAACCGGCATGTGGTGAACGAGGCGGACAAAATCACTGTCAGGCTGAACGACAAGCGCGAGTTCCCAGCCAAGGTGATTGGCAGCGATTCGCAGTCCGATATTGCGTTGCTGAAAATCGACGCCAAAAATTTGCCAACCGTCATGATCGGCAATGCCGGCGCTCTCAAGGTCGGGCAATGGGTGTTCGCCATCGGCGCGCCGTTCGGGTTGGAGCGCACCGCGACCAAGGGCATCGTCAGCGCCTTGGGTCGGTCCTTGCCGAACGATACCTATGTCCCGTTCATTCAGACCGATGTGCCGATCAACCCCGGTAACTCCGGCGGGCCGCTGTTCGACCTGACCGGCAAGGTCGTGGGCATCAACTCGCAAATCTTCAGCCGCAGCGGCGGTTACATGGGGTTGTCGTTCGCCATTCCGGTCGATGTGGCGATGGACGTGGTCGCGCAACTCAAGGCCGACGGTCACGTAACGCGGGGGTGGATGGGCATCACCTTGCAGGAAGTAACGCAAGATCTGGCCCGCTCCTTTAATCTCGATCAACCACACGGTGCGCTGATCGCGGAAGTCGGCCAGGACAGCCCCGCCGCCAAAGCGGGACTTAAAGCAGGCGACATCATCGTTGCTTATGCCGACAAACCGATCAACGACAGCGCCGATCTACCACCCCTGGTGGGTTCGACCAAACCGGGCACCAGCAAAGCATTAACCGTGATTCGCGACGGTAAGGAGCGAGAAATCGCCGTCACGCTCGGACAACTGCC